>JAEEGI010004446.1_pt1 | contig 32821 bp, 20 predicted proteins | sample 8958751 | NCBI WGS metagenome assembly JAEEGI01 (sample SAMN16246545, study PRJNA631951) | gut metagenome | biome: gut microbiome; feature: rumen; material: KS-attached | host: Bos | place: Iran: Karaj | collected 2018-10
GTAGGCCTCGGAGTGGACGTAGCTGACCTCCTTCATTTTCAGGCTGCCCTCCAGGCTCACGGCGTAATCCAGCCCCCGGCCGATAAAGAACACGTCGTGGGCATGGGAATACTTGGAGGCGAACCATTGGATCCGTTCCTTGTCCTCCAGCACCCGCTCGATCTTCCCGGGGAGGGCTTCCAGCTCCCGGAGGTAGCGGGCGTACTCTTCCTCCTCCAGCCGGCCCCGGACCTTCGCCAGCTGCACCGCGAAGCAGTACATGGCGGCCAGCTGGGCGCTGTAAGCCTTGGTGGTGGCCACGGCGATCTCCGGCCCCGCCAGGGTATAGAGCACGTGCTCCGCCTCCCGGGCGATGGTGGAGCCCACCACGTTCACCACGGCCAGCGTATGGAGAGAAGCCTCCTTCGCCTTCCGCAGGGCCGCCAGGGTGTCCGCCGTCTCCCCGGACTGGGAGATGACGATCACCAGGGTATGGGGATCCAGGGGCAGGTTCCGGTATCGGAATTCCGAAGCCAGCTCCACCCGCACGGGCAGGCCGGTCATATCCTCCAGCACATATTGGGAGACCATGCCCACATGCCAGGCGGAGCCGCAGGCCGCGATGCAGACGGAGGACGCCTCCCCCAGCAGCTCATCCGTGATCCCCGCGCCGGAGAGATCGATGCGGCCGTCCTTCACCAGGCTGTTCAGGGTATCCCGCACCGCCTTGGGCTGTTCATGGATCTCCTTGAGCATGAAATGCTCGTAGCCTTCCTTCTCCGCCGCCTCCGCGTCCCAGGTGACGGTGGTGAGCTCCAGCTGGATCTCATCCCCGTTCAGGTCGAAAAACTGCACCTGGCCCGGCAGGATCCGGGCGCACTGGAGGTCGCCGATATAGTACACCTGCCGGGTGTACTTCAGGATGGCGGGGATATCCGACGCCAGGAAGGATTCCCCTTCCCCCACGCCGATGATCATGGGGGAATCCCGCCGGGCGGCGTAGATCTCCCCGGGGTAATCCTTGAACATCAGAGCCAGGGCATAGGAGCCCCGGGTCCGGACCATCATGCGGTTGATGGCGTCCATGGGGCCCAGCTTATATTTCTTGTAATAGTAGTCCACCAGCTTGATGAGCACTTCCGTATCCGTGCCGCTGTAAAACTGGTAGCCGTGGCTCAGGAGTTTTTCCTTCAGCTCCTCGTAGTTCTCGATGATGCCGTTATGGACCCCCACCACGTTCGACTCCACCGGCCCGGAGGCGGAGCCCTTGGCGTTTCCGCTCACGTGGGGGTGGGCGTTGGTCTGGGTGGGCTCCCCATGGGTGGCCCAGCGGGTGTGACCGATGCCGCAGGTACCGGGAAGCGCCCGGCCGTAGTCCACCTTCTCCGCCAGGTTCCGCAGCTTGCCCGTGGCCTTCACCACCTCCGCCAGCTGGGTGCCGCAGCGCACCGCCAGACCGGCAGAGTCATAACCCCGGTATTCCAGCTTGCTCAGGCCGTCCAGAAGGATCGGCGCCGCAGGCCGGGAACCCGTATATCCAACGATTCCGCACATGCTTCCGCACCTCCTCAAAACCAAATGATTATATCACAAAATGGAAAAGAACTCAATCCATCCGTTCCCCGTCGCCCCGGGTTTTTCTCCCGAGTTTTTCTTCGCCCCGCCGGCCCCGAAAAGGCAGGCTCCGACGGGGCAAAAACGCCCCGTTTCTCCCGGTTTTTCTTGTCCCCCGCCGCCGGGCGTGGTAAAATAATAAAATCGAATGAAATCGGCGGAGAGCGGAGGTGAGAAGATGCTGACCCTGATCCTGGGCGGCGCCGGAAGCGGCAAGACCCGGCTGGTATACCGCCAGTTCCGGGAGGCGATGGAAGCGGGCAGGACCGGTCTGGTGCTTCTCACCCCGGAGCAGCAGTCCCACCGGGCGGAGCGGGAGCTGGCCGCCTTCTGCGGCCCCGCCCTGAGCCTCCACGGGGAGGTCCTGAGCTTCACCCGGCTGTACAGCCGGGCGGCGGCGGAGCTGGGCGGTCTGGCGGACCCCATCCCGGATCGGGGAGCCCGGCTCCTGCTCCTGGCTCTGGCCCTGGAGGAGACCGCTCCCCTGCTCCGGCAGTACGGAGACCGGGGACGGCGGGGGGACTGGCTCCCCCAGCTGCTGGATGCGGTGGAGGAGCTGGAAAGCTCTCTCACGGAGCCCGAGGCCCTCATGGCTGCGGCGGAGGAGGCGGCGGGCAGCATCCAGGACAAGCTCTATGATCTGGCTCTGGTACAGCAGGCGTACCGGGCGGCCCTAGACCGCCGCCTGGGGGACAGCCGGGATCGGATCCGCCGGCTGGCGGATATGGCCGAGACCTGCTCCGCCGGTTCAGGCGGCCTCTGGGCAGACGGGTTCACGGATTTCACCGCGGCGGAGCTGGAGGTGCTGGACGCCCTTCTCCGCCGGGGCTCGGACCTGACCGTTGCCCTGCCCCTGCCCGACTGGGCGGGGGAGGACGAGGAAGCCTTCCGTCTGCCGGAAAACACCTTCCGGCGGCTCACCCGTCTGGCTTCTCTCCGGGGGACGCAGTGCCGGATCCTCCGCTGCGCCGGGGAAGAGGACCCTGCCCCTGCCCTGCGGCGGCTAGCGGAGGGCCTTTATCGGTACGGGGAGGCTCCCGCTCCCGCGGGGGAGGAAAAGCCCCCGGTGGAGCTGATGCAGACGGCGAATTTCTCCGGGGAATGCCGTTATGCCGCCGCCCGGATCCTGGAACTGCTGCGGCAGGATCCCTCCCTGCGTTTCGGGGACTTTGCCGTGGCCGCCCCGGACTACGGCGGGAAGGGCCCGCTGCTGGAGGCCGTGTTCCGGGAATACGGGATCCCTTTTTTCGTGGAGGAGACCACCAGCCTGGGGGATACCGGCCTCGCCGCATTCGTACTGGACGCCCTGAACGCCGTCTCCGGCGGTTTCGCCTACCGGGACGTTTTTGCCTGTCTGAAATCCGGTCTGGCCGGGCTCACCCCCGGGGAGACGGATCGGCTGGAGAATTACTGCCTCCTCTGGAATATCCGGGGCGAGGGGACCTGGGGCCAGGAGGCGCCCTGGGACCGGCATCCCCGGGGCTACGTATCGGAACGCACGGAGGCGGACGAAAAAGAGCTGGCGGAGGTGGACGCCCTGCGCCGGAAAGCCGCCGCCCCCCTGCTGAAGCTCAGCGGCGCGCTGAAACAAGCGGAGACGGGGCGGGAATACCTCGCCGCCCTGACGGATTATCTTTTGACGACGGATATCCGCTCCGGGCTCAGCGCCCGGGCAGCGCGGCTGGAGGAACTGGGCGACCTGCAGGCCGCCCGGGACTGCCTCCGCCAGTGGGACGCGCTCTGCGCCTGCCTGGATCAGTTCTGGGAAGCCCTGGGGGACGTGAGCCTGGAGGAAAAGGACTTTCTGCGTCTGCTGGAGCTGCTGCTCCGAAACCGGGATATGGGCTCCATCCCCGCCGCGCTGGACTGCGTTTCCCTGGGTTCTCCCGGACGGCTCCGGGGGCGGAAGCCCCGGGTCCTCCTCCTTCTGGGAGCGGAGGACTCCGCCCTTCCCGGCGCCGAGGACGGGAGCGGCTTTTTCTCCCCGGAGGAACGGCGCGCCCTCTTCGACCTGGGGCTGCGCCTGGAGCAGGATCGGGAAGAAGGACTGTCCCGCCGCCTGTACGACCTGTATCAGATCGCCGCCGCTCCCCGGGAGCGGCTGATCGTGAGCTTTTCCGGGCCGGACGCCCGGCCCAGTTTTCTGCAGCGCCGGGCCATGACCCTTCTGGGCGCGGTCATGGGCCGGGAGGAGGATCTGGGGGAAAAGCATCTCTGCGCCGCGCCGGATCCCCTGTTCCGTCTCGCCCTGGCGGGGGGCAGCCGTCTCGCCCGGGCCGCAGCCCGGGTGACGGATCGGGATCGGCTGGAACGGGTGCGGGCTTCCGCTCTCCGTTCCCGGGGGAATCTCTCCTCCGGAGCGGCCGCCGCCCTGTACGGGCGGGAGCTGCGGCTTACCGCCTCCCGCACCGAGACCTTCTATACCTGCCGCTATCGGTATTTTCTGCAGTACGGCCTGAAGGCCGCCGAGAGGAAGACCGCCGGCTTCCAGGCGCCGGAACTGGGCACCTTCCTCCATTTTGTGCTGGAGGGAGTATGCCGGGAAGCCGCCTCTCTGGGGGGCTTCCGGGACCTGGGGGAGGATACCCTGAAGGGGCTGACGGAAAAGTATACCGACGAGTACGTCCGGCAGTTCCTCCGTCCGGCCCAGATGCGGGATCCCCGCTTCCGCTACCTCTTCACCCGTCTCCGCCGGAGCGTGGATCTGATCCTCCGGGACGTGACCGGTGAGCTGGCGGCGAGCCGCTTCACCCCCATGGACTTCGAGCTGCGCTTCGGCCTGGGGCAGAACGAGCTTCCCCCCCTGCGGGCGGGAGACGTGAGCCTGGGCGGCGTGGCGGACCGGGTGGACGGCTGGCTGGACGGGGACACCCTGTACCTGTGCATCGCGGATTACAAGACGGGAAAAAAGACCTTCAGCCTGACGGACGTCTGGTACGGGCTGGGGATCCAGATGCTCCTGTACCTTTTCGCCCTGGAGGCAGACGGCCCGGCGCGCTACGGCGTCAGCCGCATCGTCCCCGCCGGGGTGCTGTACGCCCCCGCCCGGGACCTGTTCCTGGACATGTCCCGGAACAGCAGTCCGGAGGAGATCGCCAAGGCCAGGCAGAAGGCCCTGAAGCGCAGCGGTCTGCTCCTGGCGGACGTGAAGGTGCTCAAGGCCCGGGAGGAGGGGGACCAGCCCCGGTATATCCCCGTAACCTACCGGGACGGCGTGCCCACGGGTTCCGTGGCTACCCTGGCCCAGCTGGGCCAGCTGGCGGCTTATGTGAAGAAACTCCTGGAACGCATGGGTTCCGCCCTCCGCTCCGGCTCCATCCAGGCGGATCCTCTGTGCCGGTCCGGGAGCAATGTGCCCTGCGACTGGTGCCCCTATACCGCCGCCTGCGCTTTCCAGGAGGGGCAGGGAGAAGACCGGTATCGGCAGGTCAGAAGCCGTACGGGAGACGAATTCTGGCAGGATCTGGGAAGGGAGGCGGCGGAAAATGGCTGACTTTCCCCTCACCCCCGCCCAGCGGGCGGCGGTGGAACACCGGAACGCCCCCCTGCTCATCGCGGCGGGAGCCGGTTCCGGCAAGACCCGGGTGCTGGTGGAGCGGCTGCTGGACCGCATCCTCCGGGATGACCTGGATCTGGACCGGTTCCTGCTCATCACCTATACCCGGGCGGCGGCGGCGGAGCTCCGCAGCCGCATCCAGGACGCCCTGTCCCGGGCTCTGGACGGGGATCCGGGCAGTCTCCGGCTCCGGCGGCAGCTCACCCTGGTGAACCGGGCTTCCATCGGCACCATCCACAGCTTCTGCGCCTCCCTCCTGCGGAAGCACGCGGTCCTCTGTTCACTGCGGCCGGATTTCCGGCAGCTGGAGGCCGACGAGGAGGCGGTGATCCGGGGAGAGGTGCTGGAAGCCCTGCTGGAAACGCGGTACGGGGAGATGGAACCGGACTTCAGCCGTCTGGCGGACAACCTGGGGGGCGGGATGGACGACTCCGCCCTGAAGCAGGCGGTGCTCCGGACCTTTGAGCAGGTCCAATCCCATCCCGATCCCGAAGCCTGGCTCCGGGAACAGTGGGAAGCTCCCGTTCCCGCCGGGGATGCGGCGAAGACCCCCTGGGGCAGCCTGCTTCTTTCCTCCGCCAAAAGGCGCGGGGAATTCTGGCTCCGGCAGCTCCTGGCCGCCCGGGAACGGCTGGCCGGGGAACCCAGGCTGGAGGCGGGCTACGCTCCCGCCCTGGAGGGGGCGGCCGGATCCATCCGGGATTTCCTCACCGCCCTGGACGAGGGCTGGGACGCCGCAGGGGCGGCGGCGCCTATCGTCTTCCCGGTCCTGCGGGGAGTCCGGGGCATGGGGGACCATCCTCTGGCCCTGGAGACCAAGGCCCTGTGGGACCAATGCAAAAAGCGCATGAAGCAGGTCACGGACCTGTTCGCGGATTCCAGCGCGGATCACAACGAGGATTTCCAGGCGGTGCGCCCGGTGACGGACGCCCTCTTCCGGCTGACAGCGGATTTCTCCCGGGCCTACGGGGAGGAGAAGCGCCGCCGCAACGTATTGGATTTTTCTGATCTGGAGCACCTCGCCCTCCGTCTGCTCACGGAGGAGGACGGGACGCCCTCCCCCCTGGCCGGGGAGATCTCCGCCCAGTTTGAGGAGATCCTGGTGGACGAGTACCAGGACTGCAACCGGGTGCAGGAACGCATCTTCCAGGCTGTCTCCCGGGAGGGCAGGAACATCACCATGGTGGGGGACGTGAAGCAGAGCATCTACCGCTTCCGCCTGGCGGACCCCAGCCTGTTCCTGGAAAAATACGCCGCCTACCGGGACGAACCGGAGGCGGGAGAGGGGCGGCGGGTGCTGCTCCAGGAGAATTTCCGTTCCGACGCGGGGATCCTCCGGGGGGTGAACGATCTGTTCTCCCGCATCCTCACCCGGGAGCTGGGAGAACTGGATTACGGGGAGGCGGAGGCGCTGATCCCCGGTGCCGGGGCTTCGGACGCTCCGGGCAGCTTCGAGCTGCGTCTGGCGGAGACCGTCGGTCCCGGCCTGGAGGCGGAAGCGGAGGCGGTGAGCCTGCGGGTCCTCCGGCTCCTGGACGAGGGCATCCGGGTGAAGGAGGGGAACGGGGATCGGGCTCTGGTCCCCGGGGATATCGCCATCCTCCTGCGGGGCGCGAAGGACCGGGACCGGATCTTCGCCGCCGCACTGGAGCGCCGGGGCATCCCCAGCGTCTGCCTGAAGGGCGGGGACAGCTTCACCCAGCGCCGCGAGGTGGTCTGGGCCCTGAGCCTGCTGCAGATCATCGACAATCCCCGGCAGGATATCCCCCTCATCGCCGCCCTGCGCAGCCCGGTCTGGGGCTTTTCCGCGGATCAGCTGGCCGCCCTGCGTACCGGGACCCGGGAGGGCTGCCTCTACGACGCCCTGGCGGTGCGGGGGGAAACGGATCCCCTGTGCGCCGGGGTCCTGAAGGATCTGGAGGACTTCCGTCTCCTGGCCGCCGATCTGCCCGCGGACCGGCTGCTTACGGAGCTGTATGCCCGTACCGGTCTGCCTGCCGCGGCGGAGGCCCGGGAGAAGGGTTCCTCCCTCTGGCTGGAGGAGCTGGTGCGCTGCGCCAGGAACCTGGGCAGCGCCGGATACCGGGGCCTGTTCCGCTTCGTCCTCCGTCTCCGGGAGGCGGAGGAACGGCAGGTGAGCTCCGTCTCCCCGGGGATCAGCGGCGGCGGCGTGCGGATCACCACCATGCACGATTCCAAGGGACTGGAATACCCCGTGGTGATCCTGGCGGATCTGGGACGGCAGTTCCACCGGGCGTCAAAGGACGGCCCCATCCTCATCCATCCCCGGCTGGGAGCCGGGTGCAGACGCAGAGATCCGGACCGGGGCATCGTATACGACACGCTCCCCCGTCTGGCGGTGCTGGAACAGCTGAAACGGGAAAACCTGAGCGAGGAGCTGCGGGTCCTGTACGTGGCCATGACCCGCGCCCGCCGGAAGCTGATCGTCTTCCTCCGCTGCCAGGATCGGGTCAGGACCATGAAGACCCTGGGGCTCTGGGCCACGGATCCCATCGATCCCCAGGCCCTGGCGGACTGCGGCAGCATGGGAGAATGGATCATCATCGCCGCCCTGGCCCAGGGCCAGGCGGGTCCCTGGCAGCTGCTGCCGGCAGAACTGCCCCCGGAGGGGGAAACGGCTCCGTCGCCGGAGGTCCTTCCTCCGCCGGAGGAGGCCGGGGAGCCGGAGGAGGAACTCCGGGCCGTCCTCAGCTGGCGGTACCCCCGGGCGGCGGATACCCGCCTGCCCTCCAAAGTCACCGCCACCAGCCTGCGGGAGACCGTACGGCAGGCGGAGGCCGGAGAGGAGGCCGCGACGCTTCCGGAGAACGGAACCTCCGCCCCGAAGGGTTCGTCCAAGGAGCTGAAGCTCCCCGCTTTCCTCAGCGGGGAAAGCGCCCTCACCCCCGCGGAAAAGGGCACCGCCCTGCACCTGGCCATGCAGTATGCCCGGCCGGAGGCCTGCCGGGATCCGGAAAGCGCGGCGGAGGAAGTGGCGCGGCTCCGGGAAAAGCGCTTCCTGCGGCCGGAGCAGGCTGCGGCGGTGGATCCCCGGAAGCTGAGCGAATGGTACGCCTCTCCCCTTGGCCGCCGGGTGCTGGCGGCGGAGGGGGTGCACCGGGAATTCAAATTCTCCCTGCTGGCTCCCGCCTCCCTGCTGGATCCGGCGGGGACGGGGGAAATGCTCCTCCAGGGCGTGGTGGACTGCTGGCTGGAGGAGCCGGATGGCCTCACCGTTATCGATTACAAAACAGACCGGGTGAGCCGGTCCGGGCAGGCCGCCCGGGCGGCGGAATACGCCCCCCAGCTCCGGGCATACGCCTGGGCGCTGGAGCGGATCACCGGCAAGCGGGTCAACGCCGCATATCTCTATTTCTTCTCCACAGGAGAAGCGATCCGGCTGGATCTAGGAAAGGAGTAAAACCATGGAAATGCGGATCTTGGACGGTGCGATGGGTACGGAACTCATGAAGCGGGGCTATGGCTCCAGCCCCTTCCCGGAGGAGGTGAACCTCACCGCTCCGGAGGTGGTGCAGGAGATCCAGCGGGCCTATGTGGAAGCGGGCAGCCAGGTGCTGTACACCTGCACCTTCGGCGTGAACCGCCGCCGGGTGCGGGGCTGCACCGTGGAGGAAGTCACCGCCGCCGCCATTGCCAACGCCAGGGCCGCCGCGGAGGGCCGGGCCGAGGTCTGGCTGGACGCGGGGATGCTGGGCGCTTTCCTGGAACCCCTGGGGGATCTGCCGGAAAGCGAGGCAGAGGATATGTACGCCCAGTTCTTCCGGGCGGGCCGGGAGGCGGACGGGATCATCCTGGAGACCTTTTTCGACCTGCATGAGCTGCTGCTGGCCGTGAATACCGCCCGGCAGGTCTGTCCGGAGCTGCCGGTGCGGGCTACCATGACCTTCCAGCCCACGGGGCGCACCTTCACCGGAACGGATATCCCGGAGGTCGCCCGGGAGCTGGAGGCGGCCGGCGCCGCCGCCATCGGCATGAACTGCTCCTTCGGCCCCCAGGAAGCCCTGCCTCTGGTGCGGCAGTTCAAGGAGTGCAGCCCGCTGCCCCTGATCGTGAAGCTGAACGCCGGGATCCCGGATCTGAACACCGGGATCTATCCGCTGGACCCCGCGGGCTATGCCGAGGCCATGGTCCCCATCCTGGATCTGGGCATCTCCTACGTGGGGGGCTGCTGCGGCACCACGCCGGAGTATATCCGCGCCTTGTGGGCGGTGTGCAGATGAATCCCGCAGCCATCATCTTTTCCCTGCTCACCGCGGCGGCAGCCCTCCTTTTCCTGTGGCGGGGCTGGAACGGCCACCCCGCCCGGCTGGAACCCGGCTGGGACCGGGACGGGCTGGAAGCGGAGCTGATCCGTTTCCACACCCCCACTCCCCTCACCCGGCGGGATCTTCTGCCCATGCTGGTGATCACCGCCGCCTATGCCGCCGTGGCCTTCTGGGGCCTGGGGGACCGGCAGGGCCCCGTGGAATGGCAGCGCTTCGACCGGACCGGAGCCCAGGCGGTCGTCACCCTGGCCCAGGAGGCGGAGCCCGGCCGCATCGCCTATTTCACCGGACCGGACGCGGGCACCTACCGGCTGGAGGGCAGCCCGGACGGGCAGGATTGGACCCTGCTGGGGGAGCTGGACCAGACTTACGCCCAGGTGCTCCGATGGAAGGATCTGGAGCCTGAAGAGGCCGTATCGGTGAAATATCTCCGCATCCGGGCCAACGCAAGCCCCCTTCACCTGGGGGAGATCGCGGTGTGGGACCGGGATGGCCAGCGGCTCGCCTTCGGGGAGACCACGCCCCTGACGGATGAGCAGGACCTGGTGCCGGAGCGGTTCAGCTATCTCAACGGCACCTATTTCGACGAGATCTACCATGCCCGCACCGCCTGGGAGCACATCGAAGGGGTATGGCCCTATGAGATCACCCATCCCCCCCTGGGGAAGATCCTCATCGGACTCGGCATCCGGCTTTTCGGCATGACCCCCTTCGGCTGGCGCTTTATCGGCGTACTCTTCGGCATCCTGATGCTCCCCATCCTCTTCATCTTCCTGAAAAACATGACGGGCAGCACCCGGGTCTCCTCCTGCATGACGGCGGTGTTCGCCTTCGACTTCATGCATTTCACCCAGACCCGCATCGCCACCATCGATACCTACAGCGTGTTTTTCATCCTGCTCATGTACTACTTTTTCTACCGGTACTTCACGCTCCCCTGGAACGCGCCGGTCAGGAAAGGGCTGCGCTGGCTCTTCCTCAGCGGCCTGTTCTTCGGCCTGGGCGCCGCCTCCAAGTGGACCGTGGTCTTCGGCGGCATCGGCCTGGCCATGCTCTGGTGCGTACGCCTGGGCATGTGCCTGCGCTGGCGGCGGGTAAACGGGGTGCGGGACAGCCTGAACGACTACGTGGTGCCCACGGTGCTCTGGAGCATCCTGTTTTTCATCCTCATTCCCGTAACGGTGTATATCCTGGCCTATATCCCCTACGCCAAACCCAAAGGGGTAAACAGCATTTTCAGTCTGGACTATTTGCGGATAGTGTGGGATAATGCAAATTACATGCTGAACTACCACGGGAAGCTGGACGCCACCCACCCCTATCAGTCCGCCTGGTATATGTGGATCCTGGACCTGCGGCCCATCCTCTATTATCTGGAATATGACGGGGATCTCCGTTCCGCCTTCGCCGCCTTCGGCAACCCCCTGTTCTGGTGGACGGGGCTGGGCGCCGTGATCTGCCTGGCCGTGAAAGCGGTGCGGGGAGACCGGCTGGCCCTGGTGCCCCTGCTGGGCTGGATCGCCTGTCTGGCCCCCTGGATCGGGGTCACCCGCTGCGCTTTTATCTACCATTATTTCCCCTGCACTCCCTTCCTGGCCCTGGCTCTGGGCCGGCTGGGGGCGGACCTGGAAAACCGGCGGCCGGACAGCCGCTGGACCCTGGCCCTGGCAGGGGGGTGCCTGCTCCTCTTCGCCCTGTTCTATCCGGTGCTCAGCGGCATGATCGCCCCAGCCTGGTATGAGAACGGCCTGCTCCGCTGGTTCGGAGGGCTGTGGCCCTTCTGATCGGATCGGATCAAACCCTAGGTTTTGTGAGTGTGAAAGTATGAAAAAACTCGGCATACGGCTGCCGGCCCTGCTGCTGGTCCTGATCCTCACCTCATCTCTGTTTTCCGCCGGGGCGGCGGGGACCAGCTATACCGTTTCCGGCCCCTATGGGGAGAGCGTGTTCTATGAGAACCTGAAAGCCCTCTCCCTCACGGGGGATTACCGGACGGATCTGGTGAACGTGGCCCTCACCCAGGTGGGCTATCACGAGGGGGCCAACAGCCGGGATCGGCACGGGAACAACCTGTACTCCGACGGGAACTATACGGAATACGGCTATTTCGCCCAGCTGGACGGCTACGCCTGGTGCGCCATGTTCATCTCCTGGTGCGCCCGGCAGGCCAGGATCCCGGGCAGCCTGATCCAGAACTCCAACGTAGCCCGGGCCTATTCCTTCGGCCTGCCCTTCTACACCCCGGATACGTACAGTCCCCGCACCGGCGACATCGTCTTTTTCGCGGAAAAGGGCCATGTCTGGGACCACGTGGGCATCATCCTGGGCATCCGGGAGGGATGGTTGTACACCATCGAGGGCAACGCCCGGAACGCGGTGCGCATCAAGCGGTATGAACTGGACGACGATTATATCCGGGGCTACGGGGTCTATGACCAGTCCGATCCCGTGGAGGACCTGGTGCAGCGGAAAAGGCTCTATCTCCTGTATTATGACCTGAACGGCGGCGAGGGCAAGCGGACAGATCAGGTGGCCATGGAGGGGAACATCATCAGCCTCTACCCCAACGAGCCGGACGAGCCCAATCCGGATTCTGACGAGGAACCGGAAAACTCCCACTGGTGCTGGAAAGAGGGCTGCGACTTCGAGGGCTGGTACATGCGGCGCATTTCCGACGGGAAATGGCTCACGGAGGCCGACGGCTGGCAGGACAACCGGAGCATCCGGGAAAGCGGCTATGCCCGCAGGGTCTTCGGGGACGGGGAAGGCTTCACCATGGATGAGACCTGGTCCGAGGAGGACTTCGGCGGGTTTACCCTCTACGCCGTGTGGCGGAACCAGGAGACCGGGGAACGGAAAGAGGAAAGCGCCTACATCGTGCGCTGCGACAGCCAGGGCTGGGGCAACCCCTTCCGGGATCTCTCGGAGGACAGCGTCTATTACGCCCCGGTGAAGCGCCTGATCCAGCGCGGCCTGGTGAACGGCGTCTCGGACAACCGGTTCGGCTCCGGTTCCACCCTCACCCTGGCCCAGTTCCTGGCCCTGCTCCACCGCTCCGCCGGCTCCCCTGAGTCCGCAAACATCTCCCTGCCCTATGCGGACGTAAAGCCGGGGGCCTGGTACTATTCCTCCGTGAGCTGGGCCTGGCAGACGGGCTGCATCCCCGAAAAGGACTATCTCCACCCCAACACCCCCCTCGCCCGAGGAGAATTCCTCAACTGGCTGTACACCTGCGCCGTGAATTCCGGAAAATCCGATCCCGTTCCCGAGTGGGACGAGGATCTGGTCCAGTTCCGGGCCCTGCTGGCCAACCGGCAGGTCAATTCCGGTTCGGCCTCCCCGGAGGCCCTGGCCTGGGCGCAGCGGACCGGCCTGCTCCGGGACTGGGGCGTATCCCTTTCCGACCTGCTGGTCCGGAACCGGATCACCCGGCTGGAGGCCATCGGCCTTCTGGCCTTTTACATTGACCGGAACGTGAAATAAATGAAAGCAAACCAGAAATCAACATACGACAAACGAAAGGAGCTACATCCATGCCAAATCTGGAACTGAAGTTCTACTCCTATCTCTCCCCCAAGAAGGGGTACAGCTGGGAGACGCCTCCCAAGCCCATTCCGGAGAGCGAGATCGCCGAGACCGTGAAGACCGAGGTGCTGGTCATCGGCGGCGGCATCAGCGGCCTGGCAGCCGGCGCCCGCTGCGTGGACAAGGGCCTGAAGGTCATCTGCCTGGACAAGAACGAGAAGCTGCGGGCCCTGGCGGGCCAGATCGCCGCGGTGAACAGCCGGGTCATGGCGGAAAAGGGCATCGTCATCGACAAGAAGCAGCTGGCGGCGGACTGGCTGAAAATGAGCGGCAGCCGGGTACAGGAGGACCTGCTCTGGCTCTTCCTGAACCGGAGCGCCGAGGGCTTCCACTGGATGCTGGACCTGGCGGGAGACTGCCTGGAGGTGGGTGTCTATGAGGCGTACAAGGGCCTGATGTTCAGCGAGTATCCCGGCACCCACCACATTTTCAAGAAGCGGGACAGCACCAAGTATAAAAACTTCGGCGGCGGCATGCTGGCCTGCGAGATCCTCCAGACCGAGCTGCTGGACAAGGGCGGCACCCTGCTCCGGAGCACCCAGGCCCTGTACCTGGAGAAGAACGACGCCGGACGGGTCACGGGCTGCGTCGCCAAGTGCGAAGACGGCAAGTATCGCCGGTACGAGGGCTCCCGGGCTGTTGTGGTGGCCACGGGCGACGCCTCCGAGGACAAGGAAATGATGGAAGCCTTCTGCCCCATCGGCCTTCGGGCTCCCTCCAAGTTCCCCCGGCCCGGCAACACCGGCGACGGCCAGAAGATGCTCTACTGGGCAGGCGCCGCCCTGGATAACCCGGAGTGGGCCCCCACCATCCACGCCCTCGGCGGCTGCGGCTTCCAGGGCTTCTTCCTCCATGTGAACCGGCTGGGCAAGCGGTTCATGAACGAGGACACCTGGATGCAGGCGAAATCCGTCCGCGTCCTCATGCAGCCCGGCGGAGACTTTGCCTTCAGCGTGTTCGACAGCAAGTATCTGGACGAGATGGCCGACCGCTTCAGCGAGCTGGGCGGCCAGGGCATGATGCCCCTGAGCGTGGTGGGCGACTCCTTCAACCGGGAGCGGATGGAGATGTCCATGAAGCGCTACATGGAGACGGGCAACGCCTTCGTGGCGGACACCCTGGAGGAGCTGGCGGCGAAGATCGAGGTCCCGGCGGAGAACCTGGTCGCCACCGTCAAGCGGTACAACGAGATCGTGGCCTCCGGAGACGACGTGGACTTCGGCAAGCGGACGAGGCTCCTCACCAGCATCGAGAAGGGCCCCTTCTACGCCCTGAAGTGGGGTCCCCAGCTGCTGGACGTGTTCGGCGGCGCCCAGGTGACCACCGACCTGCAGGTCCTGGGACCGGAATGCAACATCATCCCCGGCCTCTACGCCACGGGCAACGCTGCCGGCGGCATGTACGCCGTGGACTACCCCCTGCTGCTGAACGGCAACAGCTACGGCCGCGCCCTGGCCTACGCCATGCAGCTGGGCGACGTGCTGAGCAAGCCGGAATAAACTCGGCTCGCTCCCCGGAATGACCTTACAGACTGAGTGCCCGCGGTCAGCGCAAGCGCCGCGGGCGCTTTGCTTTGGTGCGGAGCGTCCTCCTGCAATAAGCAAAGCCCTGCGGCGTGCTGCCGCAGGGCTTTTTCAGCCGTCACCGTGTTTTATTCGTCTCTCGCCGCCGTCAGCACGCCGTCCTTCATCCGCAGAATCATATCCGCAGCCTCCGCCGCCTCCGGGTCGTGGGTCACCACGATGACGCAAAAGACAGGAAGACCGTCCCCCTGTCTCATGGTGTTCTCTCGCACAGGGTTTATTTCTTCTTTGCTTTCAGATAATTGTTATTCCAAGTGATATAGACCGCACTGTCGTCCGCCTGACGGACAAACAGCTTAGCCTCCGTGATCCAGTCAGAAGCACCGTTTTCCATCGTTTTTTTTTGGGTCCTCCGCAAAAACAAGGCTTCCCGCTTCCACATATCCCTCAGGCAGTTCATCGGCAAAGCTATCCGTAAACGTATGCGGAATAAGATATAGATTATCGTTCCACCGGATGGTATAGCCTTTGTCAAAGGCGCCGCACAAAAACAGAACCAGGGCAATGGCCACAAGGAATATGGGTACGGCGAACATCAGCAACTTTTTCCCGGAAACCGGACTTGCGTTTTTCGCTTGCTTCTGTGCCAGGGCCTGTGCCATTTGCCGATGCTCCTTGGCCGTGATCTGATCGTCAGGCTGAAATCCCATTTTGTTCCTCCTTTTCCGACATAAAATAGTCATTGCAGATATTTCATCGATTTTTTCATAGTATCGAAGTCGTAGGAGAGAAAGATTCTTGAAATTTGTGCGAATGAATTTTTCTCAATTACGCCGCCGTCAAAAAGCCGTCCTTCATCCGCAGAACCAGGTCGGCAGCCTCCGCCACCTCCGGGTCGTGGGTCACCACGATCACACAGCGACCCTCCTCATGGGCCAGATGGCGGAGGATCTCCATGACGATGCGGGTGTTCTCCCCGTCCAGGTTCCCCGTGGGCTCGTCCGCCAGGAGGACGGGAGCGCCGCTGCACAGGCTCCGGGCGATTGCTACACGCTGCTGCTCGCCGCCGGAGAGGGCGGAGGGGAAACGCTTGTGCTTGCTCTCCTCGATCCCCACCTTCACCAGGGCCTCCGCCGCCCTGACCCGGGCCTCGTTCTCCGGGATGCCCTGCATTTCCATGGGGAGGCAGACATTTTCCCGCACCGTGAGCAGAGGCAATAGGCAGAATGCCTGAAAAATGATGCTCACTCCCTCCCGGCGGTACTTGTCCAGATCCAGGGATTTCAGGTTGTCCTCGCCCAGGGCGACGTCCCCTTCCCCGGGGGCGTCCAGCCCTGCCAGCATGCTCAGCAGGGTGCTCTTCCCGCTGCCGCTGGGACCGACAACGGCGTACAGCTTGCCGGATTCAAAGGCATAGCTCGCGTTCTTCACCACCGGGGCAGCGCCGCCGGGATAAGTGTAGCTGACATTTTCCAAAGTTAGCGCGTTCATGGAAAAACCTCCTTGCTTTTCGTTTTTGGACGGGGCGCCTCGCCGGCGGGGCCCCTGCCGGGGGCGTGACTTTCCCAATGCGGGGAAAGTCACCAAAGGCGCACCAAAGGGGACCTATTTCGAGGCGGTCCCCTTTGGAAACCCTCCCCGACGACGAAAGGGGCTCCGCCCCCTTCGAACCCCAACGGGAGACGTAGGACGGGGGACGGGAGTTCTGCACGATATAACGGGACCAGGCAGCATATGCGGGGGGATCCAATGGGGGGCATTCGGCCCCCCTTGGCCGGGAGGAGGGGCCCCGGGGAACCATTCGGAAGGTTCCCCGGGCGATCCTTTGGTTCCTTTCCCATCGGGGGGAAAGGAACGCCTCGCCAGCGAGGCGGCTTCCGCGGGTATGGAAACCCCTTCGTGTTTTATTCCTTTGCCTGCAGCTGTTCCAGCACCCGCTTCCTGGCGCAGAGCCAGGCAAACACCCCGGAACCCAGGGCGCAGGCGGCCAGGTGCGCGGAGACGTAGACGGCGAAGGGAACTACCACCGCACTCAGTTCCGGACGCAGGGCAACCAGTACTGCAGCGATGCCCAGCACAAGCCCTGCCAAGGCGCACAGTACCTGGGACAGGGTATACAGGATCACGCAGTCCTTGGCCCGCACCCCCAGGGCCCGGAGGATGCTGATCTCCTTGGAGGAATGGAGCACCGCGAGCCCCGGCAGCACGCAGCCCAGGATCAGCGCCGCAGCGACAGCCAGGGGGTACAGCTCCTCGATCAGCCGATGGATCTTGTAGATCCGGTCCGCGTAGGAGGTGTCCATATTCAAGGCCAGGGGGTCCTTTATCCTGGAAAACACGTCCTTCACATAGTCCGTGAACTCCGCCGCCTTATGGTAATCCACCAGGGCATACTCCGCTAGGTCCAGCTTGCCGCCGGGCATGAAGCAGCCGAAATACCGCCAGGCCGCCGCTGGGAGATAGACGGAGGTATCCAGCTCTTCTCCTTGAATGAGGCCAACGATGGTGACTGTGGGACGGGTGGCGTCCCGGCGGTCTTCCACCGTCTCTCCGGCCTTCAGGGGATCCAAACCGTTGTTGGTGACTTTCTGAAACCAGCCCACCTCCTCGATACGGAGGTCGTCTCCCAAATCTTTGCCCAGCTCCGCAGCCCAGGAAGCAAAGATTACACAAACCTTTTCATTCACATTCATGGCGGTGTCCGCGTCCCAGCCGGGGAGCCAGTCCACGGCTGCAGAAACAAGCCTCTCCAAGTGGTTGGTGAGGTATACATTCACCTGGTCTCCCCGGATTTCAACCTCGCCGGACTGGCAGACAAATTCATAATAGGGGTCCCGCACATAGCCGCTTTCGGCGATCTTCTCCGCCCGCTCATAGGTCATGCCCCCGGTGATCACGGGCTTTACCTCCACATTCTTGTACAGCTCCGCATAGATGCCCCGTAGTACGGTCAGGAGGCCGAAGGCTACCACCAGGAGGCCTGCCAGGATAAGGCTCAGGGAGCTGCGCACGGGATTCCGGCCCAGGAGCCGCCGGAGATAGCGTCCCCGCCAATGGGGGCTTTTGCTGCCGCCCAGGTCATGGGAGACCCATTGTGCCGCCGGGGTGGGAATTTCCGCAGAGACTTCCGCCGCCCGCTTCCGGCGCTCCGGCGCCCCGTCGTCCGCCCGGACCAGCTCCAGGATGCTCTTTCTGCGAATAAGGAAGATATCTCCCCAGGCCAGGAGCGCCAAAACCAGGAGGAAACCAATTGCCCCCAGGATATACACCGCCGCCCCGGCGGGGGCCGTCTTTTCCCGCAGCTCCGCCATCTGCCCCAGCTGCCTGCCGTTCATCCATCCGGCGGCCGCCGCCCCCAGCAGGGCCGAAAGAGTCCCCAGACACAGGAAGGGGGTAAACAGCCAGCGGGAAGCTTCCTTCCGGGGCATGCCCAGGGCACGAAGGATGCCGAACTCCCGTTTCTTTCTGCCGATAAAGAGCCATACCGTCAGGAGCATGGCCATGACCGCCGCCCCAACAAAGATCAGGAGTTTGATGCGGGCCAGGTTCCGGGCCTGGATCAGGTCGGGCCCCACATCGGACCAGCCCCAGTCGTAGAAGGAGCAATTAAGCCCCATATTCTCCAACTGGGGTAGGACCTTCTTCTGAAAAGCCTCAATGTTCTCTGCGTTCCCCACCACGAAGCTCACGTCGTTGGGCTTTGGGGTGTAGGTATCCGCGTTCACGCAATCCGGCAGAAAGGCAGAGGGGACAAAGATCGCGTTATTGCTCCAGCACCAGAACCAGTCCCGGACGATGTGGTTTCCCTCGTTCAGATCCCGCCAGGCTCCGATGATGGTGAACTTCTGCTCCGTGAATTCGGTGGAGTACCGGCCCCGGTTCACCGCCACCGCCCCCAGGGGGGCGTAGGGCTCTGAAAGGTAGTTTCCCAGGTTCAGGGTGATGCTGTCCCCCACCTTGAGGCCGTTTGTTTTGAGGAAATCCGTGCTCACCACGCACACCGGCTGCCCCGCGTCCTCCGGGCCGAGAAAACGCCCCTGGTCGCAGACGATCCGCCCGTCCGCCACCCGGCGGATGGATTTCATATCGTCCCCGTATACCACGTCGAAGGTATGTACGTCGTCGTTGGTGACCTGGATAAGCTCCCGCAGGTCCGCAAACTCTTCCGTTTCCAGCCAGTTTTCCGGCCGGTCCGTAATGTCCGTAAAATAGGGCCACCAATCCGTCAGGCTGTCGTCCCCCACGACGAAGCCGTGTACCTTCTCCCCCTCTTTAAAGGGTACGCTGTTGGATTCAGCAAGGTTGTTCCGCAGGACGAAGACGTACCGCCGTCCCGGGGTAAGGGCCTCCACATCCTCCAGATATAGATGGGGGTCAATGGACAACATACAGGTCCGTGTGGCAGAATAATCCATTTCAAACATCTGCACGTATTCATCCCGGTGCTCATCGTCCGGGGTCTTGATCCGCAGATATTGGGGTTCCCCGCCCCAGAGCCAGCCCGGGTCCCCGGCCAGGACCTCACATTCTTTCAAGGTCAGAACCTTCTGCCCGCCATCCTCCACGCTGGCCAGGAACCATTTCCAAAGTGGTGAGACATAAAAGAGAGAGGCAAAGCTTGGCCATTCGTCCGCCTTGTCCTCGATCGTTGCCACCAAGACACAGCGGGAAGCATGGGGGAAGAAGTGGTGGTCCGCATCCATGCGGTAGTAGTCCGGGGAGACCCCGGCGGTCATGTACCGCCGCTCCATGTCGGAGATGTATTGCAGGGAGCTGAGTTCCTCCGTTAGCTCCGCCGTCAGGCTCTCCTGGTGCCACTCCTCGTAGCTGTGCCTGCCGTAGGTCCTGCCGGGGTTGGTGGAGTCCGTGTGCAGGAAGAAATCATACCAGGGGTCCGCAGTCTCCGGGGGGATCTCCCCGTTGAAGGTCAACACGCCCTCGTACTTATCCCTTGCCTCCCGGTATTCCCGGTCCGCCACGCTGTACTCCGCCAGGTTGTACAGGAACAGGAAGGCCGTGGCCGCCAGGAGCAGCAGGGTCACGGCGGTTTTTACCGGGCTCCGGTACAGGCTTTTCAGCGATTTGGTCGGTTTCATTCCATTTGCTCCTTCCCGATGGTACACTTCCTCCCGGCTGCCGGTACGGAGCAGGGTCAGCACCAGCATCTCCCCTTCGATGTAATAGACCAGCAGCCGGTTCGGCTGCACCTGGCATTCCCGATAGCCCTGCATATCCCCGCTCAAGGGCCGGTCACGGTATTCGGCGGGGAGAGTCTCCCCTGCAGCCAGAGCGGTGATGACTGCATTCAGGGGTCCCATATCCAGCCCCTTCTGCTGTGCCCGCCTGTAATCCCTCTTGAATTCGGCAGTCGGTTTGATGGTGTACATCATCCTTCGCCTCCTCGGTCAGCTTTGCTTTCGGATGGAAACATAGTTTGCCGCAGCCCGGCGCGTGCGCTGCGCTTTGCAACGACATCCGCATGTCCCCCGCATCCGGTTCCGGATCCTCAGTCCGTCAGGTCCCGGAACAGCTCCTCCGGGTCCTCGTAGCCCTTGACGGATTTGTCCCGGGTGATGCTCGCCGCTTCCCGCATGGCCGCCGCAGTCGCTTTATTGGGCCGGTCCCGCTTGATCTCAAAGGGGATCCGGTTCTCCCGTACCGCCTGGCGGAAAAACACGGTGATAGCGGTGGTCAGGCTCATCCCCAGATCGGCGAACAGGTTTTCGGCCTGGGCCTTCAGCTCCGGGTCGATACGAACATTGAGGTTTGCTGTATTCGGCATGGCAGATCTCCTCCTTTTTTGTGATTATAACAGCGTTACGTTGTAAATACAATACCCAATTTATGCCTCCGCATTTGCAGCATGTTCCCTTCCCCTGTGGGAAACAGGAGAAACCGCCGCTCATCCCCCGTCCATCCCGTCCCGCCGCGGGCTTCCCGGTCAATATTCAAAAAAAGATCTCCCGCCTCCGTAGGGAAGCGGGAGATCCATCGTGTTTCAGAGACTCAGCCCCATTTGATGGTGTAGCCGGGGAAAGCCTGCTCGAACAGGTGCGTGATCTCGTCCGTGAAGCAGAAGCGCAGGACGATAGCCGCAGCCACCAGGAGCAGGATCCCGATGATCAGCAGGATCAGCCAAGCCCGGGCCAGGCTCCGCCGGGCGATCTTCCGGCAGACGCCGCAGGCCCAGAGGATGCTGAGGATCAGGCCGATGACGGGGATGCTCATCAGGAAGAGCTGGACCGCCATGCCGATGCCGCTCATGGGGGCATAGGGGCTCTTCTTGCCAGGACGGGCCTCCTCATCATAGGAGGCGGACCGGGCCGGCTGCTGGGGCGGATAGACCGGCTGCGCGGGCTGGGCCTGATACACCGGCTGCGCAGGCTGGGCTTGGTAAGCCGGAGCGGCAGGAGGCGCATAGGCCGGAGCGGGAGCCTGGGGAACAGGATCCGGACTCACCTGGGAAACGGGGGTCTCCACCGGGGCGGTTCCCGCCGCCGCGGTGAACTGGGGGGCGGGTTCCGCAGGGATCTCGCCCGCATTGATGGGATCCACGGGGACGGCCGGATTCTCTTCGGGACCGGGGCCGACGGTGGGATCAAACGTATCGTTCATGCTCATCCTCCTCCTTTTCGGGAAGAATCCGTCCCCCGAAGCGGGGGCGGGAAGCCGCAAAGGGCTTTACGAGCCCATACTAGCGGATTCCTGCGGATTTGTCAAATGCCGCCGCAAAACGGCTGCGGCGCATGCGCCGAACCGCCGGACCGCCTCCAGCGCCTCCTCCAGGGTATTGGCGTCCGACCCCACCTCCAGCAGTAGATAGCCGGGGCTGAGCTGCTCGTTGTATCGGGCGGGAGACAGGAGCATGGGACGGCTGAGTCCCGGCTCCTCAGCCTCCATTTCCGCCTGGAGCTCCAGGCCCAGCTTCACGTTTTCCCGCCAGTTGGGGTGATACAGGCCGCTGTCCCCGGTGGTGAGCACCAGCATCACCTGGGCGCTGGTCCCCTCCGGGAGCTTGTACACGGTCTTCTTCCCGTTCAGGGCGTCCCGGTGCAGATCGATCACCACCCGGATCCCCGGCTGCTCCTCCAGCCATTTCTCCGCCGCCGCCCGGGAACGGGCATAGGATCCGTTATAGTTGGGCCAGTCGTACAGCTCCCGGTCATGGACCACGGTGAAGCCCGCCTCCTCCAGCACCGCCGCCAGCTCGTCCCCCACCCGGATCACGTTCTGCCCCTTGTCCAGGGTGCGGCCCGGATCGCTGGCCTCATATTGGTCCATTCCCTGGGGGGTATAGGCTTCCGTGCTGTGGCTGTGGAGGATGAGGACCTGCGGACCCGAATCCGGCAGGGTCAGGCTCCAGCCCTCCGCAAACAGGGCGGCCAGGTCGTGGCCGGAGGTCCGATCATCCACCCGGGGAAGCTCCGACCGGGCAAAAACGGGAGCTGCCGTCGCCGGGGATGGAGGTTCGGGCTCCGGCGGGATCGTCGCCGTTGGGGAAGGCTCCGGCAGCGGCGACGGCAATCCGGTCTGCTCCGTCTCCTGCGTCGGGAGCGGTTCCCCCGGGGAAACGGGCTCCAGCCGGGCCGCCAGTGCGCCGAGCACCCCCAGGCTCCACAGGCCGTAAAGCGACAGGGCCAGGGCCAATGCGCAGGCCGCCAGCCGCCAGAATCGGCCCCCCATGTCAGTCCCCCCTTTGTCAATACTTTCCTCCTATTCTATGCGTCCGTCAGTCTTGCCAGAACCAGGAGGGAATGCTATAATTTGTTGTTATAAAGAAGAAATGCGCCTTCCCGAAGGGGTCGGCTGAACGGAGGATATCATGCAGTATACTTATAATACCAAGGGGACCTGCTCCCGTCAGATCATCATCGACGTCGAGGGAGAGACCGTCACCCACGTCCAGTACGTGGGCGGCTGCCCGGGGAACGTCCAGGGCGTGGCCCGGCTGGCGGAAAACCGGCCCATCGATGAGGTCATCAGCCTGGTGGACGGCATCCGCTGCGGATTCAAGCCCACCTCCTGCCCGGACCAGCTGGCCCAGGCCCTGAAGGAGATCAAAGCACAGCAGCAGGCGGGATGAACGTCGTCGTCTTAGGCAGCGGAGCCTGGGGCACGGCCCTGTCCATGCTCCTGTGCCGCGCCGGACATCAGGTGACCCTGTGGAACCGGGATCCGGAAAAAGCGGAAAAGATGGAACGGAAGCGGACGAATCCCCGGCTTCCCGGCGCTTCCCTGCCCCGGGAGCTGAAGGTCCGCGCCTCCCTGGATCCCCTGGCCGAAGCGGAGCTGGCGGTGTTCGCCGTTCCCTCCTACGCGGTGCGGGAGACCGCCCGCCTGGTCCGCCCCGCCCTCAGACCCGGTACCCTTCTGGTCTCCGCCGCCAAGGGGGTGGAGCCGGAAACCTGCCTGCGCATGACCCAGGTGATCCGCTCGGAGCTGGGGGAAGACTTTCCCCTTACGGCCCTCAGCGGGCCCTCCCATGCGGAGGAGGTGGCTCTGGGGATGCCCACGGGCTGCGTGGCCGCCGGAGAAGAGGAGGAAGCCGCCCTGCGGGTGCAGGAGGCATTCACCACCGGAGACTTCCGGGTGTACACCAGCACCGATCCCATCGGCGTCGAGCTCTGCGGCGCGGTGAAGAACGTCATCGCCCTGGGCTGCGGCGTAGCCGACGGTCTGGGCTACGGGGATAATTCCCGGGCCCTGCTCATCACCCGGGCCGTCCGGGAGGCCGGAGAGCTGGTCCTCCGGGCGGGCGGCAGCGCCTGGACCTGCGCCGGTCTGGCGGGTGTGGGGGATCTGATCGTCACCTGCACCTCCCGCCATTCCCGGAACCGGAAGGCCGGTCTGCTCCTGGGCCAAGGGCTGGAGGTCCGGGATGCGTTGGAACAGGTAGGCGCCGTGGTGGAAGGCTACTATGCCGCGGACAGCGTCCGCACCCTTTCGGAGCGGCTGGGGGTATCCATGCCCATCTGCTCCTGCGTATACGATATGCTTTACAGCGGATTCCCGGCGGAGCGCTGTCTGGAACGGCTCATGGACCGTCCCACCAAGCGTGAATTCTGACCGTGGGGGTGGTCTTACGTGAAAAACCTGAAGCGCACCCTTTGTCTGATCCTGATCCTTTCCCTGTGCCTGGGGATCTGCACCCCCGCCATGGGCGCAGGGAGCAGCGGCTCCGACCTCAAAACCACGATCAGCGGGGCGGCCCGGTGGATCGTGAACAACGTGTCCGACCCCGGCTCGGTGGACTATTTCTGGACGGTATTCAGCGTCGCCCGCAGCGGGTATCAGGCGGAGGAAAGCTGGTATCGCAGCTACCTCAAGGCCGTCCGGGATGAGCTGGACGCCAACGGCGGCGCTTTGAAATCCAGCTACTATTCAAAATATGCCACGGCGGTGCTCGCCTATACCGCCCTGGGGCAGCAGCCCCCGGAGGAGCTGCTCCGTCCCCTGTCCAACTTTGAAAAGGTCTGCAAGCAGGGGATCAACGGCCCCACCTGGGCCCTCATCGCCCTGGACAGCGGCGGATACGACGTCCTGGCGGATCCAACGGCCAAGACCGTCGCCACCCGGCAGACGTACGTGGACGAGATCCTTTCCCGCCAGCTGGAGAACGGGGGCTGGTCCCTCTCCGCCAAGGGCGGCTCCGGCGCTGCGGATACCGACATCACCGCCATGGTGCTCCAGGCCCTGGGTGCCTATATGGACCAGGCGGCGGTGCGGAAAGCCGCCGACCGCGCACTGACCTGCATGTCCGAACGGCAGCGGGAGGACGGATGCCTGGGCAACTTCGCAGACGAGCCCTGCAGCGAAAGCCCCGCCATGATGATCCTGGCCCTGTGCGCCCTGGGGCTGGACCCGGAGGACGAGCGCTTCGTAAAGGAAGGCGGCAGCCTGGTGGACGCGGTGCTGCGCTTCCGGCAGTCGGACGGCTGTTTCCTCCACGTGGATGGGAACAGCACCAGCCTTCTGATCGCCACCGCCGAAAGTCTCTGCGCCCTGACGGCGGTACAGCGGTATCGCAGCGGCCAGCCCGCCCTGTATCGGATCACCGACCCCCTGAAGCTCAGCGCCGGGACTGCTCCGGAAAGGGACCCGGCGGTGAAGGTCATGCCCGTGGTGAAGGACAGCGTCTTCTTCCCGGACGTGAAGGGAAAGGCTTGCAGCGAAGCCGTCCTGGGTCTGGCCGCACGGGACATCCTCAACGGCTTTACGGACGGCACCTTCAAGCCCGATGATCCCATGACCCGGGCTCAGTTCGCCAAGACCGCTGTCACCGCCTTGGGCATCACCGTCAGCGGAACGGCCAACTTCCCGGACGTTGCCGCCAAGGCGTGGTACAACGCCGCCGTGGCCACGGCGGTGCGGTATAAGATCGTCAACGGCCGGGACGACGGCCGTTTCGATCCGGAGGCGAACATCGACCTGCAGGAGGCCGCCGCCATGGTCTGCCGGGCAGCCGGGCTCTGCGGACTGGATACCGCCATGGGCACAGCCGAAGGAGACAAGCTCCTGTCCGCCTACGGGGACCGCAGCAAGGTACAGACCTGGGCCGTTCCCACCCTGGCCTGGTGCCTGAAAAACGGCGTGGTCGTCCGGAGCGGGAATCTGGACCCCCGGGCGAAGATGACCCGGGGAGAGATCGCCCAGATGTTCTGGCGGCTTCTGGAGCTGGCAAAGCTCCGGTAAGCATCATTGAATGGACCCCGCCCACAGGCGGGTTCATATAGAACGAGGAGGAAAAGAAATGAAAAAGAATCTGCTTCGCATTTTCTGCATCCTGCTGACCCTCACCATGCTGGTGGGGCTCATGCCGGTCCTGGCAGCGGAAGACGACGTCACCGTCTACGTGAGCGTCAGCGACCAGGGCGTCGCGGCTGAAACCAAGGACGGCGGCGTCGCTGCCCAGCTGGCGGTCACCGTGCCTGCCGGCTCCACCCTGGAGGACGCCATCATCGCCGCCCACGAAGCCTACTGCCCCGACGGGGCCGAGGGCTGGGAAACGGCGGAGAGCGACTGGGGCCTCAGCATGGCCAAGATCTGGGGCAAGACCGACGGCGTAGGCGCCTGGTATCTCAACGGCGTCATGCCCATGGACCAGGCCTGGAACATCACCGCCGCCGACGGAGACTACGTTGACCTGATCCTGTACCGTGAGGACTGGAGCGACAGCTACGCGGCCTTCGATCAGCGCACCGCCGAGGCGGCTGCCGGCGAGGCCATCACCCTCGCCCTGACCTACGATGTGTTCGATGAGAACTTTGTCGCCTCCCCCGAAGCCCTGGCCGGCGCCGCCGTGAAGCTGGCGGACGGCACGGAGCTGGGTACCACCGATGAGGAGGGCAAGATCACCCTGACCTTCAACAGCGCCGACACGTATCTGGTCACCGCCGACACGGAGACCCTGAACATCACCGCTCCCATTTGTGTGATCACCGTGAAGGAAGCCGCTCCCGCGGCGGAGCCGGAAGCGCCTGCCGAGGACATCACCGTTTACGTGAGCGTCAGCGACCAGGGCGTTCCCGCACAGACCAAGGACGGCAAGCCCGCCGCCCAGCTGGCGGTCAAGGTTCCCGCCGGTTCCACCCTGGAAGCCGCCGTCGTCGCCGCCCATGAGGCCTACTGTGCCGACGGAGCCAAGGGCTGGGAAATGGCTGAAAGCGACTGGGGCCTCAGCATGACCAGGATCTGGGGCAAGACCGACGGCGTAGGCGCCTGGTATCTCAACGGCGTCATGCCCATGGAGCAGTGCAATACCGTCACCGCCACGGACGGGGACTACGTGGATCTGATCCTCTACGGGCCCGACTGGAGCGACAGCTACGCCTGCTTCGACAAGCGCACCGCCGCCATTGCCACCGGCGAGGTCATCACCCTCACCCTGACCCATGACGTGTTCGACGAGAACTGGGTCGCCTCCCCCGAAGCCCTGGCCGGCGCCGCCGTGAAGCTGGCGGACGGCACGGAGCTCGGCACCACCGATGCGGAGGGCAAGGTCGCCCTGGCCTTCAACAAGGCCGGTACTTACCTGGTGACCGCCGCGGATCCCGACCTGGCCATCACCGCCCCCGTCTGCGTGATCACCGTCACCGGTGAGACCATCGAGCCCGCCGCTCCTGCGGAGCCTGAAGCTCCCGCCGAGCCCGAAGCTCCCGCCGAGCCTGAGCAGCCTGCAGAGCCCGAAGCCTCCGCCTACCAGAGCTACACGGTGAAGCCCGGGGATACCCTCTGGAGCATCGCCAAGAAGTTCCTGGGCAGCGGCTTCCGCTGGGGCGAGCTGTTCCAGCTGAACGCCGACCTGGTGAAGAATCCCCGCATGATCTACGTGGGCCAGGTCCTGCGCGTGCCCGTCTGATCCCGACAGGCATCCATTCTTCCTCCCCCGGACTCCGGGGGAGGTTTTTTGTCCGCTTCCCCTTGCAATCCGCCGCCGGCTGGGGTATACTTCAGTGCGTCGACATAGTCGCCGCACGGAAACAATTTGCAAGCCCATGCCTGCAAATCGGCCGCCTGCGGGCGGGCAATGCGACGTAAAGGGGCCTTCGGGCCTGCCCCTTCACCGTTCCCCGCCAAGCGATGGCTTTCCATGATCCCCTGGTCTTCAATCTGACTTCCCGTATATTTGCCGGTGTGATGGAATTGGCAGACGTGACGGACTCAAAATCCGTTGGGCTAATCACCCGTGCGGGTTCGACCCCCGCCACCGGCACCAGCAGAAAGCAGCCGAAAGGCTGCTTTTTGCAATGAAGCCGCCCTCTGCCAGGGCGAATGAAGGAATGAAGACGTTTCACTCATAAAGAAACGGACGGAGACGCAAAGACCTGCGGCGGCTTCGCTTCATTATGCTTCATCCGCGATCAGCGCGCCTTCGTTCCGTACAAAAACCCCTGAAAGAAGAGACGTTCCGTGATCCTGACGGCAAAGACCTTTCTCATCGTGTGCCCGCTGCTGTTTCTGGCGGGCTTCGTGGATTCCATCGCCGGGGGCGGCGGACTGATCTCCCTTCCGGCCTATCTGTTTGCCGGGCTGCCGGTCCATCTGGCCATCGGCACCAACAAGCTCTCCTCTGCCTGCGGCACTTCCCTGACCACCGTCCGCTTCATCCGCAGCGGCCTTGTCCGGTGGAAGCTGGCCCTCCCCGGGGTGGGGGCGGCGCTGGCAGGAGCGTGGTGCGGCTCGCAGCTGTCCCTGATCACGGACGAGAGGGTGATCCGGTGGATCCTGTTTGCGGTGCTGCCTGCGGCGGCGTTTATCGTGCTGAACCGGAGGCTCTTTCCGGACCGGGAGGAGGGACAGCCAGAGATCACCGGCCGCGTCCTGGTCATCTGCACCCTAGCCGCCCTGGTGATCGGCTTCTACGACGGATTTTACGGACCCGGGACCGGGACGTTCCTGATCATCGCCTTTACCGCCTTCGCCCGGCTGAGCGTCGGCTCCGCCAACGCCCAGGCCAAGGTGATCAATCTCACCACCAACCTCACCTCTCTGGCGGTATTTCTGCGGGGAGGCACCGTGCTCATCCCTCTGGGACTGGCTGCGGCGGCCTGCAACATGCTGGGAAACTACGTGGGCTCCGGGCTGGCGCTGAGCAAAGGGGCGAAGATCACCCGGCCCATCATCCTGGCCGTCCTGGCGCTGCTGCTCCTCAAGCTGCTGACGGAATAGGACAAGGGGGACGGGGTGCGGGAATCGGCCGGGAGGCGGAGGCGGACCGCCGCAGCCTCATGGTAACATTATGGAAACTGAATAACCATGTCGCATTATCAACACGCAATGCAAAATACTATGCTGAATTATCATGAAACTTCGGAATCCCGACAGAATTCCCGTTTTAGCCATTGACAATTCACAAAAAGTTTACAATAATATGTCCAGCGGATATGGGCAGAGGCATACGGACCGCCGCCTGTCTGAGGGGAGGAGGGCGCGGCGCGGTCTGTTTTTCTCCTGCCCCTCGGTCCCCCAGCGAAACCCAAATCTGAAAAAGGAGTTGTGCAAATGGAAAAGCAGCAACGTCTCGGCTTCGGCGGACGCGGCTCGATCCTGATGATCTATCAGATCCTGGCCTACGCCGGCTACACTGCGTTCACCAACTTCCCGCAGAACATCCTGAGCAGCTTCTACGGCGGCACCACTCGGCTGACCTTTATGAATCTGATCGGTTCTCTGTTGGGATACGTCATCACCTACTTCATCATCTCCCCCCGCATCGGCAAGATGAAGAGCGTCAAGCGGGTCGGTATGTACATCGGCTTCGTCGCCCTGATCGTCTGCGCCGTTCTCTGCATCATCCCGCCCTCCCAGAGCGGCCTCTGGTGCTTCTTCTTCGTTCTGACCCTCATCACCACCCAGCTTTGGGGCTGCTTCTTCGTCACCCTGCTCCTCGGCAACTGGTTCCCCCGCCGCAAGGGCACCGTCATGGGCATCGTGACCATGGCTTTCCCCATCGTCACCGGCATCTGCCTGAGCCTCTTTGCCACCCAGTTCTTCGGCATCTTCGGCCAGCAGATGGGCGCCAACATGGGTGCGCTCATGTCTACCGGCCAGTACACCGAAGAGGCGGCCACCGCCATCGCCACCTCCAAGGCCGTGGTCAAGGCCAGCATCATCTCCTTCTCCCCCTACTGGATCATCTCCCTGATCGGCATCATCCTCTGCGGCATCTTCCTGAAGGACTTCCCCGAGCAGTGCGGCGCTTTCCGTGATAACGACCGCTCCTTCACTCCCGAGATGGCCCAGCAGATGCTCGTCGCCGAGCAGGAAGCCCGCGCCCGCAGCGTGTGGAAGCGCTCCAAGATCTGGGGCTGCAAGGACTGGTGGCTCCAGGCCATCCCCAACTCCCTGCTGCTGAGCTGCGCCATGGCCTTCATGGTGCAGATCATGCCCATCCTCCAGAGCCACAACGAGGAGCTGAAGGCTCTGGCCGTTCCCGGCTTCATCCTGATGGCCGACGGCTACAACGCCGTTCTCTTCGGCCTGGCGATCTTTGCCTGCTTCGGCAGCTGGCTGCTGGGCGTGCTGGACACCAAGTACGGCGTCCGTACCGCGGTGTTCATCACCTCCATCATCATGCTCCTGGCCGGCATTCTGGGCCTCATCAACAATACCTGGTGCGTCGTGGCCGCCACCTGGATGCTGGGCCTCTTCATGGGCGCCTCCTCCAACTTCGGCCTGAGCTCAATCGTCCGCTACTGGCGCGGTGAGGACTTCCCCAGCGTGTACTCCGGCGCGCCCCCCATCGGCACCGTCATCGGCGCCGCCTTCCCCTTCATCGTGGCCGCCATCGGCTCGAAGCTGGGCTATGCTTACGCCTTCGGCTTCGTGGCCATCATGGCTGTCATCTGCATCGTCTGCAACCGGGCCTTCAATCCCCGGGGCATCATCGCCTACGACAACAAGCTGCGTACCGCCGCCGGTCTGCCTCTGGACGACGAGCTGGAGCAGCGTCTCATCCGCGAAGGCCACGGGAAATAAGGCTCTCCGCAAAGCGAAAAGAAATAACCAAACCGCCGGGCCATTGGCCCGGCGGTCTTCTCTTTGATCCGCTTATTTTGTCAGCACCGCGCCGAAATAGCGCAGCTCCGTGGGTTTGCCCGTATAAGGGATCCCCGCCTGCTTCGCCAGTTCGGAGACCAGGAAGCCGTAGCCCTCAATGGAGGGGTAAAGCTTTTCCGGGAAGCGGCAGGGGGCGTCGGGATAGGTGCATTCGTCGCAGCGGCTGCAGCCCTCGTTGTTCAGCAGAAGGAAGTCGGCCGTTTCCGACCGGATATCCTCGCCCAGCTTGTCCACCCGCTCCTGGAAGTCGTCGTGGGCGTCCCCCATGCCTTCGATATCCAGGGAATCCTCCAACTCATACATCCGGGCAAAGAGGAAGAAACGGCTGTACCCTTCGCACTCCGCCCGGCACTTCTCCAGGCTCCCCACCGCAGGGGGGCAGGTCCAGGTGGCCCCGTAGCTCCGGCACTTGTTGGAAGCGCAGTAGGCCCGGCTCTCCTCCGTATACACCAGCTTATCCATGGGGATCTCGGCAGCCTGGAAGCCATGCTCCGCCAAAAGGGCGGCGATCCTCTCTCCGTTCATCAGCAGCACCTCCCCGGCCAGGCTGCGGGCTTTGGCCCCAGGTTGCTGGCCGCCAGCACCCGGAAGATCCGGGCGGCGCAGAGGACCAGATCCTCCCGGGAAAGGGGATGATCCGTCTTCCCCGCCAGGGAGTCCAGGATATCCTGAATATCCGCCGGGTTGCCGGGCATGATCAGGTCGTTCCCCGCCCGGATACACAGGGCGGGAACGGAGTCCACCCCCTCGGCCATCTCCATGCCGCTGTGTCCCGTGGTGCCCCAGTCCGTCATGACGAAGCCCCGGAAGCCCCAGTCGTTCCGCAGGACGCCGTTGAGCAGGTCCGCGTGGTTGGCGCTGTGGGTGCCGTTGATGCAGTTGTAGGAGGTCATGATGCTCATGGGCTGCGCCAGGCGGACGCAGAGCTCAAAGCCCCGGAGGTAGATCTCCCGCAGGGCCCGGACGGAGACCACGCTGTTTTCGTAGGACCGGTTGTCCTCCTGGTTGTTGCAGGCGTAGTGCTTGGGGGTGACGCCCACGCCGGGGGTCTCCTGTACGCCGATGGTCATGGCGGCGGCGGTGAGGCCGGCCACCAGGGGATCCTCGGAATAATACTCAAAGTTCCGGCCGCAGAGGGGATTCCTGTGGATGTTCATGCCCGGAGCCAGCCAGAGGGTGACGCCGAACTTCTCCATCTCCTTCCCTACCAGGCGGCCCATATCCTTCACCAGCGCCGGATCCCAGCTCTGGGCCAGAAGGGTGGCGATGGGGATGGCGGTGGCGTACTGGTAATAATCCACCGCGCCGGTGGTATCCTCGTCCGCCGCATTTTCACCCATGAGGGCGGCGAAGCGGTTTTCCAGCTGCAGGACCTTCCCGCTCTTCAGCACCTGGAAATGGGGGGTGAGGCGCAGGCCCGCAGGGCCGTCCGCCAGGATCATGGGAGGGATCCCCGGAATATGGCTCCCGGTCTCCCCGGCGGCGCCGGGAACGTGGACGGAGGCGGAGCCTACCATGCTCTGGTTCCCGCCGGAACCCACCACCAGCCCCGTCAGGGCTTCGTCGGACTGCTGCGCCGCCCACTCCAGGGCGCTGCGGCGGCCCAAAGCCACGTCCTCCAGGGTGACCGGCGTTCCCTTGCCATCCGGGATGGCCTGCTTCACCGCTGCACAGCGGATGGAGGGGATCTTCTCCGCCTTCAGCTCCAGCACGGGAGCCGCAGCCTTCTCCGCCGCTTCACCGGGGAACTGCAGGGGGGCGACCCCCTCACCGGGACGAAGGAGCTCCAGATCCTCCTGCATAGCCATGCGGCGGCCCACGGTCTCCAGCACAGCCAGCTCGTCCAGCCGCAGAAGGGCGGCCACATGGCTGTCCCGGGAATGGCGGCCCAGGCGGATGACGTATTCTCCGGGCTCCAGCACCCAGGCGCTTCTCGTCTCACAGAAGGAGGCCAGATCCCGGAGGGAGCAGCGCAGCTCCAGCTCCTGGACCTCCCCGGGCTGCAGGAGCCGGGTCTTGCCGTAGGCGATCAGCATCTGTCTCGGCTTCGCCAGGTGTCCGGCTGGCGGGGTCACGTAGGCCTGGGCCACGAAGCGGCCGGGCCGGCGGCCGGTATTCTCTACCCGCGCCCGGATCCGGAGGGAGGTGGAGCCGGCTTCCGCTCCGGCGGGAGCCAGGGCGAAATCCGTATAATCCAGGCCGTAGCCGAAGGGATAGGCCACTTCCTTCCCGAAGGTGTCGAAATAACGGTAGCCCACGAAGATATCCTCCCCGTAAGGCTCCCGGTCCAGATCCCCGTCGTTTTTCCCGAAGGTGGCGGAGTATGTATAATCGTCATAGCGCAGCGCCCAGGTATCCGTCAGCCGTCCGGAGGGAGGCGTCGCTCCCAGGATGGCGTCCGCCAGGGCGTCGCCGCCCCCGGCGCCGGCCTGGCTCATATGGAGCAGCGCGTTGGGCTTCAGCTCCCGGAGGAAGGCGGTATCCAGCACGCCGCCCACGTTCAGCAGCACCACCAGCCGCCGGTAGTTCCGGCGCAGGGTGCGGAGGTTCTCCTCCTCCCGGGGGCTCAGGAGATAATCCCCGGGGGCATTGTCCCGGTCCTTCCCCTCCCCCGAGTTCCGGCTGATGACGTACATCGCCAGATCCCCGGTCTCCGCCGGGATCACCGGTTCCTCCGGCGCCCGGAAAGGGTGTTCGAAATAGATGATGATGGGGTTCTT
>JAEEGI010004448.1_pt1 | contig 32815 bp, 24 predicted proteins | sample 8958751 | NCBI WGS metagenome assembly JAEEGI01 (sample SAMN16246545, study PRJNA631951) | gut metagenome | biome: gut microbiome; feature: rumen; material: KS-attached | host: Bos | place: Iran: Karaj | collected 2018-10
CAGATCATGAAGGACACCCTCGGCATGACCAACGAGGAGATGCCCGAGACCTTCGCCGAGTGGAACAAGGGCGACCTCGATTCGTATCTCATCGAGATCACCCGCGACATCCTCGCAAAGAAGGACGAGGATGGCCGCTATGTCCTCGACTATATCCTCGACACTGCCGGCCAGAAGGGTACCGGAAAGTGGACGGCCATCTCCGCCCTCGACCAGGGCGTTCCGCTCACCCTCATCGGCGAGTCCGTGTTCGCGCGCTGCCTCTCCGCCCAGAAGGAGGAGCGCGTCGCTGCCGCAGATATCCTGCAGGGACCCAAGCCGGTGAAGTTCACCGGAGACCGCGCGGCCTTCCTCGAGGACCTTCGCAAGGCCCTCTTCGCCGCGAAGGTGGTTTCCTACGCCCAGGGCTATGCCCTGATGCGCGCCGCCGCCAAGGAATATGGCTGGAACCTCAATTACGGAGGCATCGCCCTGATGTGGCGCGGCGGCTGCATCATCCGCAGCGTGTTCCTCGGCAAGATCAAGGAAGCCTTCGACAAGGATCCGAACATCGCCAACATCCTTCTCGACCCTTATTTCAGCGGCAAGCTCGCCGAGGCCCAGCAGGGCTGGCGCAACGTCCTTTGCACCGCTATGCAGAACGGCGTTCCCGCCCCTTGCCTGACCGCCGGCCTGCAGTACTATGACGGCTACCGCTGCTCGCGTCTGCCCGCCAACCTCCTCCAGGCTCAGCGCGATTTCTTCGGCGCCCACACCTATGAGCGCACCGACCGTCCGCGCGGAGAGTTCTTCCATACCAATTGGACCGGCCACGGCGGCGACACTGTTTCATCCACATATAACGCATAAAACACTTACCAATATGAAGATAGGAAAATATTCATTCGGAGTGGGAGACCGCTTCGCACATGAGGGAGTCAACCAGCTGAAAGCCCTCATCGAGGCCGAAGAGCGCTTCGGCGTACATTTCGTTCCGGTATGGAACAAGTCCAACCGTGAGCATCAGATCGTCGGCACCGAGCCGATGGAGACCCGTCGCGAGGCCGATGCGGCCGTCGCCGCCCTCGGTTACAAGGACCAGTATTTCGTAGATGCCGACCACATCAACCTCACCAACGTCGACCGCTTCATCGAAGCGTCCGATTTCTTCACCATCGACGTGGCCGACTATATCGGCAAGACCGGAACTATGGAAGAGAGGTTCCTTCCCGCCATCAAGGAGGCCGGCAAGATCTACCGTCATATCGCCGAGCGCAAGGGCGCTGACAACTTCGTGACCGAAGTCTCGATGGACGAAGTCGACGAGGCCCAGACTCCCGAAGAGCTCCGCTACATCCTCAAGGAGCTCGCCGCCGAGAATATTCCTGTCCAGACCATCGCTCCCAAGTTCACCGGACGTTTCAACAAGGGCGTCGATTACCGTGGAGACCTCGCTCTCTTCGAGAAGGAGTTCGAGCAGAACCTCCTCGTCATCGACGAGGCAGTGAAGGCTTACGGCCTGCCCGACAACCTCAAGCTCTCCATCCACTCCGGATCCGACAAGTTCTCTATCTATCCCATCATGGGACGCCTGATCCGCAAGCACGACAAGGGCATCCACATCAAGACCGCCGGTACCACCTGGCTCGAGGAGAATATCGGTCTTGCAGTCGCCGACCCGGCAGCCCTGGAGCTCGCCAAGAAGATTTACGTGAACGCCCTCGGTCGTATGGAGGAACTTACCGTCCCTTATGCCACCGTCATCGACGTGGACGTGGACAAGCTTCCTACGCCTGAGGAGGTCGCTAAGTGGGATGCCGACACCTACGCCCGCACCATGCGTCACAACCAGGAGGATCCCCTCTACAATCCTTCCTTCCGTCAGCTGATCCATGTCAGCTACAAGATTGCCGCCGAACTCGGGGACGAGTTCCTCCCGGCGCTCGAGAAGCACACCGACGTCATCGGCGAGCAGATTACCGCCAATCTCTGCGAGCGTCATATCAAACGCCTTTTCTGCGAGTAGCGTATGAAGTACTCTTTCGACGATCTCAAAGGACGCAACTGCGTCATCACCGGAGGCTTCGGCGTGCTGGGCATGGCCCTGACGCGCGGCCTCGCGCAGGCCGGGGTGAACCTGGCCGTCATCAGCCGCAGCGCCGACAACCCCGCCAGGGGCGAGGCCATCTCCAAGGAGTTCGGCGTCAAGTGCCTCGGCATCAGCGCCAGCACGCTTGACAAGGCCGCGCTCGAGGCAGCCCGCGACCTCATCCACGAGAAGCTCGGCAAGATCGACATCCTGATCAACTGCGCCGGCGGCAATTCGCCGAAGGCGACCTGCGCCGCGGAGCAGATGGAGCCGGACACCGAGCTCAAGGATACTTTCTACGGGCTCGACATCGAAGGCTTCCAGTTCGTTTATGACCTTAACTTCAAGGGTACGCTTCTCGCCACGATGGTCTTCACCCGGGATATGATCGAAGCCGGCAAGGGCAATGTCCTGAACATCTCTTCGATGAACGCATTCCGTCCATTGACGAAGATCCCCGCTTACTCTGCGGCAAAGGGCTCGATCAACAATTTCACGCAGTGGTACGCGGTGCACGTGGCTCCCGTGGGCATCCGTTGCAACGCCATCGCTCCTGGATTCTTCCTTACGGACCAGAACCGTTTCCTCCTCACCGACGAGAAGACCGGCGAACTTAAGCCGCGCGGACGCAAGATCATAGCCAACACTCCTACCCACAAGTTCGGTGAGCCGGAGGATCTCGTGGGAACCATGCTCTATCTCCTCAGCGACATTTCTTCCTTCGTCACGGGAGTCGTCATCCCCGTCGACGGAGGTTACAGCGCCTTCGGAGGCGTATAACGATAACTATATGGCACAGTACGATAAACTTCAGGTTTTGACGGCGATGAAGGAGACGGGCATCGTTCCGGTCTTCTACCACTCCGACATCGACACCGCCAAGCACGTCCTCAAGGCCTGCTACGACGGCGGCATCCGCGTGTTCGAGTTCGCCAACCGGGGCGATTTCGCCCAGGAGGTGTTCGGCGAACTTGTCAAGTATGCCGTGGCCGAGCTGCCCGGTATGATAATGGGTATCGGCTCCGTAGTGGATCCGGGCACCGCAGCGATGTACATCCAGCTCGGCGCCAACTTCGTCGTCGGCCCTCTTTTCAATCCGGCCGTGGCGCCTGTCTGCAACCGCAGGCTCATCCCTTACTGCCCGGGCTGCGGCAGCGTTACCGAGGTCGGGATGGCCCAGGAGGCCGGATGCGACGTCTGCAAGGTCTTTCCCGGTGACGTGCTCGGTCCTGCATTCGTGAAGGGCTTGCGAGCCCCTATGCCTTGGAGTCAGATAATGGTCACGGGAGGCGTGAAGCCCACCCGTGAGAATCTCGAAGGCTGGTTCAAGGCCGGAGTGACCTGCGTCGGCATGGGCTCCAACCTCTTCCCGAAGGACGCCATCGCCGCAGGGGAGTGGGAGAGGATCTCCACACTTTGCCGAGAGGCTCTCGCCATAGTCAAAGAAGTCAAATAACAACTAACCTATATGTCCACACAACAGAAACTGATGACCAACTGGCGCTGGTGGCTGTGCTCGCTGCTCTTCGTGGCGACTACGGTCAACTACCTCGACCGCCAGGTCCTCTCCTTGACCTACAAGGAGTTCATCGCTCCCGAGTTCCACTGGACCGATGCCAACTACGGTACCATCACTTCCTTCTTCTCCATCTTCTACGCCATCGCCTGCCTCTTCGCCGGCAAGTTCGTGGACTGGATGGGTACCAAGAAGGGATACCTCATCGCCATCGGCGTATGGTCGGCCGGCGCGTGCATGCATGCTGCGTGCGGCTGGGCCACCGCCGGCCTGGTGGACGGCGTGTCCAGCGCCGCCGCGTTGAAGGCCGTCGAGGCCGGCAGTAACGTAGCGCTCGCCGTCTCCACGACGTCCGTTTACCTGTTCCTGCTCTGCCGAGGCATACTCGCTTTGGGAGAGTCCGGCAACTTCCCGGCCGCCATCAAGGTCACGGCCGAGTATTTCCCGAAGAAGGACCGCGCCTTCGCGACTTCCATCTTCAACGCCGGCGCTTCCGTGGGAGCTCTCGCGGCTCCGCTCTGCATCCCTCCGCTTGCCAAGGCTTTCGGCTGGGAGATGGCGTTCATCATCATCGGTGCCCTCGGATTCATCTGGATGTTCTTCTGGGCGTTCATGTATGACAAGCCCGAGAAGAGCAAGCACGTGAACGAGGCCGAACTCGAGTACATCCACCAGGATGACGCCGAGGAGGCAGCCGAGCGTGCCGCCGCAGCGGCCAAGGCTTCCGACGAGAAGGCCATCCCGTTCCTCAAGTGCTTCACCTTCAAGCAGACCTGGCAGTTCATCACCGGTAAGTTCTTCACCGACGGTGTATGGTGGTTCTTCCTCTTCTGGGCTCCCGCTTATTTCCACGACCAGTTCAATGCTCCGGCGTCTTCGCCTCTAGGACAGGGCCTTATCTTCACCCTGTACGCTATCGTGACTGTTGTCTCCATCTTCGGCGGCTATCTGCCGAAGCTGTTCGTCGAGAAGAAGGGAATGCATCCTTACAATGGACGTATGCTCGCGATGCTCATCTTCGCATTCTTCCCGATTGCGGCCCTCTTCGCCCAGCCTCTGGGAATGAACTTCAACAGCCCCTGGTGGCCGGCCATCCTCATCGGTCTTGCCGGTGCGGGACACCAGGCCTGGTCCGCCAACCTCTTCTCGACCATCGGCGACATGTTCCCCAAGAGCACCATCGCCAGCATCACCGGCATCGGTGCAATGGCCGGAGGTATCGGCTCGATGATCATCCAGAAGGTCGCCGGCAACCTCTTCACTTATGCTGAGAACGCTGGCTCTGCCTTCCATTTCATGGGCTTCGAAGGCAAGCCTGCCGGCTATTTCATCGTCTTCTGCTTCTGCGGTGTGGCTTACCTCATCGCCTGGACCATCATGAAGTCCCTCGTCCCTAAGTACAAACCAATCGTAACCGACTAGAACCTGCCATGAGTTTCATCCATGAAGATTTCATGCTCTCGAACGACTTTGCGAGGGAGCTCTATCACGGGAGTGCCGAGGGCATGCCCATCATCGATTATCACTGCCATCTCGTCCCGCAGCAGATAGCCGAAAATATCCAGTTCCGCGACATCACCCAGCTCTGGCTGGTGGATGGCCACTACGGAGACCATTACAAATGGCGCGCGATGCGCGGTAACGGCGTGCCTGAGGAATACATCACCGGAGACCATACCTCCTGGGAGAAGTTCGAGAAATGGGCGGAGACCGTGCCTTATACCCTCCGCAACCCTCTTTACCACTGGACCCATCTCGAACTCAGCCGCGTGTTCGGCATCGACAAACTCTTGAGCCCCAAGACCGCACGTGAGATTTTCGAGGAGTGCAACGCCAAACTTGCAACCGATGAGTACCGCGGCCAGGCTCTCATCCGCAAGTTCGGTGTCGAGGTTGTATGCACGACCGACGACCCTGCGGATGACCTTCGCTGGCACAAGAAGATTGCCGAGCATCCGTTCGGGACAAAGGTCATCCCTGCATGGCGTCCGGACAAGGCTATGGCCATCGAGGATCCAAAGGCTTACAAGGAGTATCTGGTCAAGCTCGGCGAAGCTGCCGGCGAAGAGATCGACTCCTACGCCGACCTCATCGATGCCCTTAAGAAGCGTCACGACTTCTTCGCTTCGATGGGTTGCAAACTCTCCGACCACGGTCTCGAGGCTTTCTATGCCTCTGACTACAAGGAAGTGGAGATCGAGATGATCTTCAAGAAAGTCCTGCTCGGCATCGCCCCCGGTCCGAGGGAGCTCGACAAGTTCCGCAGCGCTTTCCTGCACGACATGGCCGTCATGGACGCCGAGAAGGGCTGGGCGCAGCAGTACCACCTGGGCGCCATCCGCAACAACAACGAGAAGATGTTCAAACTCCTCGGCCCCGACACCGGATTCGATGCCATCCACGACCTGCCTCTGGCAGCCGCAGGACATAAGTTCTTCAGCCGCCTGGCTTCCGAGGACCGTCTCGCCAAGACCATCCTCTACTGCCTCAATCCCAAGGACAACGAACTCCTGGCCGTTATGGCCTACACCTTCAACGACGGTACTTTCCCCGGCAAGATGCAGCTCGGCTCCGGATGGTGGTTCCTGGATCAGGAAGACGGCATGCGCAAGCAGATGAACGCGCTCAGCGCGCTTGGCCTGCTGAGCCGTTTCGTCGGCATGCTGACCGACTCCCGCAGCTTCATCAGCTACCCTCGCCACGAGTACTTCCGCAGGATCCTCTGCGACGTCCTCGGCCGCGACCTCGCCGACGGCAAGCTTCCCGCCTCCGAGATGGACTTCATCCGCCAGATGGTCAAGGACATCAGTTACAACAACGCCAAGCGCTACTTCGACTTCTAGCCACTGCCGCCCTGGCTGGCCATTGCCATCCCGGGAGCAGTGAAAGGATACCGCGACGCAGTTATCCGACACCTGTCGGCTGCGACAGAGCGGATTCATGGTAATTTGCGGAAGGTCTGCTAAAATGCCGCAGATCTTCCGCACCTATTTTGCCCTGGGAATATCCTGATGGCAGATTCTGCGCGGATGGTCTCAATGCTTTTTGCAGACCTTCCGCGCTGGAAATCCCGAAGCAAAGTGTTGGTTAATCAACGGTGTTGTTGCACTTGGCGAGGAAGTCGGAAGGAGAGAGGACGGGAAGATCGGTGAAATCGCGGAAGTGAGGGACGTTGTGGGTGAGGATGAGGTCACAGCCATTCTCCTCAGCACACATTATCTGGAGGGAATCCTCGAAGTCAGGACTGCTGCAGTTACGCACTGCGGTCGTGAACTGAGAGTCATTCATAGGTAGGACTACGCAGAACTTATGAAGCTTGGACAGGCAATCTTTGATTTCTGCCATTGGCTTTTTTCGGAGGACATAGGCTATATTTGCCATGGAGAGGAAGGATACATATAGTCTGGTCCATTCGTCTTCCTGACCAACTCCGACTATCCGTCGGACATCATCTACGCCGGCCCTGTCCTGGACAAGGTCGAGTAACACGTTGGTGTCGAGGAATATCTTCATTTCCCGAGGATATAGGTGAGCCGGTCGTCCGCTGTCAGCTCTTCGGGGGTAAATTCAACCTTGAAGGCAGAGAGGGCCTGGATTTCGGGAGAGATTACCTGGGGGACTTTGATCTCCTTGAGTTCTGCCTCCAACAGGGCATATTTGTCTTCTCCACTATCCAGGGCCTTTTGTACGGCCTCTTCGACATAGGCATTGATGCTTTTCCTCTCGAGTCGTGCACGCCTCTTAAGCCTGCTGACAAGCTCGGGACTGAAGCGGAACGCGGTCTGTACAGTTCTTGTTCCTTCCATTTGTATAACTTTTTTACAAATATATAACAAATCAGTCAAATCAACAAAAACCTCCCTCAAGGCGAGGGAGGATTTTGCATTATTGGCGTGGAATAATGAATGACTTCGTTACCACGGGGGGGAATCTACTTCTTGTTCTCCACGGCGGCGCGCTCGACGGCGAGGCAGGCCTTGTAGTTCTCAAGGTAGGCCTCGAAGCCGGCGACGTCTTCCGGGGTGGGGGCGATCTCCGTGCCGGTGTTGCCGGCGAAGACCATCTTGTCCAGGAAGTCAGGAAGCGGCAGCTTGGCCGGGTTGTTCACGAGATAGGAGCCGAGGATGGCGATACCCCAGGCGCCGCCTTCGCCCGCAGTCTCCATCACTGAGATGGGGGAGTTGAGGGCGGCGGCGAGGACGCGCTGTCCTACGCCCTTGACCTTGAACAGTCCGCCGTGGCCGGTGATGCGGTCCACCTTGACCTTCTCCTCCTTGAGGAGGACATCATTGCCGATCTTGAGTACACCTACGGTGGCGTACAGGATCGAGCGCATGAAGTTGGACAGGTTGAAGCTGTCGGTCGCGGAGCGGACGAAGAGAGGACGGCCTTCGGCAAAGCCCGTAACGGGCTCTCCGGAGATGTAGTTGTAGGAGATCAGACCGCCGCAGTCCGGGTCGCCCTTGTCGGCGGCGTCGAACAGGCGCTGGAAGATCTTGCCGATGTCGACCTTGACTCCCATCAGCTCCTCATACTCCTTGAACAGACCCACCCAGCCGTTGAGGTCGGACGTGCAGTTGTTGCAGTGGACCATTGCGACGAGGTTGCCGTCCGGAGTGGTGACCATGTCGATCATCTCGTTCGGCTTGGACAGCTCCTTCTCAAGGACAATCATAGAGAAGGAGGAGGTGCCGGCCGAAACGTTGCCGGTGCGCGGCCTGACGGCGTTGGTCGCAACCATACCGGTGCCCGCGTCTCCTTCCGGAGGACAGAGGGGCACGCCGGCCTGGAGGTGACCCGAGACATCGAGGCGCTTCGCGCCGTTCTCGGTCAGCACGCCTGCCGGCGCGCCGGCGGGCAGCACCTTCGGCAGGATGTCGCCGAGCTTCCAGGAGAATCCGTAGGGAGCGACAAGGTTGTCGAACTTCTCGATCATGTCAGCCCTGTAGTTCCCGGTCTCGGGATCGACGGGGATCATACCCGATGCATCTCCTACGCCCAGCACTTTCTCGCCGGTGAGCTTCCAGTGGATGTAGCCGGCAAGGGTGGTAAAGTAGGCGATCTGCGGAACGTGCTCCTCCTTGTTCAGGATGGCCTGATACAAGTGGGAGATACTCCAGCGCAGCGGGATGTTGTACACGAAGAGTTTCGAGAGAGCGGCTGCGGCCTCACCGGTGTTGGTATTGCGCCAGGTGCGGAAGGGGACCATCAGGTGACCTTCTTTGTTGAAAGGCATGTAGCCGTGCATCATGGCGCTGATTCCGATGGCCGCCAGGTGCTCGATCTCTACGTCGTAGCGCTTGCGGACATCGTTGCGCAGGTCTGCGTAGCAGTCCTGAAGGCCGAACCAGATGGTTTCGTTGGAGTAGGTCCAGAGGCCGTCCACGAGCTGGTTCTCCCACTCGTGGCTACCCTGTGCGATAGGAACGTGATCCTCGTCCACCAACACCGCCTTGATGCGGGTGGAACCGAACTCGATGCCGAGGACGGCTTTTCCGGATTCGATGGTTCTTCTTGCGTCCATACTACTTCAGGGCTTTGTTGAGCATGTAGTAAACCTCGTTGGTGCGAAGTTCCTTTTTGAAGCCCTCGATGGTGGTGTCCTTGCTGATGTGGACGAATTCGATGCCGGTCATCTCGGCGAAATCGTCCCAGTACTCGGCGTCGATGTCATAGCTGAAGGCGGAGTGGTGCGTACCGCCGGCGAGGATCCAGGCGCCAGCGCCGATCTCGAAGGTAGGCTGAGGCACCCACAGGGCCGAAGCGACGGGGAGGTTCGGCATCGGCTTGGGCTCGATGCACTCCACATCCTGGGCGATGAGGCGGAAACGGTTGCCGAGGTCCACGACGGTGGCCTTGATGCCGAAGCCGGTCTTGGAGGTGAACACCAGACGGGCGGTCTGCTGCTTGCGGATGCCGATGCCGAGGAAGTGGACCTCGAGTTTCGGCTTGCCGGTGGCAATCATGGGGCAGATCTCGAGCATGTGGCTCTGGAGGCAGGAACTGCGGTCGCCGGCGAAGTTGAGGGTGTAGTCCTCGAGGAACGAGCAGCCCTTCGGCAGGCCTTGGGACATCACCCAGAGGGTACGGACGAGGCAGGCGGTCTTCCAGTCGCCTTCGGCACCGAAGCCGTAGCCCTCTTCCATGAGGCGCTGCGAAGCGAGGCCGGGGATCTGGTCGAAGCCGCAGAAATCGGGAGCGTCGATGTCGGCGTCGCCGAGGTCGTCGAAGTTGGTGGTGAAGGCCACGGCGCCCTCGTCCTTCAGGACGCGGCGCAGGGCGATCTCCGCCTTGGCGGAGTTGCGGACCTTCTCCCAGTAGACCTCTTCTCCGGATTCGTCTATCTTGATGGTATAGAGCTTCTTATATTCCTCTACGAGAGCATCGGTCTCGGCATCCGTGACTTTCTTGTAGTACTCCATAAGGGAGGACACGGGATAGTAGTCCACGTGGTATCCGAGACGCTGCTCAAACTCTACGCGGTCGCCGTCGGTGACTGCGACGTTGTTCATGTTCATACCGAACATGAGGCAGCGGACGTTCTTGGCATCGGCCACGCCGGCGGCCACGCGGGCCCATACGGCGATCTTCTTCTGTGCCTCGGCATCCTTCCAGTAACCTACGACTACTTTCCTGGGCACGCGCATGCGGGTGCAGATGTGGCCGAACTCGATGTCACCGTGGGCGCTCTGGTTGAGGTTCATGAAGTCCATGTCGATCTTGTCCCACGGAATCTCGGCGTTGTACTGGGTGTGGAAGTGAAGGAGAGGCTTCTCCAGGGCCTGGAGACCCTTGATCCACATCTTGGCAGGGGAGAAGGTGTGCATCCAGGTGATGATGCCTGCGCACTTAGGGTCGTTGTTAGCGGCCTTCATGACGGCCTCGACTTCCTTGCTGCTGTTTGCAGTGCCTTTATAGACGATCTTTACAGGGATATTTCCGGATGCGTTGAGGCCTTCGACCATTTCTTTGGAGTGTCCGTCGACTGCGACCACGGCGTCTCCGCCGTAGAGGAGCTGTGCACCGGTCACCCACCATAATTCGATGTTTTCGTATGCCATAATGGTATGTGTTTTAATGTTATTGGGTTATTTCTTTTTCTGGCCGTAATAGGCGTTGGGGCCATGCTTGCGGCTGTAGTGCTTCTCGATGAGGAGCTTGTTCATCTTGGGTGAGAAGTCCGGCAGGAACATTCCCTTCAGCTGGGCTGCGATGTTTATGTCGACGGCGAAATAGGCCATCTTCGCAACCTGCTCGAGCACGACGGCATTATGTACGGCGTTGTCCGCATCCGTGCCCCAGGTGAAGGGGCCGTGGTTGCGCACCAGCACGGCCGGTGTGTCGTCGGGATTGATGCCCTTCCGGAAGAACCGCTCGACTATGACGTTGCCGGTCTCCTTCTCGTATTCGCCGAACACCTCGCCTTTCTTCATGTTGCGGGTGCAGGGAATGTCATCGTGGAAATAGTCCGCGTGCGTAGTGCCTATGTTCGGGATGTCGTGACCCGCCTGGGACCAGGCTGTCGCATAGGTGGAATGGGTATGGACTACGCCTCCGATGTTTTGGAAAGCCTTGTAGAGGACAAGGTGTGTAGGAGTGTCCGAAGAAGGACGGAGGTCGCCCTCGACGACTTTGCCGTCAAGGTCGACCACCACCATGTCTTCGGGTTTCATATTGTCATAGCTTACGCCTGAGGGCTTGATGACCACCAGCCCGCTGGCGCGGTCGATGGCGGAGACGTTTCCCCAGGTGAAGATTACCAGGCCATGCTTGACAAGGTCAAGGTTGGCCTGGCAGACTTTCTTTTTCAGTTCTTCGAGCATATCCTACCAGAAGTAAATGTAGAACGCCACGGTGAAGGCGAGGATTATGCAGGTATGGATGATATCCCAGGTACCCCAGGAGGCACGCGTTTCGGCCTTCTGCTCAGGCGTGGCAGTGCCGAAGCACAGGCCGCGGATCTGCTCCTCCTTCGGCTTCGGGGTCAGCAGGGTGACGACGATGGCGAGGGCGATGCAGAAGAGGAACATCCAGACGCAGAATGCGTACACGTTCAGCTCGTTGAAGATGAAGGTGAACACGTTGTGGGCCTCGGGGTTGATGATCATGGTGATCAGGCGGGTGAAGCCGAGCACCAGACCGACGATAAGGGTCCACATACCGGCCTTCGGGGAGGTCTTCTTCCAGCTGATACCCAGGAGGAATACGGCTGCGATAGCCGGGGCGAGGAGGCTCTGTACGCTCTGGATATAGTTGTACAGGCTCTTGCCCATCCTCTGGATGACGAAGATCCACAGGACGCCGAGCACGACGACCACGACGGTGGCGATACGGCCGATGGCGACAAGTCTCTTCTCTTCAGTATCGGGGTGCTTGCGCTTGTAGATGTCGATGGTGTAGAGCATGGCCGAGGAGTTGTACAGGGAAGCCAAGGAGCTCATAAGGGCTGCCAGGATACCGCATATCACGACTCCCTTGAGGCCGACAGGCAGGAGGGTGTTGACCAGCATCGGGAATGCGATGTCAGGGTTGGAAACCGTACCGTTGGCCTGGAGGCCGAGTGCGACTGCGAGCTGCTGTCCGATGGCGGAATCAGGAGTCCTGGTCAGGGCATAAGCGATCATTCCGGGGATGAGGAACAGGAAGACGGGAAGGAGCTTGAGGTATGCGCCGAAGATGGTACCGCGGCGGGACTCCTTCTGGCTCTTGCCGGAGAGGACGCGCTGGACGATGAACTGGTCGGTACACCAGTACCAGAAGCCGATGATGGCGGAGCCGAAGAGGGCGCCGTACCAAGGGAATTCAGGATCCTTTCCGCTGCGCATGAGGTCGGTCATCGTGTCTCCGTACTGGTTGACGGGCTGGGAGTTGCAGATGTCCATCATGGTGTTCCAGCCGCCGAGCTCCCTAAGGCCGAGCCAAAGGATGACCAGCGAGCCGATCAGCAGGATAGGTGTCTGGAGGACCGAAGTCTTGAGGACGGACTCCATACCGCCGATGACGGTATAGATGGCGGTTATGATCACCAGCGCGAGGGCGGCAACCCAGAAGTTGATGCCCAGGAGGGTGTTCAGGGCGAGACCGCCGGCGAGGACGGTGACGGAGACCTTTGTGAGGACGTAGCTGGCGAGGGACAGCCAAGTGAGGATACCGCGGCTTTCCTTGTTGTAGCGCTTCTCGAGGAACTCGGGCATGGTGTAAACCATACTGCGCTCATAGAAAGGCACGAAGACCCAGCCGAGGATGAGGATCATCCAGCCCTGGATCTCCCAGTGGGCCTGGGCCATACCTGCGGAAGCGCCGGTTCCTGCAAGGCCGATAAGGTGCTCCGAGCCGATATTGGAGGCGAAGATGGAAGCGCCGATGGCGATCCAGGTGGCCGAGCGGCCGCTAAGGAAGTAGTCGCCGGAGGTTTCTTTCTTCTTGCGGGCGACGTCGTAGCAGATCCAGACCATTGCCAGGAAGAAGATGGCAATGACGATCCAGTCCCAGGAGGCGAGAGAGATGCGGTTCAGGTCCGCAGCCTGTAAAGGAATGAAATTCAACAACATATTGCTTTGGTTTTGTTATTTTGCAGAGAAAGCGAAGATACAGTGGCTGGTGTACTTCTCTCCGGGACGCAGCACCACGGACGGCCAGTCGGGATTGTGCGGGGTGTCCGGATAGTGCTGGCTCTCGAGGCAGATGCCGGCGCGCTGGTTGTAGACGATACCGTGCTTGCCGGTAACGGTGCCGTCAAGGAAGTTGCCGGAATAGACCTGGATGCCGGGCTCGTCGGTATAGACGTTGAGGCAGATGCCGGTCTTGGGGCTGGTGAGAGTGACGGCGGGAACGGTGATGTCACCGTTGGTGTCAAGGATCCAGTTGTGGTCGTAGCCGTTGCCGAGGTCGATCTGCTCGAAGTCGCGCTTCTCGATATCGTCACCGATCCTCTTCGGGGTGTTGAAGTCCATAGGGGTGTCGAGCAGGGAGACGATCTCGCCGGTAGGGATGAGGCCGGGACCTGCGGGGGTAGTGGTGCTGGATTTGATGTACAGGATGTCATCCAGGACGTTGTTCGCGGGATCGCCGTCGAGATTGAAATACGAGTGGTTGGTCATATTGATGACCGTCGGCTTGTCAGTGGTGGCCTCGTAGTAGATGTCGATGGCGTTCTGGTCGGTGAGGGTGTAGGTTACATAGGCCTTGACGTGGCCGGGGAAACCGTTGTCACCGTCGGGGGAGTCACGGAGGATCTTGATGTGGCTGGCATCGGCCTCCACGACTTCATAGACCTGGTACTGCCAGCCGGTGGGACCGCCGTGCAGGGTGTTCTCGCTGTCGTTCTTGGGGAGGTTATAGACGGTGCCGTCCAGCTCGAAACTGCCACCCGCGATGCGGTTGGCGTAGCGACCGATGGCGGCGCCGAAGTCACTGGCGTTGTTCTCCGGGAAATAGTCTGAGACCTTGTCGAAACCGAGGACCACGTCCCTGAAGGCGCCGTCCTTGTCGGGAACCATGATGGAGACGATGCGGCCGCCGAAGTTGGTGATGCAGACCTCCATGCCGTTGGCATTAGTGAGGGTGTAGAGGGCGGTGGGCTGTCCGTTGTATTCGTTTACGAAATTCTGCGGATCAAGGCCGGACTTGGTGAGGCTGGGGCCTTTCTTTGCGCAGCCGACGGCGAGGAGCGCCATCGCGGCTGCAATTACGATTCTGACGTGTTTCATATCGATTTTTGGTTATTTGATTTCGATGGCGATGATGGACATGGCGGGGACCTTGAGCTCGATGCCGTTGTCGGTCACCTTGAAGTCCTTGAATTCGGCGGGAGCGACGACGGCCTTCTTGCCGAAGTCGTTGTAGTCGCTGATCTTCTTGGAGGTGAGGATACGGGCGGAGACGTCGCGCTTCCTGACCTTTCCGAGGTCGTCCCAGGTGAGAACGACTTCCTGGTCGTTCTTGAGGTCGATGTTGGTGATGTCGACGTTGACGACGTCACCCTTGCGGGAAGCGGTGGCGCTGAGCGAAGGGACGGGGCCCTTGTCGCTGTTGGCAATCTCGGAGGTGCTGTAGTCGAGAGGGATGAACTCCGCATCCTGGTGGACCTTGTACATCTCGAAGACGTGGTAGGTCGGAGTGAGGACCATCTGGTCGTCGCGGGTGAGGATCATCGACTGGAGGACGTTGACCACCTGGGCGATGTTGGCCATCTTGATGCGGCGGGTGTACTTGTGGAAGATGTCCAGGGACACGGAGGCGACGATGGCGTCGCGCATGGTGTTCTGCTGGAAGAGGTGGCCGGGATCGGTGCCGGGTTCGACATCCCACCAGGTGCCCCACTCGTCCACGAGAAGGTCGACCTTGCTCTCGGGATCATACTTGTCCATGATGGCGATATGCTTCTGGATGCAGGGCTCGATGGCGACTGCACGGCCGAGTGCGCGGTAGTACTCCTGGTCGGTGAAATTGGTGGCGGAGCCCTTGCTGCCGGACCAGGTCATGCAGGTGTAGTAGTGGACGGCGATGGCGTCCATCTGGTCGCCGATGTTCTGCATGCAGACCTCGGTCCAGTTGTAATCGGTGTCGGATGCGCCGCTGGCGATCTTATAGAGGCGGTTGCCGTTGTAGTTGCGGGTGTAGGTGGTATAGCGGCGGAAGAGGTTGGAATAGTACTCCGGGGTCATGTTGCCGCCGCAGCCCCAAGCTTCGTTGCCGATGCCGAGGAACTTGACTTTCCAGGGCTCGTCGCGGCCGTTGCTGCGGCGCATCTCGGCCACGGTGCTGTGGCTGGAGGAAGTCATATACTCCACCCACTTTGCAAGCTCTTCGGGAGTGCCGCTGCCGACGTTGCCGCTGATGTAGGGCTCGCAGCCGAGCAGCTCGCAGAGATTCAGGAACTCGTGCGTACCGAAGCTGTTGTCCTCGAGGGTGCCACCCCAGTTGTTGTTGCTGATCTTGGCGCGCTGGGCGACGGGACCGATGCCGTCCATCCAGTGATAGTCGTCGGCGAAGCAGCCGCCGGGCCAGCGCATGACGGGAACCTGAAGCTCCTTGAGGGCGTTCAGGACGTCGAGGCGGTAGCCGTCCTTATTGGGGATGGGGGAGTCCTTTCCTACCCACAGGCCGCCATAGATGCAGCTGCCGAGGTGCTCCGAAAACTGTCCGTAAATCTCCTTGGGAATGATTTGTCCATTGGCCTCTGCGTCCTTGATATGGATCTTGGTCTGGGCAGACAGGCTGATGCCGGCGGTGAAGACAAGTGCCAGCGCGATGAAGAGTCTGTGATTTTTCATATAGTTGGTATTAGTTCTTTTTACGTGCATATCTTCACAAATATAATTTTTTTTCTCCTTTCTCCGTAAGGAGAAGGTGTCCCAATTCCCGATAGTGCACGATTGTGAACTAAAAATGAAAGAAAATGCACCTGTTCGACGGGTGCATTTTCATTAATGTGTCAATTTCGTCTCTTCGAATGATTCATTATTCGCTTTTCTTGAACCAGACGTTCATCTCTCCGCGGCCGCGGTGGGCCCACGCGTAATAGGGGATGAGGGTGAGAGGGCCGTCGGCCGTGGTGGTGACGAGCTCGGTGATGCCGTGAAGGAGACCGGGCTTGCTCTCGACCTTGAACTCCGGATTGGACGGGATCTGCGCCTCACGGACGGAGAAGGAGTTGTCAGGCCACTCGGCGCAATAGACGACCGGGCCGCGCTCGACGGCGAGGCGGCCGAGGTCGGCTTCGACCCGGCCGTCAGCCTCGACTGTGCGCGGCTCCATGTCGAAGTGCACGGCCACTTCGTCACCTTCTGCCCAACTGCGGATGATGGTGAAATATCCGTCGGGGGTGATGGAGCCCTCGGCGTCTGCGCCGTTGACCTTTACGCTGTAAGCGAGCTGCTTGCCGTCGGAGTAGTGGTAGAGACCTCCGGGCATGACTTCACCCCTGACCCATCCTGGAATGCGGAGCTTGAGGGCGAAGGGCTTGCGGTGGGAGTTGCGGTCAAGCTTGATGCTTATGTCTCCGTTCCACGGATATCCGGTTTCCTGGGTGAGCGATACGGCCTTGCCTTCGACCTTCACGTCCATGCTGTTGGACATATAGAGGTTGACATAGAGCGCGTCATCCTTGACGGCATAGACGTAGCCGGGGACTGAAGGGATGAAGCGGCAGATGTTGGAAGGGCAGCAGGCACAGCCGAACCAGGCCTGGCGCTCGTGGCTGCCGTCCGACTCCAGGGGATTGGGATAGAAGAACCCGCCTCCGTCGAGGGAAACTCCGTCGATCAAGGCGTTATAGAGGCTGCGCTCCAGCACGTCGTAGTATTTGGCGTCTCCGTGGAGGAGGAACATGCGGTAATTGGTATAGACGTTGCCGATTGCGGCGCAGGTCTCGCAGTAGGCGCTCAGGTTCGGCAGTTCGTAATTGTCGCCGAATGCTTCGCCGCCGTGCTTGGAACCGACTCCTCCGGTGATGTAGGTCTTCTTTGAGACCATGTTGTCCCAGATGCGGTCGATGGCGTCGATGTAGGACTGCTCTCCGGTAAGGGCTGCAACGTCGGCCAGGCCGGAATAGAAATACTCGGCACGGACGGCGTGGCCGACAGCCTCATCCTGCTCGGTAATCGGTACATGGGACTGACGGTATTCGTCACTGCCTTTCTCGCCGTGACCTCTGCGGTCGATGAAGAACTTGGCCTCGTCGAGATATTTCTTGTCACCGGTCACCGTATAGAGTTTGGCGAGAGCCATCTCTGCAATCTGATGTCCGGGGACTTTGACCTGTTGGTCGGGGCCGGGACCGATCTCGCGGCAGACGCAGTCGGCGTACTTGATGGCGATATCCAGGAAGTTACGCTTGCCTGTGGCCTGGTAGTGGGCTATTGCGCCTTCGATCATGTGGCCGAGGTTGTAGAATTCGTGGCTGTCCTCGATCTGGGCCCAGCGCTCCGCGCCGGCCCATCTGTGCGGGCGCTCGGGATTGCGTGTGCGGGCTGTATAGAGGTATCCGTCCGGCTCTTGTGCCGCAGCCACTATTACCAGGACGCTGTCGATGTATGCTTCGAGCTTCTCGTCCGGGTAAGTCTGAAGGAGGTAGCTGGCACCTTCGATGGTCTTATAGACGTCAGTGTCGTCGAAGGGGAAGCCGACTACTCGGAAACCGAGATTATGGTCGGCATCCATCTGTTGTCTTGCTTCTACGAAGTTCTGGTAACGTCCGGTCTCCTCGCACTTGCTGAAGGCCAGAGGGATGGTGACCTCCCTGGAAGCCTGGAGCCTCTGGCCCCAGAAATCGTCGGTAACCTTTACCGAGGTGAAAGGCACGGGAGTGATCGGGTAACCGTTGGACTGCGCGGCTTTCTTGTCCGATGCGCAGGACGCCAGCGTCACAACCGCCGCCACTGCAATGATGAATCTTTTCATAATCATATAGTTTGTTTCTGTTTTGTCAAAAATGCCTGAAGCCGGTGAAGTCCCGGTCGGTACCCTCCCAGATGAGGGAAGGCGCGGCTAGGATCTCCCCGATGACGGTGTGCTGGACGGGAATGTCAGTGCCGGGGCGGCAGGTGAAGAGGAGTTCGTAGTCCTCGCCGCCCCCGACAGCCAGCTCTACAGGGTCCCAGCCGCGGCGCGCGCAGACGGCCCGGAGCTCCGCTGAAAGCGGCAGGCTCCGGACATCGACGCGCGCGCCCGTCCCCGACTCTTTCAGTATGTGCCTCAGGTCGGATGCGATTCCGTCCGAGATATCCATCATGGCATTCACTCCGGCTGTCTCCGCCAGCTTCAGCCCCTCCAAGACCCTCGGCATCGGCCTGTAATGCCTCTCAAGCAAATACTCCTCCGCACTGTTATCTTCCGATACCGCTCTCGTCGTTCCCGCTTGTTCTCCATTTCCGACTCTCTCCAGTACTAGTTTGAGTCCGGCGCCGGAGTCGCCGAGAGTGCCGGTCACGCAGACGAGGTCGCCCGGCTGCGCCGCCGACCTTTTGCGTGACCGCCCGGCCTCGCAGTTCCCAAGCACCGTCACGTTGATGCACAGGCTGTCCTTAGAAGCCGTCGTATCTCCGCCGAGCAGAGGACAGTAAAACTTGTCGGAGATGTCCTTATACCCCCTGATAAACTCTTTTGTGAATTCCTCCCTGAAGTCCACGCCCGAAGGGTCAGAAAGCACAAAGCTTTTCTTCGTACGTGTGCCGCCCATCTCTGGCAACGCCACGCTGAGAAACGTCCCGACCGGCCGCCCGCCCATCCCGGCGATGTCGCTAAGGTTGACGGCGGCGGATTTCCATCCCAGACTGTAGGGGTCGATGTCCTCCAACAGGAAGTGGACTCCCTCCACCAGCATGTCCGTAGTGACAAGCGTTTCCATTCCTGAGTCCTGAGGCAATACCGCACAGTCGTCCCCGATGCCGAGGATACCCTCCGGCACCACAAACTGTCCCTTGATCCACTCGATCAGTTCAAACTCACCCTTTTTCATTCTCTATTCATTATGCCTTATCCCCTCGCCACTCACCCTTCGACCTCTCCGGGCCCATCCGTGCGGAAAACAGGCCCAATCCCGCACCGTTTTGCCTCTCCGGGCCCGTTTGTGCGTGAAACAGGCCTAATCCCGCACCGTTTTGCCTCTCCGGGCCCATCCGCGCGGAAAACGGGCCAGTTTCCGCACGAGCCGCGCTGCTTTTACAAAAATAGGAAAAAACTGCGGAATTGTTATCTTTGCATTGCCCGGCACGGAGGTAGCCAAGCTGACAGGCAATGACAAGATTATCACCAAAGACAATGGAAGACGACAGGACAGCCATCTACGACGCTTTCGAAGCGAAACTCAGGAAGGAACTCATCAAACTCTGTACGGAGTACGAGATGATGAACGGCCGCTTGCTGCATTCGGACGACATCGACGCCAAGTGGGACGAGTTCGGCCGCGATTACATGATCGACGCCGTCCACGAGTTCAACTCCTATCCCGAGGTCGCCCTGGCGTGGTCCGCCTTCCTCGGAATGGGCGTCGCGCGCCATTGGGACGAGGACTGGCGCAAGCATGCTTCAGACACGTATCAATCCTATTACGGCAGGAGGGGATTCGACGATATGGACGACCACATACTCCGTGACGTACTCGGCTATGCGCTCGACTCGGACCAGGCCAAGGCCGTCAGCTCCATGCTGAGCCGCTGCGCCACGATGGTGCTGACCCTCATCCGCCACGAGGGATTCGAGTCGCAGAGCATCGAGGCTTACTATGTCCTCATCCGCAGCGTAAAGGTAATGTATCAGATCGGCGCTTCGGTCGAGCTCTACCGCCTCGGCTACTCTTTCCAGCCGCTTTAATCCGGCAAAGCGAACCGACGGCGAGCATCAGCCACAGAAAAGAACCTCTGCGGCACCATTATCGAACTTTTTACCTATATTTGTAGGAATCAATGATTTCAGCTATGAAAAAGATCCTTTCACTATTGATTGTTTGCGTCGCTTCGACGCTCCTTGCCGCCTGCGCTTCCAAGCCCGGCGAGCTTGAGATATCCTTCAATTATAACAAGCAGGCAGGTCCCGGCTCCAACCAGTACGCAGTGTGGATCGAGAATGCCTCAGGCGAGGTGGTCAAGACACTTTTCGTCACTGAGTTCACGTCCAAGGGACGCAGCCGCGACGGCTCCAAGCCTGCGCGCGGCTACACCTACCGCACCTCCTGCATGCCCACCTGGGTCAGCCATGTCGGAGCGGAGAACCTCACCGACGAGCAGATGGACGCCTTCACCGGCGCCACTCCTGCCCAGAGCGGTGTCCAGACATTCACCTGGGACTTCACCGACCAGGCGGGGAAGCCGGTCGCCAAAGGCACTTATCGTATCTATCTCGAGGCGACATACAACGGCGCCAGCGTAGTTACCTACACCGGCGCTGTCAGTTCCGGCCAGAAGGCCGGCGAGCTCAAGCTGGATTGCTCGTATATCGAGGAAACGGAAGACCGCAAGGATATGATCACCGCGGTCACTGCCAAAGTCCTATAGTCCGTCAGCCCTGGACATCGACGTCGGGACCGTTATCGGGGTCCTTCTCGATGATGATATCCTTCTCGTCGTAGTCGCCGAACCAGTCATGAAGTTTGCGTTTCGCCTGGGATTCTATCTCGGGCGTTACGTTTTTTGCGACTGAATAGAAAGCCCACAGAAGGGCGGCGAGGTCGTCGGTATATCCGGCGATGGGGATGAAATCGGGAATTAAATCTATCGGGAGGATGAAATAGCCGAGCGCGCCCCAAATCTTGCCCTTGTCGGCCATCTTGACCTTGGGACTCTTGAGCACATAATACAGGATCAGCGCAAGGTAAATCACCTTGATGCCCGCCTTTTTGGCGGCTTTGGTGACCTTTGCGACGAAATCCTGTTCGTTGTAGCGATTCTGGTATTTCTCTATATTCTTAGGTGTCATCCGGTCCTGGGAGTTTAGAATATCTCGACTGAGCCTCCGTCGTTCCTCTTGATGTCGGCGGTGGCGAAGAACCCTGTCTTGGCGCCAATCCATTTGCCTTCGCGGGCAATGAAGGAGGAGCCTGCCGGCTTGAATCTCCTGCCGTCCAGGCTATAGGAGAAGTCGCATTCGACTACGGGCGGCCATTCAGCATACGGATCTTTCACGATCCTGTTGTGGATGCTGACTCGGACGTAAACCGTGCAGTAAGGCTTTGCGTCCTCGGGCTGGATGGACAGACCGGGGAAGGATTCGGTTGTAAGTGCAGTCTGAACGGGGAAGGATTCGGTGACAAGCTCGGCGTTCCCCCTGTCGGCGTCGGAGCAGGTCCGGCGCTGGAGGAAAACTTGGGAGCCGTCATAATATAGCTCCAATGTGGAGTAGTCTAGTCCCATTACGATGAGTCCTGCACGGTCTCCGGTATAGGCGGGACGGAATACCAGCTTGGCTGTCAGTTCGGTAGTCGGACCTACGACCTTTTCGAGCAGCAGATTGGGGGAGTCCCAGAGGTTGTGCCAATCCTGCCCGTGAACGAGGCAGTTGAGGCGCAGGCAGCCCTCGGAGGGGTTGGGCATGGCCCAATCCACGCCGGGCTTTCCGTGCCACTGCCAGTTCAGCGGGATGGTGGTACCGGTGAACCCGGTACGCGTCTCGACGGCACTGACGGCTGGTAATGCGTCGACCGCAAAGGGCCTGCCTGCTCGGACAGGTTTCCCTCCCTTCAGAGGACCTGCCCCTTCAGCCTTGCCGTCAGCGTCGGTGGCAGGGCGGTCCCAACTGGAAACGGGTTCGCCGATGCCGTCGCCGTCCACGTCAACCCCGATGATGCACCAGCCGTCGGCTGTCCAGGTCATCGGCTGCAGATGTACGACGCGGCCCCAGGCGTATTTGTCCTCGAAGTGCAGGAACCAGTACTGGCCGGCGGGGTCGGAGACCCAGCCGCCCTGGTGCGGAGCGCGCGTAGGCGCTGCCCGCCCGGACGCCATGTCGGCGTCCGAGGCGGTCTCGCAGACGCGTCGCCACTCATACGGCCCGAAGGGCGTGTCGGCGCGCAGCGCGAGCTGCCAGCCGGTCTTCACGCCGCCCGCCGGGGCGAATATCCAGTAGCGCCCGTCGTGTTTGTAGAATTTGGGACCTTCGACGGTGAGATTACCGTTCTTGTTGCCGTCGAAGACCAGCACTTGTTCTCCGATGGCACGAGTGCAGGCAGCATCCAGCTCACATACGTTCAGGATACTCTTGAAACCCGCACGGCTGCCGGCCCAGGCGTGTGCAAGGTACACGCGGCCGTCATCGTCGAACAGGGGGCAGGGATCGATCATTCCGCTCCCCGGAATTACGCAGACCGGTTCGGTCCAGCGCCCGCGCGGATCCTCTGTGCTGACCTGGTAAATGCCCTGGTCCGGGTCTCCCCAGAAGATGTAGAAACGACCGTCGGACTTGCGGTAGCGGATGGCAGGGGCCCATACGGCATTGCCGTGGTCCGGGTTGGCCAGCGCCCCGTCCCAATAGGGACTGTCCGCCGGCAGCGCCGCCCCGACTATCTCCCATTCTACCAGATCGGTCGAATGCAGTATCTGCAGCCCTGGCACACAGTTGAAGGAAGACGCGGTCATCCAGTACTCCCCGTCCACGCACTCTACATCCGGATCGGAGTAGTCGCTGTCCAGGATGGGATTGGAGTACCTGCCGCCCATCTCCTGGGCCTGCAGGCCTACGGCCGCAGCAAATGCCAGCAGCACCGCCGCAGCGTCCAAAAGTAGCGTGTTTTCTATCTTCTTGAAACTAAACATTTTATAGGTTTCCTGACTGTCTGAAACGTCAAGTCAGATTAGTAGCATTTAACTGATAGCCAAATGATTGCAAATCACGCGGCCAATGGGAGGCAAGTCAGTTGGAGGACGCAGCGGCAATGCCGGCAGAGCCGGCCTGTGATTTGACAGTATTGGTCCACTGCTGGAAATCCTTGATGTCACCTTTGCTCCAGCAACTCCCGTACCAGTATGTGAGCGACTCGCCACTGTGGACGGCGGCGATGCAGACCGTATGGGTCTTGTCTCCGTCTTCCACCAGCTTGGCCTCCCTGGCTGACGGCATAACGACCGCCAGGCCGAGCATCCCGTCTTCGGGCTCGATGCTCTGATCGGATGCCGGCTCCCACAGCATGACGAAATGCTTGTCCGACCCCATGGCGCAGGGCTCTTTCCAGTCATGCACCCAAAGCCCCGCGGCGATATCCAGTTCCTCGAAGTCTCCGAAGTAACGGTCTTCAACCTTGCAGAAATACGACCCGGCGGTCACGGTGACGGTCTTCTCAAGCCTTACCGGTACTCCACCCGCAGACCATTCGGGATACTTCAGCACGAAAGTGACGGAGGAGTCGCTCTGCGAGAGCACGGCGGCTTCGCGCCAGTTCGTGGCAGGGTAGCAAAGCTTCCCGCCGACGAACGGCACCGACGCGCCGCCTCCCAGGCTCACCGACACCTTATAGCAGTCCTTCCCGCCGTGGTTGTGATGGTAGTACTCCGGATCCGATACTGCGTGGGCATACCAGTCGTCCGCCACCAGCGCTCCGGGCAGTTTCACCCATACGTCGATTCCCGGCGAAGTCGGGTCACCTTCGAGGGCCTTGCCGTAGAAGCGGCCGGCTATCAGGTCGTTCTCGAAAACGAAGTCGTCCATCCTTTCCGGCACAACACGTGCCATCACCCGGGGACCAGCCTCGACTGGCGAGCCCTGGTTGTCCCCGGCGGCCTTCTGTCCGCCCTTGCACCCGACTGCCATCAGCAATGCTGCTGTGGCAAAGGTTGCGATAATAATAGATCTGCTCATTTCCACTTTAGGAGTTATTTAAGATCGGAGGTGGCGCACCAGTCCATGTCGTTGTAGTCGTCGTTCTCGCCGCACATGCCCCAGATGAAGGTGTAGTTGCGTGTGGCGCAGGCGGAATGGATGCTCCACTGCGGGCTGATCACAGCCTGCTCGTTGTGCATCCAGATGTGCCTGGTCTCCTGCGGCTCGCCGCAGAAATGGCACACCGCCGCATCCTCCGGCAGTTCGAAATAGAAATACACCTCCATACGGCGGTCGTGCGTGTGCGCCGGCATCGTGTTCCACGTGCTGCCCGGCGCCAGCTCCGTCATGCCCATCTGCAACTGGCAGCAAGGCACTACCTCCTTGACCAGCAAACGGTTGATGGTCCTCTCGTTGCTTTCCTCAAGGCTTCCAAGGTGCATAACCACGGCATCCTTCTTCGAAACCTTCTTTACGCCGGTCTCCCTGTGCGCCGTGGCGGAGCAGAAATAGAAATGGGCGGGCTTGGCCGGATCGTCGCTCCTGAACACTACGTGCCTGTCGCCGCGTCCGATATAAAGAGCCTCCTTATAATCGAGATGGTATTCCTCTTCCCCTACAAGCACCGAACCGGCGCCGCCGACATTGATGATACCCATCTCGCGGCGCTGCGTGAAATAGTCGGCGCGAAGGATCTCCGGAGCGGAGAGCTTCAGCTCCTCCCGCACCGGAACGGCGCCTCCGGCTATGATCCTGTCGAACATCGAATAGACCATATTGATCTCGTCCGGGACCATTACGTTTTCCACGAGGTATTCCTTGCGGAGCCTTTCCGTATCATAATGCTTCGCATCGACGTTGCTCGATGCCTGCCTCACTGTACAATTGATCTTCATGTCTTTCTAAGGTTGTTTTCCTATATATGCAAGTATTCCTCCGTCAACGTACAGGATGTGTCCGTTGACGAAGTCCGAAGCCGGCGAAGCCAGGAACACCGCCGGACCTTTCAGGTCCTCGGGCGTTCCCCAGCGCTCCGCCGGCGTCTTCGCTACGATGAAAGCGTCGAACGGATGCCGGCTTCCGTCGGCCTGGCGCTCGCGCAGCGGCGCCGTCTGGGGTGTTGCGATGTAGCCGGGCCCGATGCCGTTGCACTGGATGTTGTATTTGCCGTACTCGGACGCGATGTTGCGTGTCAGCATCTTCAGTCCGCCCTTGGCGGCTGCATATGCCGACACTGTTTCGCGTCCCAGTTCGGACATCATCGAACAGATGTTGATGATCTTGCCGCCTCCCTTGGCTATCATTCCGGGGATGACCGCCTTGGAGACGATGAACGGGGCGTTGAGGTCGATATCGACCACCTGGCGGAACTCGTCGGCGCTCATCTCGTGCATCGGGATGCGCTTGATGATGCCGGCATTGTTGACAAGGATATCGACCGTGCCGAGTTCGGCACTTATCTGCGCCACCATGGCCTGCACCTGCGACTCGTCGGTGACGTCGCAGATGAAGCCGCGGGCATCGATGCCCGCGGCCTTGTAGTCTGCCATCGCCCTGTCCAGATGCTCCTGCGAACGGCAATTGAATGCTATCTTCGCTCCCGCCTCGGCAAACGCCGAGGCGATTGCGAATCCTATTCCGTACGCTGCTCCGGTCACAAGGGCGACCTTTCCTTTCAGAGAGAAATCAGTCATATAGTCTACTGATTGGTGTAGTAGACGTGATAGAAGCGGAGTCCGTTGCCGCTGGCGTAGATCAGCACCTCGCCTGCTTTGACGGAGAACTCGCACACTGCGGGATCACCGGTGGACGGAACGCCTGCGGGAACGGAGACTTCCTCACCGTCCTGATACACGGTCACCATACGGGTGAGGTCCTCGGAACTTCCGGTATTGGAAGCCCAGACCTTGACGGTACCCTGGTCCGGAGCGGTGAACTTCATATAGCGGTCTGAGGATGAGCCCTTTCCGCCCCACTGGAAGAAAGTAGTGTTGTACTTGGACTTCGCTGTGGAGAAGATGGTCAGGCCGTCATAGGTCAGATTCCAGTTGGTGATGTCGGTATTGGCTGCTCCGAGCGTCCCGAACTGCTCCTGCCAGTCGGCGGCGGAGAAGTCCCAGTCGAACTCCACGGGAGCGGCTGCGCCGGTCGTGAAGGTGAACTCCGCCTTGTAGAAACGGAGTCCGTTGCCGGTAGCGTAGAACAACACTTCACCCGCGCTGACGGAGAACTCGCAGACAGCCGGTTCGCCACTGGACGGGACACCTGCAGGGATGGAGACTTCCTCGCCGTTGGAGAATACCGTCACCATACGGTTGAGGTCCTCGCTGCTGCCCGTATTGGAAGCCCATACCTTGAGGGTTCCCTGCTCCGGAGCGATGAACTTCATGTAGCGGTCGGAAGAGGAACCCTTGCCTCCCCACTGGAAGAACGGAGTGTTGTACTTGGACTTCGCAGTGGAGAAGATGGTGAGGTTGTCGTATGTGAGATCCCAGTTGGTAATGTCGGAATTGGCTGCACCGTACTTGGCGAATTCAGCCTGCCAGTCGGCCTGGCTGAAGTCCCAGGTCCAGGTGACCTCGACCTGCTCGTCACCGCCTGCGGGCTGGATGGCTATCGCGGCGGTTCCGGGCTCGGACTGCTTGTAATAGATGTCGCCTTCGGCGGGATAAGCCGTCACGGTGAAGTTGTACAGGCCGGCCTTGAGCTCAGCGACGGTCTCGGCATCGACGGTGAAACTGGTCTCAGTCTGAGGTTCGGAAGCCCTCTTGTTGAACACCACGACATAGTTGGCTGCGTTGAGGACGGGATCCCAGGAGACCGTGACGGACTTGGCCTCTCCTTCCTTGAGGGTGACCGGCTCTACGACCGGTTTCGGAGCGGCAAGCACCGGGCTGGTGCCGATTACATCCTTGGACCAGGCGAGCTTGGTGATCGACACGGGACCGGTAGGGTAGAGATATATGGTTCCTTCACCGGCAACGGACTTGACGATGATCTTCTGCACGCCGCCGTTGGTGGCTGCGGCCACGGTACCGCCCTGGATGGCGAAACCGTTGTCATCGGCGAGCGCCACCACGACGCTGCTGCCGGTCTTGTCAGGATCGCTGACGAGGATGTCCACGGAACCGGGGGCATCGACCTTGAAGGCGGCATAGCCGTCAGTCGGGACACCCTTCCTGGTCAACTCCGCGGCCGACAGGAAGTTGATGCCTCCGTCGGCATTGAGCGGCTTGGCCTCGCTGGCGACCAGGAGGAGATTGTCGCGTACGCGGGAGTTCTTGACGTCTCCTGCAAAGAGAGTGGCGTCCTGGAGGTTCCATGCATGCGCCCTGCTGATGACTCCCTGAGTGAGATCCTCTTCCTTCTCGACATAGGAGATCCACCACTTGGAAGCTCCGACCTTGGCCTTAATCAGGTCCTGGTTCTCAAGTTGGAAGAAATTGCCCTTGGAGTTGTAGCAAGGATCGGAGGAAAGCTCGCTGAAGCCTGCTGCGGCAGCGGAAACCTTGGTGAAGAAATCCTTGCCGTGGGCATAGCTGTAGTTGTCCGACGCGTTCATGGTAGGTACGACGGTATTGGCGTTGTCCTGGAAGAGCTGAGCCTTGTCGGTGGCGTCGGTCTTGCCGCCGTCTTCCCAGAGGAAGAGGTTGCGCTTGAGGGTCATCTCGGTCCCGACGCGGATGGCGAAGAAACCGCGGTTGTTGCCGTCATCCATCGTGGCGATGTTCTTGACGGTGTTGCCCTCGAAGTCGAGTTTGCCGATCTTGATGGCGTCGCTGGCATCGATACGGAACATCGTACGGATACCGTTGTAAATGGTATTGTTCACGAAGGCAAGGGTGCCGATCTCGGTGGTCTTGCGGATATCCACCGCATCTCCGCCGCTGCCGAGGATGTCATAGATGTCGCAGGAGTCGAACGTGAACTCGCCAATCTTGATGACATTTTCGTTGTTGCCGTAGAAGAGGCCTGCGAGGTAGTTTGTGATCTCGCAGCCTACCACCTTGACGGAACCCAGTTCAGGGGAACCGCCGGTATGCTCGATCAGTCGGGAGTTGGCCGCACCTCCGTCGAACTTGACGCCTTCAAGATAGATGTCGCTGCCTGCGGCGAGGTCACCGGTCAGCTCGATCTTGCCGATGACCACGGGCTTGGTGCCGTCGGCACCGATCTCTCCGTAGAGTCTGACGGTGCCTTTGGGCTTGACATTGCTGATCTCGTAAGGAGAGCCCGCGAGGGTCAGGTAGATGTCATTTCCTTCGGTCATGAGGCTGACCAGGTCGGCGGAGTTGGACACGGCGATGGACGAGCCCTGCTCGGCCCTCGTCCAAGTGTCCACGCTGCCGCGCGAAGCGCTCAGGTAGTAAAGGGTCAGCTGGTACTCGGTGGAAGGCTCGAGGCCCTCGAGCACCGCAGCCGCAGCCTGCGCCTCGGCGGCGGAGAGGGAGAATTCCTTCTCCTCGCCGCCCTTGACGGGCACTGCGGCGATATGGGTGACTTCAAGGTAGTCGGAGACGTCGGAAGACCAGCTCAGGGAGATGGACGTGGCCGAACGGTCAGTCACCTCAAGGAAGAGGTTGTCCTTGACAGCCCTGGTGGAGGCGCTTCCATCGAATACCGCCCATACTGAAGATGAGCGATTCTCGGACATCGCCTGTACCTTGAAATAATACTTTTTGTCGGCTGTGAGCCTGACAGTGTAGGGGACCTCGGTGGAAGGGATCGTGACGTTGAGCTCTTCCTTGGTCATCGCTTCGTCGGAATAGACGACGAGGTTATAGGAGTCGGCGTCCTTGTTGACGTCCCAGCTGAAAGTGACGACGTCACCGGTGGCGGGATCGACCTTGGCGGAAAGGTTCTGCGGCTCGAGACAGCGGGAGAGGTTGATGTCGGTGATCTCCTCGAACTCCTTCTCGGCGCAGGCCGCCAGTGCAAGGGATGCAAGGACGAGGACGGCTGATTTGAGTATATTCTTGTATTTCATAATGCTTCCGTATTAGTTGATGCTCTCGTAACCGTAGTCGTTCTTGATATAGCCCTGACTGTTGGTCATAGTATCGTTGAAGATAGGCCAGAACATGTGCTGCTCGGGATTGTTGGGAGTCTCCATGTCATACAGTCCATCGATCAAGGCGTCATAGAGGCCGGTATCGGCATCCTTGCTGTCCTTGGTCTTGTTGAAGTAGCCGGCTTTCTTCTCCCAGGCACCAGCGGGGACTTCGGTCTCGCCGTTGAATCCGTACACTACGAGTTCGCTGCCGTTGAGCTGGTAATAGACGTCTCCGTCCAGTCCGTTGACACCGGCGAAACGCCCCTCGAGATTGCGGAGCTGGAGCATTTCGGCCTTGGCCTGGTCCATCTTGGTCTTCAGGAGGTTCCAGCGGATCAGGTCGAACTTGCGGGTCATCTCGCCGCAGAACTCGAAGGCGCGCTCATCGACGATGGCGTCGAACATCGCTTCCTTCGAACCGATGGCGGCAACATATTCCTCGGCTTTCTCCTCATGTCCCTTGAAGGCGCGCTCGCGGACCTGCTGCAGGTAACCCTTGGCTTCCTGGAGCTGTCCCATCTCGTTGGCCATCTCGGCAGCCATCAGAAGGATGTCGGCATAGCGCAGCACCACGGGCTTGACACCGTCGTCATTTCCTCCGCTGTAAGGATTGGAAGTCATCCAGTCGAAGCGGTATTTTCCGAAATACCAGCGCTGGATGCCGACGAGTTCCTGCTCGTCGTTGGAGTTCCATTTCCAGTTCACGCAGGTGATGTCGCGGCGGACGTCGTCGGCATCGTACTTGAACCACATCGTAGGCACAGGACCGGCATCACCGCCACGGGTGACTGTGGCGCCGCCGCCATAGCGGGATCCTTCAGTGCGGACTGCGAAAGTGTAGTTCCAGCGGCCGCGGCCGTTGGAGAACGGGATGACGAACAGGGTTTCGTGACCCTGGCCGGCAACGAGGTTGGAGAGATTGCTCTGGTTCTTCCAGAGAGTCTCGAAGTCTTCGAGCGATGCGGTGCCGGAGTTGATGGCATCGCGCAGGTAGCCGAGAGCCTTGGGATAAAGGACGCTCTTCTGGAGCTCGGGATCGCTGGAGAGGCGGACGGTGCCGAGGTCTCCGGTGCCCACCATTCCGTCATCCGGACGGAGTGAGTAGCCGGAAGCCATGAGGGCGATGCGGGCATAAAGACCCGCAGCGAACATCTTGTTAACCCTGTCGGTGCGCGAGGTCGCAGCCGTCTTGCCAGGGTAAGGGAGGTAGCCGATGGCTTCCTCGAGGTCGGCCAGGAGCTGCTTGAAGATCTCGTCGCGGCTGGCCTTGGCCACGTAGATGCTCTCGCTGGTGACGGAGGAGAAACGTGCGGGAACGTCGCCCCAGGCCCTCACGAGGTCATAATAGATTAATGCGCGCAGGGTGAGGGCTTCTCCGAGAAGGTATGCCATGTCGGCCTTGTTCTCGGTGTCGCCGAACTCGCGCAGGCCCTCTATGCAGAGGTTGGCGCGTTCGACGCCTTCGTACATCTTGGCGAAGGGGCCGTTGTTGAGGTTGAGCTGGCCGTTGTTGGGACGGATGGCGTAACCGGCGATCTGGTATTTCTCGTCGCTGGTCTTGAAAGTGTTGTACCACTCGATGTCGCTGTTCAGACCGATCCAGCTGAGGTAGCGTCCGCGGTAGGAGTTGGTTTCGCCGAAGGACTGGCTGATGGAGAAGATGGTGCTCTCCGTCAGGTCGTAGCTGGAATATACGGTGGAAGCGTCGAAGGTCGAAGGGGACTCCGAGTCGAGGAAGCTTTCGCAGGAAGAAGCGGCGAATGCAAGGGCCGCTATCGCAAGGGTATAAGTCAATATCTTTTTCATACTCGCTGTCGGATTAGAAGGTCAGGTTGATACCGGCTACGAAACCGATGCTCTTCGGATATGCGGAGTAGTCGACTCCCGGCGTGAGCGGAGTGCTGCGGCGGGTATCCACCTCAGGGTCATAGCCCGAATATTTGGTCAGGCAGAAGAGGTTGGTGCCGGTAGCATAGACACGCAGCTTGCGTACGTGGAACTTGCCGGTCAGTGTCTCCGGCAGGGTGTAACCGAGGGTTACGCTCTGCAGGCGGAGGAACGAAGCGTCTTCGACGGCCCAGTCCGAGAAAACGGCGCTGCCGACTGCGGGGGACCACATAGTCCTGCCGGTGTTCATCGAACGGAGCTGGTCAAGGTCGTTGACAAGCTCGCCGGTGGTCCAGTCGATGTTGGTCCAGCGCTTGTCCACGTCCATCATATTGAGGAGGTTGCGGTTGTAGTATTTCCTCGAGGAGGTGAACTCGACCTTGTTGGCGTTGTAAACCTCGTTGCCGATCATATAGGTGAAGTTGGCGCTGAAATCGACTCCCTTGAGGTAGGCGCTCAGCGAGAAACCTCCGGTGAAGTCCGGAGCGGCGTTGCCGATGACCTCGCGGTCGGCGACGGTGACCTTTCCGTCACCGTTCAGGTCCTTGAGCTTGATGGCGCCGGGACGCATGTAGGCGGAACCGATGACGCTGGAGTTGTCGGCGACACCTTCCCTGAGGATCCACTTGCCGTTGGAGTATCCGGTGAAGTCGTCCGCGGTGTAGAAGCCGTCATTGCGGTATCCGTACATGTTGCCGAGAGGCTGGCCGACCTGGACAATGTAGTCGTCGCCGATCTCGGTCGATGCCCAGTAGGACTGGGCGGTGATGGACTCGAGACCGCCGAGGTCGGTGACCCTGTTGATGTTGTAGGCGATGTTGCCGTTGAAGTTAAGGGAGAAGTCCTTGGTGGTGACGAGCGGAGCATTGACGGAGAGTTCGATACCCCTGTTGCGGGTCGAACCTACGTTCTGGTACTGGCTGTCATATCCGGATCCGGGGATGGGGAAATTGATGAGCAGGTCCTTGGTGTCGTTCTGGTACACCTCGACGCTTCCGGACAGGCGGCTCTGGAAGAAGCTGAAGTCGAGTCCGATATTGTGCGTGTATGTGGTCTCCCAGGTCAGGTCGGGATTGTTCATCACCTTTCCGGCGGTGAAGATGTTGTTAGCCATGGAGAGCCAGGAAGAGGTGGAAGACGAGTAGGTCTTCATCAGCTGTCCCGAGGGGATGTTGTTGTTACCGGCAGTACCGAAGCTGTAGCGGAGCTTGAGCTGGTCAATCCAGTTGGAGGATTCCATCCACGGCTCGTTGGAGATGGTCCATGACACGGCGGCCGACGGGAAAAGGCCCCAGCGGTTGCCGCGGGCGAACTTGGACGAACCGTCGGCGCGGAGGGTGGCTCCGACCGAGTACTTGCGCTTGTAGTCATAGTTGGCGCGACCGAAGAACGAGAGGAGCTTGTCGTCCGGGCTGTAGTAGTTGTTCACGGAAGACGGGGTACCTGAAGCCATGAAGTTCCATGCCATCTCGGAATCGTAGAACACGGGGAAGCCGTCAACCATCGACGTGAGGGTGTTGCTCTTGGTGATGGTCATCTCCTCTCCGAGAAGGACGGTCAGAGAGTGGTCGCCCGACAGGACATTGCGGAAATCGTAGTTCAAGGTATTGGTGTTGCGGTAGCGCGTCCTGAAGGTCTCGGTGTGCTGGTTGGACGGAGTGTTCTTCACGGTGGAGTTGTTGGCGACATAGTAGGTCGTCAGGCCGTAGAAGCGGTCGTCGCTCTGCCTGTAGTCCTCAAGACCGCCTTCGATCTTGAGCTGGAGGCCGTCGATGATGGTCCAGTTGAATGCGGCGTTGGCGTTCCAGGTGGTGCGGATGCGCTTGGAGTCATTGTCCCAAACTGACTTGAGCGGCGGGGCGTTGTCGCCATAGTCCTGCTCCTCGTCCGCTCCCTGGATGGAAGTGGTGACCGGGATGGGGGCATAGGAGACTGCATGCTTGAGACGGCCGTTTCCGGAGGTGGTGCCGGTGTCATTGATGCCGTTTGCGCCGGAGCCGCGCACATTGATGCGCGAGTAGCGGATGTTGGCGTCGATGGAGGT
>JAEEGI010004451.1_pt1 | contig 32797 bp, 35 predicted proteins | sample 8958751 | NCBI WGS metagenome assembly JAEEGI01 (sample SAMN16246545, study PRJNA631951) | gut metagenome | biome: gut microbiome; feature: rumen; material: KS-attached | host: Bos | place: Iran: Karaj | collected 2018-10
GAATGCGCTCTTGCAGTTTGAGGCGGGTCAGACCGGCGGCGTGGATCTTGCCCAGGACCGGGAGCTCGATATCGCCATACTGGTCTACTAAATATGCCAAACCGTTTGTGGAGTTCATGGTACCAGACCCCATAGAGTAAAGGTTGAACGGCTTTGCTAACTCCTGGTCAAAACAGGAGATGACGATGTCCAATTCGTCATAAGGACTGATAACAGCCTCGAAAGTATCTTCCAACTCAATCTGGGACCCGTGGGTCAAATCCTGCAAGTAGGCAATCTTCCGGGTTGTTACGCAGGACGCGGCACAAAGAACGGCCAGGATGACCAACAATCCGTTATTAAGAACTCTTTTCATATTGAAAATGATGCTATAATTCTAATTCAATCTGCAAATTTAATCAATTATTTCAACTTTTCCACTATCCTTCCGCAGGCTTTTCCATCTCCATAGGGGTTGACGGCGCAGGACATCCGGACATAGGCCTGCGAATCGTCCAAAAGACGTGAAACTTCCTCTGTGATACGGGTATAATCCGTGCCGACGAGTCGTACCGTCCCAGCCTCCAACGCTTCGGGACGCTCTGTCGTATCCCGCATGACGAGAACCGGCTTCCCCAGTCCCGGCGCTTCTTCCTGTATGCCACCGGAGTCAGTCAGAACCAAAGTCGACCGCTCCATCAAGAAAACGAAATCCAAATAGTCCAGCGGCTCGATAAAGAACAGGTTCGTGGAAGGAACCCGGTCGTTGCCGTGGGTGATAGCCCCGTCATGGCCGGCCCGACCGGCCATCTCCTCCCCGAATACCTCCCGTATCGGCTCCCGCACATTAGGATTGAGGTGCATAGGATAAACGAAATCGACATCGGGGTAACGCCCGGCCAAGTCCCGGATAGCCCGGCAGATATTAAGGAATCCTTCTCCGAAGTTCTCTCTCCGGTGGCCGGTAATCAGTACCAGTCGTTTCCCGTCATCCCCGGCTCCATCGTCATCCCCGGCTCCATCGTCATCCCCGGCCTGACCGGGGATCTCCAATCTCTCGATATCGTACCCTGTATCCCGAATCTGCCTGGCCAGCGTCTCGGACAGGGCGGGATTCTCCTTGATACGCCTGACGACCATCTGCAGGGCGTCGATCACCGTGTTGCCGGTGACCGTAATCCGATCTTCCGGAACTCCCTCTTCCAGCATGTTCTGCCGGCTTAATTCTGTCGGGGCAAAATGGAAAGATGCGATGCGTCCCGTTATTTGACGGTTCATCTCTTCCGGCCAAGGGCTGTAGATGTTGTGTGTACGGAGGCCCGCTTCCACATGCCCCACGGGGATCTGGCGGTAGAATGCAGCCAGGGCGGCCGCTGTCGAAGTCGTCGTATCTCCATGGACCAGCACCACGTCAGGTTTTGCCTCGTCGAGGACGCTGCGCATCCCGAGCAGGACGCGCGATGTGACGTCGTACAGGTCCTGGCCCTGCTGCATGATGTTGAGGTCAAAATCCGGCACGACGCCGAAGATGTCGAGGACCTGGTCCAGCATCTCCCGGTGCTGGCCGGTGACGCAGACCCGGGTTTCGAAGTCATCCGGGTGTCGCTGGAATTCCTTGACCAGCGGGCACATTTTGATGGCCTCGGGGCGGGTGCCGAAAACTAATAAAACTTTCTTCATAGAGGACCTGGAGATTCCCGGTCAAGCCGGGAATGACTGGATGACGGTTTAAATATGATAGACTCCCGGGAGGGGGCAAATGTTGTGGCAGTCGAGGATGACCTTGCCGGAGAGCTTGTCCCAGTTCTGCTTGATGTGGTCATGCTTGACCATGATGACAAGCAGGTCGGTATCCCGCAGGAAGGCGTCGAAATCGTGGTATTGGCCGGGAACGATGTCCTTTTCGATAAGGGGGTCATAGACCTTGAGGGGATCGGCAAGGTGGCGCTCCTGACACTCCAGCAACTGCAGGGTGGGGGATTCGCGCACGTCGTCCACATTCTCCTTATAGGTCAGGCCATAGAGGCCGACGCGGCCGGGATCCGTGATGCCGCGTTCCTTCATGATTTCGTGGATGCGGTTCAGGACGAAAGCGGGCTGGGAGTCATTGGTCCGCATCGACTCGTCGATGACCTTGGCCAGGCTGGGGTAGTCGCCCACGAGGAACCAGGGGTCCACGCTGATGCAGTGGCCGCCGACGCCGGGGCCCGGCTGCAGGATGTTGACGCGGGGATGCATGTTGCATATGCGGATAATCTCATAGACGTCCATCCCGTCGTGGCGGCAGATGCGCGCAAGTTCGTTGGCGAAGGCGATGTTGACGGCGCGGTAGGTGTTCTCCACGACCTTGGTCATTTCTGCGGTGCGGATGTCCGTGACGACGATTTCGCCCCGGCAGAAACTGGCATAGACGGCCTTGATCCTTTCGCCGACGGCCGGGTCGTCCGCTCCGATCGTGCGGTTGTTGTTGAGGAGCTCGTAGACCATGTTGCCGGGGATGATGCGTTCCGGGGCATGGACCAGCTGCACCCTCTTGCCCGAGGCGGCGACGACGGGACGGACCGACTTGTCGATGGTGCCAGGGGAGATGGTCGACTCGATGACGACCACGGCCTCTTCCGGGCAGACTTCCAGCACCTGCTCCACGGCCTTGACGACATAGCAGGGGTCCACTTTCTTGGAGAACTTGTCGTAGGGTGTGGGTACGGATACGATGTAGATGTCCGTACGCTGGTATTCCGTGGTGAAACGGATGCCGCCTTTGAGAGCCGCCGCGAACAGTTCGTCCAGACCGTCTTCCTTGAAGGTCGTCTTTCCCGCGTTGAGGGTGGCGACAAGGTCCGCATTGTAGTCCGTCCCGACTACGGCCTGCCCGTGGGAGGCAAGCATCAAGGCCGTCGGGAGGCCGATATATCCTAGTCCGATGACGTTGATCATTTCTTGATGAGGATTAGTATTCGTTTGACGATATTTTTCAGTTGTTGGAGAAGGAGTTCCTTGCACCAGGCAAGGCCGAAAGGATTCCAGCGCTGGGGGTGGACGGTGATCATCAGATCCTTGGGGATGAGACCTTTCTTCAGGCCTTCGATGATGTCGTCTGTGCTATGGAAAGAAAGACCCTTAGCCGTCCATTCGTCCTGGTATTTGGGGATCTTGTCCCGTACGCTGACTTTGTATCCGTCCCAGCGGCGACCGGTATCCGTCAGGTAAAAGACTCGAGAGAAGTCGGTATCTAGATAGGGCTCGGTGTCAATTCCCAGCGCGTGGTAATCGTATTTGTTCCAGATATCCTTGCTGTCCCATGGGGAGCGGGGACTGCCGTGCATGCAAATGCTCCGGACAGGAACGATCCGGCGCAGGGCTTCCAGATTCTTGCAGAAATCCGCGTAGGCTGCATCGACATCGCCGTTGCAGGTCGTCAGGGACTCGTAATGGTAGCCGATCTCGTGGCCCAAGGCGGCGATTTGCCGGATGATGTCTTCGTCCCAACTTTCCGGAACGGCCCGGAAATAATAGATGCCGTGCAGACCCAACTCCGACTCGATCTTTGCCGTGCGGAGAGAGTTCTCCGGCCGAAGGTCCACGTCATGGCGCAGGGTCAGTGTATGGAACCGGTAGGCGTCCAGGTTTCGCAGCAGCGAGGTATATTTGTCCAGGGTGAAATCCATACTCGACAGCCGTCATTCGGTCAAATAGTCAGAAACACAGTAATCCTCCTTTCCGGAGGGCAGGGTAGGGATGTCGTCGGTAAACTTCAGTTCAATGACCGATTGGGGGAAATAGGTGGAGAAATTCTCTTTGATATAGTCGAACGTGTCCGGAGATTCATCCGGGTCGACGGGTTTGATCAGGATGACGAGATCTCCGTTCTTGTCTTGCCGGATCTGGAACCGGTCGATCTTTTCGTAGAGCCGCTGGCTGGATTCGGAATGGAAATCCAGGTCCTTGAACATCATGTTGTCCAGGATGATGGACGAATAGGGACGGCCATCCTTGTTATAGATGGCCCGGCCTTCACGGCCGATAACTTCACCCAAAAGGCGATGCTTCCGTCCACAGCTGCAACGCTCCTTTTTGATGTATGCCAGGTCTCCCACCTTATACCGCAAAAAGGGGAATACATAGTTGTTGAGATCCGTCGAGACCACATATCCCGTCTCCCCGTCCGGTACGGGACGGCCGTCTTTGTCTACGATTTCCAATATGCAATGCTCTTCTCCGATATGCAGTCCTTCATGACGGTCGCATTCCTGGGCGGAAACGCCGCCGTCTGCGGCGCCATATGCGTCGAAAACGGGAGCTTGGAAAACTCGCCGGATCTTGTCCCGGTATTTCGGATGAAGCTTCTCCCCAGTTGTGAAAACGGCTTTTACCGTACAAACGGGCAGATTGTTTTGCTCTATGTATTTCGCGAGGAAATAAAGAGAAGAAGCATATCCGCGGATCGCGGACGGCTTGAATCGAATCATTTCCTGATAATGCCCTTCCAGTGCTTCAGGCGAAATGTCAGTACAGTTGCGCTTGTCATTTCTCATGATCAAGCGGTCATAAATGAAATGGGAGACCAGCGCTTTTGTCCCGGTGTTTTTCTTAACCAGGGAATTGCCGGCAAGCGTGAACAATTTTTCGCCCAGTTCAAATCCCGCCCAGGACCATCCCCGCACCGTCAAGGCTCTCAGGCAGTTCCAGGAGCGGATGTCCTCCTTGAAACGCATCGGTGTCCCCGTGCTGCCCCCTGTAGAGCCGTCCATGGCTTTTCTGTCGGCGCAATCTGTCGCGATGAGTTCGTCGTAATGCTCCCGGATCAACTCTTTGGTCAGGATGGGTAACTTGGCCAGGTCTTCCCGGGACCGGATATCATCCGGAGTCAGTCCCAGGGAACGGAATAGAGTCGAATAGTAAGGAACCCGCTCGTAGCAATGCTTGACCAGCGCCTGAAGTTTGGCGTTCTGGAGCCCTCGCAGGTCATCCTCCGACATCCATTGAGTCTCCGTCAGGAAAGTAAGTTCCCCGGTCAGATTCCGTCCCATCAACTTCTCAGCCAGGGGAAGGATCAATTTTCTGTCAATATGACGATAAAGACTCATGGCTATAAGGCTAGAACTGAAGGACGGTGCCCCCGTAAGAGAGGCCGACGCCGAAGCCGCAGGTCATCACTTTCATCCCCTGATGGAGGATGCCCTGGTCCAGGCTGTCCTTCAGGGCGATGAATACGGTGGGGGAGACTGTGTTGCCCGTGCGCTCCAGATCGCTGTGGAAACGGTCTTTCGGGATTCCGCAGACCTTGCGCAAGGTGCTTAGCATGAATTTGTTGGCTTGGTGGAAGACGTAATAATCGATCTCGTCTTTCTCCAGCGCGCTCTTCTGCAAGAGCTGCTTGACAAGGGCGGGGACCCGTTCGAGGGTGAAATTGAAGATGGCGCTGCCGTTCATGTAGAGCCAGTCCTCGCGATTGACGTGGCCGTCGTCGTCGACGGTCGAGTGTCCGGACGGTTCGGGAATGCGGGCGCCGCCGGTCTTGACCATCAGGTCGCCGGCTCCGGACCCGTCGGTCCCGAAGACGAACTCACCGATCTCGGCGAATCCTTTCTCGGCGGAAACCAGGCAGGCGGCGGCTCCGTCTCCGAAGATGGTCCGGTTGCTCTTGTCGTCCGGATGGAGGTATTTCGTGTAGGTCTCTGCCGTCACGAGCAGGACATTCCGGGCCAGGCCGGCCACGACCAACCCCTTGGCGAGGGCCAGGCCGTAGATGCATCCCGAGCAGCCCAGGTCATAATCCAGCGCGCCGGCCGAGGTCGGGATCCCCAAGCGATCCTGCAGGATACAGGCGGTCGAGGGCAGCCGGTAATCCGGACTTTGGGTGCAGAGCAGGATAAAATCGATCCCGGCAGGGGAGATGTCGTACTCGGCGAATAACTTGCGCGCAGCCGCTTCCGCCAGGTCTCCGGCCGTCTGGTCCGGAGCGGCAAGGTGCCTCTGCCGGACGCCGACTTTGTCGTACACCTTCTCTACATCCCACTCGGGGAATTCGGCCACGAGCTCGTCGTTGGTGCAGACGCGCTCCGGGAGATAGTACGAGATCGCTTTGATATAGGCTTTCATATCGTGATGGCTCCGCCGGTGATGTCGATACAGGATCCGGTCATCCAGGAAGCGGCGTCGGACAGGAGGAAGACGGCGAGGTTCGCGATATCTTCCGGCCGGCCGTAACGCTTGAGCGGATAGAGGGCCTCCTGCTCTTTAAGTTGCTCCTCGGTCGCTCCCTCGGAAAGGATGAGGGGCGTCCATACCATGGCCGGGCAGATGCAGTTGACCCGGATCTGCCGGGGAGCCAGTTCGAGGGACAGGCATTTGGCATAGGACTGCAGCGCGCCCTTGGACGCGCTGTAAAGCGCATTCGCCACCGTCGGGACCTCCGCGGTGCGGGAGGACAGGAAGACGAGGGAAGCGCCCCGGTTGATCTTTTTTCCGGTCAGCAAGGCGGCCTGCAGGAGTACGGCAGCGTTGAAATTGGCCGCCATGACTGCGTTGATGTCTTCTTCCGTCAGGGACTTGCACAGCTTGCGGTGGCCCGTCCCTGCGGCGTGGACGACTCCGTCCAATGCAGGGATTTGCCCGATGAGGGAGGCCCGTTCTTCGGCGAGGGTCAAGTCGGCCGCGACCGCCAGATGGTCCTTGCCGGGGAGGCCTTCAAGGGTTTCGGCCAACCGCTCCTTGTTGCGGCCGCCCAGGATGACGCGGGCTCCCATGCGGGCGCATAGCCGCGCCGTCGCCTGGCCGATGCCGGAAGAGGCGCCGGTCACGAGGATGGTTTTCCACGTCAGTTCAAAAGGGGAGTCCGTCATTTGGCCGCGATGGTGTTAAAGAGGTCTTCTACGGTCTCGCAGTGGCGGATCTCCGCCCCGGTGACGGTCTTGTCATACTCGGTTTTGACCATCGCGATGACGGAGAAAGCGAGGATGGAGCTCCATTCGTCCAGGTCTTTATAAGCGGTCCCGGCAGTGATTCCGGCGGGATCCGTGTCTTCGAATTGCTCGGCGAAGCGGGCGATAAAGTCATTCAGTTCCATATGCTTAAATCTTATATTTCTTTTTGCGTTCTTGCAAGAATCGTTCAAATGCTTCCGGCTCGTAGTTTTCTTTGAGGATACCGGCCAGGTCGGCAACGACTTTGGCTGGATTGCCCCGCACGACGGTAAAGGGTGGCACATCCTTGCTGACGACACTGCCGGCCGAGACAATGGCTCCTTCCCCGATCTCCACGCCGGGGAGAATAGTGACATTGATGGCGATCCAGGCATGCTTGCGGACGATCACGGGCGCGACGAAAGACTCGGCGCAGCGGGCGTGATATTTCAGGGGTTTTGCGTGTGCAAGGAAGTAGTCGTTGCCGGAGACCGACACGCCGTCCTCGATCACGACGAAGTTGGGGAAGGTATTGTCCACGATGACATTCGTTCCCCAGTGGACGTTCTTCCCGATCTTGACGCCCCGCTGCCGTTGCAGCCATTTGCGGACGCCGCCCCAGGGCGCGTGCATCGCCCAGTTGCCCAGCCAGTGGTCCTTGAGACGGACGAGGCCGAACCATAAGGCGGAACGATACCCGTGTTCGCGGGCGGAACGCTTCGTCGATTCGGCGAGCGAACCGGCTTCGTATTCAGGCAATTCCTGCCATTCGAGAGGAAGATAATCTTTCATTTCCTGCCGTGAATGGGATAAGATTCGATAAAGTTAGTAAGAAAATCCGCAAAATTGATGGATGCGGACAGCATCTGCTGCCTTCTCTGCTGGAAAACGGCCTTGCGGTCCGGCATCGTCAGCAGGTCCTCCAGGGTCTTATAGAGCGTTTCTTCAGCGTCCGGAGTGATGCCGAATCCCAGGTTGTATTTATGCTCCAACTCGTTGAGGTAGCCGATTTTACCCACGAAATCATTGAAACGGATGAAGGGGACGCCCAACACGCCGGACTCGGCCGCCATGGTTTGGCTGTCGCCGATATACAGTTCGGCGAAAGCCATCACGTGGTGGATGTCAAGCGGGTTGATGGCGATGCGGTAAGGCTCGAGGAGGGGATCCAGCGCCCGTTCCGAGGTGATGTAGATGTCGCCGTGGGGCTTCAGGATATCGACGATCTTTTCGGCGATGTCGTTGTTGATTCCCCGGATCCCCACGTCATGATGGGCGTTCAGGCCGGAAAAACGCATGACGAAATAGGGCTTGTCGGGATCGAAGTACTTGCGCACGACTTCTTGATCCGGTGTGAAGTTGTCCGGGTGCAGATAGCCGAGTTCCTGATAACCGGGATACTTGACGGCCTTGGCATTCCATTTCCCGCAGTCACAGGATTCCGGACACAGGATGACACTCGCACCTGGGTAGGTCAGGCGGGCATAGTTCGGCACGACGTCCGCGTCGTCTTCGCCGATGCTGATCACGGGGATGCGCCGCAGAGGTCCGATGAGCGAATTCTCCACACTGGACCCGGTCAGCAGATCCGGGCGGAAACGACGGCAGAAAGCGTTCAGCCTCCAGGCACGTTTCAGGATGCCCAGAAGGAGGCCGGCCTTGGAATTGCTCCGTCCTTCTTCCAAGATGTTGTGATAGGGGATCCCTGCATTATTGAGCAGATCCTCCAGAATGTCTTTTTTCTTGATGAGGACCTCGACTTCGTGACCATGCGCTTTCAGGGCGGCGATGGTGTTCTTGTAATTGTGGAAGTGGGCGGGATGCCCCAGATAGACCAGTATCTTCATTTCAGTTTTTCATAAACGGAGAGGATGCGACGGGCGACGGCTTGGGTCGTAAGGCCCAACTGCAGGATCCTGTCCCGGCCGCAGGTCCTTTGCCCGGACTGCAGGGCTTTTTGCAGGAGTCCGGCGATCTCTTCCGGCTGATACGTGTCAGCCACATAGGTGCCTTCGACGCCGTCCGTCACCCAGCGGACATCCCCGACGTCGGTGACGACGAGCGGGCAGTTGCAGGCCATCGCTTCCTTGATGACGTTGGGAGAGCCTTCGCTCAGGGAAGTCATCACTAGGGCGTCGGCGGCGCACATGTATTTCACGACCTCGTCGTGGGTCTTGTCATAGACGGGAACCAGCTCGACGGCGCTGTCGTCCATCAGGGCGACCACTTCTTGTGCCAAGGGGTAATTCTTTTCCACCCTGGCCGGATTGGAGACGAAGATGACGTATCTCTTGTCCGCCTCGAAGCCGACGGCGCGGCGGGCCTCCTCCCGGGGTATGAGGATGAAGTTGTCAAGGTTGACGCCGTTGGGGATGACGGGGAGGTCTTCGCCCAACTGGTCCCGTGTCCGTGCGGACTTGACGAGGGTCGCATCCCAGATGCGGCGGACGAAAAACCTGACCAGCTGATACCGGTAGTTCCTGACAGGGAAACTGCCCAGCAGGGACACGACCACTTTGGACCCCGTCCCGAGGGCGGCCAGGCTGGCCAGATAGCCGCAAGTCGAATAGTGGGCGTGGACGATGTCCGGCCGCTCCGTCTTGATGGTACGGCGCAGCGCGGACAAGTTCTTCAGGTATCCCTTGAATCCGTGCCCGACGACCGGGAACAGGCGCATTTCCAGTCCTTCCCCGATGAGGGAATCGTACTGCGACTGGACGAAGGCGCTGACCTTTCCGACCGTCTTGTTGCCGCTGGCTACGAAAAGAACTTTCATGGGGGCTTAGATGATTTTCTGGTCGGGGAGGTGGATGTAGCTCCCCAACAGATGATCGTATTCTTCAGGATCGAAGGCGGCCCAGCCGCCGTGGGTGAAGAAAGTGTATTCTCCGAAATAGACTTTTCCGTTGACTTGATAGAAGTCCACACGCACGTGAGGCAAGCCTTTGGATAGTTTCTCCGCCAGTTCGATCATTAAATCGAACTGCTCGGGCTTTTCGGGCGGGACGGCTGACGGCGGATGCGTCTGCACGACATCCAGATGACGATAGTTCTCGTCGAAATAGTCGAACGTGATATGCCCTTCCTGCCTTCCGGATGCGATGAAGAGGAAACGGACTTTCCCGTCAAAACAATAGAACTTGTAGTCTATCAACTCCTGTTTCCCGGCTTCTTCCAGATACGCCTCAGCGAAGACTTTGCGGGGGATGTTCTTGTAGGGCCATTCCCTTCCCAGCAGATAGGGATTCCGGTTCAGGGAAGCGCGCAGTTTCCGGATGGCTTTGTCCTTGTCCAGGCTGTCCTTGTCCTTGCATATGACGATGCCGTAGTTGCCGCCGTCGTGGTTGGTCTTCAGGACGAACTGGCGGGGGAGTGCATCCCAGTCGATATCCTTGGGATCCTCCCATTTACCCAGCAGCGGGACCACATATTCTTCTCCGATCAGCGAGGCCACGTAACCCTTCACGGCTTCCTTGTCCGCCATCATGGTGAGGTCCGGCCGGTGGTAATACAGTTTCAACCACTGAAGTTTTTCGTTGAAGGTTGTGGGATGATCCAAATTCAATTTCTGCCGCAACTCCAGCCGGAACATCAGCTTCAAGTAGGCCTCATCGGGAAGGCACTTTCCCAGTCGGATACAGGCTGCGGAAACGAAATGCCTCGGATCGTGGAACAGGCTGTGGACGGCGTTATAGAAGGGTCTTTTCATAGACTTCGTGGAGAGATGCTATGTGCTTGTCGATAGAATAGATTGCCTTTACGGCTGCCGCATCGGCACGTGCTTTCGCTTTCCGGTCATCCAGGTGAGCGATCAGATCCTGCATCTTGTCGCAGCAATCCCGCTCGTCACCGGTCTTGAACAGTTCAAAGAAGCGTCCTTCGCAAGAGATTTCCTTCATCACGTCCCAGTCATTGGCAATGACCGGCAATCCCGCGGAAAGCGCCTCGATGACGGCGATGCCGAACGTGTCTCTCACCGTGGAAAAAACGAAACCGTCCAGGTGCTGGAGGATGGCGGGTACGTCCCCACGGCTTCCCAGGAAATGGACGATAGGGGACAGGCCGTTCTCGTGGCAGTAGGCGACGCAGGCGTCGTATAAGCCGGGTTCCGCCTCGGACTGTTTCCCGATGAAATAGAACCGGAAATCCGCCCCCCTCTCTTTCAACAGTTTCAGCGCTTTGCAAACCACCATCTGCGACCGGCCGTTCACGAAGTTGCCGACCATGCCAAGGCGGACGGCCTGGCCGCTTTCCTGGAAGAAGTCCGGCTCGGGATGGGGCATTTCGAGCTTCTCGAAATGGATGCCGTTGTAGATCATGTGGCATTTCCGCCTGGGGCAGGGCAGCGTATGCCGGAAATACCAGTCCCGGATGTACCCGCTGACGAAGATCGATGCATCCGAGCACCAGATCGCGAGGTGCCGGGCCAGCCAGTTACTCCGGGAGGAGAACAAGCCGTGGAACGTGAAGACAAGTTTCACCCGGCTGCATGCGGTGCAAAGGATGCCGAACAGGGCGTTGGTCAGCGTCTGCGCGTGGAGGATTTCCACGTCTTCGTGCTTCAACAGTTGCCTCAACTTCTTGAGATACTGCAGTTTCGACCCCTGTGGTTTAATTCTGTATAAGGGAACACCGGTCGCCTTGTAGGCGTCCGAGAGTTCTCCTTCGTTGCGGTAGATCAGGATGGGCTCGAAGGGGAGTGTGTCCTTCCGCCGGAAGATGTCCAGCGTGAGCATCTCCGTCCCGCCCCGATTCAGGCTGCCGATGAAGAAAGCCACTTTCATGCGTCAATGATTCTTAAGGTGCAGCAGCTGGCACATCAGTGCCGGTGAGCAGTTTGTCAGGCGGATCTTCCGAGCCGCGCTGGAAGTCGCATGGAAGGTTGACAGGGGGAAAACGCCTTTCTTCCTGAGCGTTCGGATGATGGTCCTGCGTTCCGGATAGAAGGAGAGCCCCGCAGCGGTTACAATCGACAGCGCAATTTGGGAAATCATTCCGTCGAACCACTCGGGCCTGTCGCTTTGTGCTTTCAGTCCTTGAAGGGTATCGATCAGGCGAAGACGGTCCGTCAGTTTCTTCTTTTGTTTTGCGGGGTCCGGCGTCCGCGTGATGGACCCTGTCCGGAAGAGATAGTTGTATACAACCGAGGGCGTTGAGGAGACCCTGTCGGCTTGGAGCAGCAGGCGGGGCGTCCAGTCCACGTCTTCGAAATAGATGCCTTCGGTAAAGAGGCTGCGCTCGTTTCTAACCAGTTCAGAACGGACTACGAATTGCCAAGCATAGCAAGCAAAGCCGAGCCTTTCTGCCAGGAAGGTGGTACCGCTGCAGACCTCCGATGAATAGTCGACGAACGGCTTGGATACCTTGTTGGGCTCAAAGACCTCACCGGCCTCATTGACATTCTGATAATTATAGCGCAGGACATCCAGCCCCTGCCTCTCGATCTGATCCCTCAGGCCCTTCAAGACGCAGGGCCCCAGATAGTCGTCGGAATCGACGAACTGTATGTATTCCCCGCAAGCAAGCGGGATGCCGGCATTGCGGGCCGAACTGAGTCCGCCGTTCTCCTTGTGGATAACCCGGATGTTGGACTCCCGGGCGGCCAACTCGTCGCAAAGGATCCCGCTGCCGTCCGTCGATCCATCGTCCACGAGGATGATCTCATAGTCCGTGCGGTCCAGATCCTGGTCCAGCAGGCTCTCGACGCATCTTTCCAGATACGCCTTGACATTGTAGACGGGTACGATGATGGAGAGGAACATTATGCCTTACGTTTTTCCCACTTGAACAGACAACGCTCCAGGAACCACACCAGTTTCTTCGCCCAAGGATAACGCTCTATCCGCCGCATCTGTCGGATGGCGGGCGTCCATCGTTTATAGTCGTCCAGGATGGGGGCAGGAACCAATTCATCCAGGACCTTCAGTCTCTCTTTTTGGGCGAGTTCCTTGTTGGTCTCGCTGATGCCGGTCATGTCAAACAAAGTGACATCGATATCTGTATAGACGGGTTTCTCGTCTCCCAACGCGATGGCTTGGAGATACCATTTCCAGTCGGAAACGATCTTCAGGCTGTCGTCATAAGGGCCGTATTTGGAGAACAAGTCCTTCCGGATGTATGCGGAAGAGTGGTTCAGCGTCCCTATGTAGAAGCTGAGCAGTGTGATTTCCTCTCCGGCGAAACCGACATCCCGGCGCCGCTTGCCGTCCGGCATGTCCTTGACCATGTTGCCGTACAGGATGGAAGGATACCCTTTTTCCCCAAGTGATTGCAGCATGCGCGCCGTCACATCGTCTCCCATCAGGCAGTCCCCGCTGTTGACGAACTGGACATAATCAGCGGAAGCCATGGCAACGCCTTTATTCATCGCATCATAAATGCCCTTGTCCGGCTCGGAAATCCATCTCATCCGGCTCCCCATGCGCGAGGCCGCTTGTTGAATCGCTTCGAGGCTTCCGTCCGTGCTGCCGCCGTCCACGACGACATATTCAAAGTCAGTCGCAGTCTGTGTAGAGACACTTTGCACGGTCTTTTCCAGGCCTGAGGCATTGTTGCGGTTGATGGTGATGATGGTTAGTGTCATGATTTAATACATAGCGTCATTGGATGGAGAAGTCGAAATCCAGTCCCAGATAATCCTTCATGATCGTCACATAGCCGTTATCTATTTCGGTCGCGTCGGAATAGTAATAGAGCACGGGTTTCTCGGATTTCTTGCCCAACAGATCTAGGATGAAATATTTGGTGTCGACGGTAGAGGGAGTGACCAGAGCGGGGACGATGACCGGATCCTTCTGGCCTTCTTGCTGCAGTCGGGTCAACAACTCCGCCCTCTTGTCGACAGATCGTGCATAGGCCTTGGCTGTCGGAGCGTCCATTCGGATGTTGATGCCCATGATGAGCGTCAGCGCCAGCAAACCCGCTACGGCTGTGTTCCCGGCAGCGTTGGACGGCCTTCCCCGTCCCAGGATGAATCCGGCAGCGCAGATGCTCAGGATCAGAACGAGAACCGTGTGCGTATAGGTCCGCTGGATTCCGAAGTCGCTGTATAAGTACACGTTGGGAAGGGCGGAAATAATCAGGTAAGCCAGGAAGGATAGTGCGAGGATAAGGATCTTTTTCCCTTTTCCGGTCGCAGACGTTGTGTCAGCGGGTATCTGGCTTCCCAAATAAAATGCAAGGGCGAATACGATTGCATAGTAGGGGAGATAGAAAGCCGTGAAATAGAAAAAAGAGACCACTGCGTCCACGATTCCCTTTACCCAGCCCGCGATTCCTGCAGGGTGCATGAAATGGTCTGCATCGCTCATTCTTCCGTAGTTGCCGGGTGCAATGACAACGACGGCAAAAAGAACCAGGATGGCGAGTGCTGTCCATACGATATGTCTGACTTGCGGGAGGGCCCAGGTTTCTTTGACAGACCATCCTTTCGAACGCCACCAGTAAAGCCCGTTGAAGAACAGCAACAACAATGCGACGGGGGTGAATGCCTCGTTGCCTCCTCCCGTGTAGATGACTGCCAGCACCAGAACAGGCCATTGCCATCCTTTCAACCGCTCCTGATTGACCAGCTTGAGAATCAGGCAGGCAATGGGGAAGTTGAGGTAATAGGTCATCGCGCACAGCCAGTAAAAGACCGGGAAGTCGATGTTGGTGAGAACGAACAGGTTATAGATGAGGCAAACCGTCAGGAAACGCAGCGAGCGGGGGATCTCTTTGCCCAGGTCTTTGACGACATACCAGCAGATGGAGATCCCGAGGACATAATAGAAAATGGCCCAGAGATGATGGAAGCCCAGCGTAGTGGTGACGATGGACATGACGCCGTTGATGATATAGGCGACAAAACGACCGGATCTCGAGAAATACATATCCTTGACATAGGCGGGAATGGACAGCTCCCGCAACTTTGCCATGAAATGCATGTCGTCGAAGTGAAGCCTGGAATAGAACGCCAGGATCAGCCAATAAGCCAGGAAGGCTAGGTTAAGCAGGATCAGACAGATCTTTAGAATCCGTTTTCTCGTATCAATACTCTCAAGCAAGTCCCTCATACTACTTGACAAGCCACCAGTGCCAAACGTTGACGGCAGATTCGAGTGTAAATCCCATTCTCTCATAAAACCGGCAGGCCGGTATGTTGGAAGACTGGGTGGCGACGGATAAAGTGCGTGCGCCATGCTGATAGGCAAATGTGCAGACGTGGGAGATCAAGGCAGACCCGATATGTCTGTGTTGATAATCCCTGTCGATTGAGACGAGTCCAAGGTTCCCGGAATCCTTCCGGATATTCAATGTAGCGAGACCTCTTGGAATGGTATCGACGTAGTAGCAGAAAACATTCGTGGCGATAATATGTTTGACGGACTGCTCGATCCAACTTGTATATAAGCGCTCGAAACTGCCAATAGGTAGTCGGTTATCGATTTTGAACCGTGAATAGTGCCCACTCTCTAAGGCAAGATTAACCAACTCTGGACTCGTATTCTTTACCGTCCACTCTCTCACAGAAGGATGAATGACTCCCATGTCGCCAAGTGTCTTTTTATATGTAATTTTTGTATCAACGAGAGGGACTGACTTTAATGGAAAAATAACATCCGTATTTGAAAAAACATAAATCAGATCAAATTCTTTTTTCAGTTGATCAGTCATCTGGATTAATGTTGCGGCGTCATCTTCAGAAGAGATAGTAGTCCTACCAATCCTGAGCCCAAAAAAGGTGCTGTCCCAAATCAGAGGGGTAACTGTCATCTAAAATTCAATTTCTCTTTTACGATATAGTATTGCCTGCCCTTCACTTGGTCATAGATCCTTCCGACATATAGGCTGAGAATGCCGACGACAAAAAGCAGAAGGCCGCCGACAAACCAGATGGAAAACACAGTTGTCGTATAACCAGGAACGGTGATGATTCCAGCCCATCTTGCGATTAGGTTGTATAGCGCCAGAATAAACGAGACTAATGACATTCCAAGTCCGGAAGCAATGGCAACATACAGTGGTCGGTTGCTATTGGAAATAATGACATCAAGCCCCAGCCTTAATAGTTTCTTGAAACTATAAGAGCTTTTTCCTTTAGTGCGCTCGGCGTGTGTCACCTCGATGGCTGTGCTCTTGAATCCCAGGTAATTGATCAATGAAGGGAAAAATCTAACGCGTTCTGGAATCTTGTTGTACTCTTCGATGACCCGGCGATGGTAAATACCAAAGTTGGCAATGGATTTATCCGTATCCAGGCCGCTGATCCAATTGTATATCTTATGAAAGACTGAAGAGGACATTCGTTTTAGAAAACTATCGTGACGTTCGGTCCTTCGAGCGTAGACGATATCAAATCCTTCACGTGCTTTATTCAATAAGTTGATTATTTCTTCCGGACGGTCTTGCAAGTCACAGTCCATTACGACGATCCATTCTCCAGTAGCATATTCAAGCCCGGCAGAGATTGCATAATGTTGGCCGAAGTTGCGACTTAAGTTCAATCCTTTTATTCGTGGATTTTTTTTACATTCTTCTTGGATCACTGTCCAGGATTGATCCGGAGATCCGTCACAAACCAGAATAATCTCATATTCTACAGATAGGGACAGACAACACTCATAGAGGCGCTGGATCAGTTCCGGGATAATCGTCTCCGCTTTATATACTGGAGAGACAATGGATAGGGCGAGATTGTTCGTTTCCATCAAATAAATAATTATAAGAGTCCTCTACTTCCGAGTTTGAAATATGCCCAAGCAAACTCCATCAATACGACAATTACGCACCATGGAGTGAGGAGTTTATAGGTTTTCTCTCTCAATGAAGAATAACCGTAGGACCACATCATAACAAGTCCCGGGAGACCTGGTAGTAGGAATCGTTCAGAGTTACTGAAACCGCTGACAGAAACGACCCCTAAATATGATATGGTAAACGCGCCTATCAAAACAAAGTCTCTCCATTTTTTCCGTCGAAGAGCCTCATAAATGGCAAGAATAGCAAAATAGCCCATGAAGTTACGGATGAAGTTACCACCATGTTTCGTTTGCTGAGCATATTGCATATCGAGGTTGACCATGGTAGAGAAGGGAAGAACCAAAACCATAGGTGCCATAACTGTACCCGTTGCATATTGTGCCCATTGGTTGCCTCGAGCTGTTTGCTCGTAGCGACGTTTAGACTGGTTCGTGTCTTTTTGCTCCCAATACCCCTCTATTTCTGTGGATGCTTTTCCCCCGAGTAAAACAACGATGCAAAGCATGCCCCATCCAAAATAGGCAAGGCGCTTCATCCCTTTTTTCATGTGAGGTGCTGAGGAAAACAAAATTGTAGAAACGAGTGTGAATACTGCAGCCGCCCCTAACACAGTTCGGAAGAAAAATAAACTGCCAGCTAAAAGGGATGGTGGCAAAATCCCCCAGAAAGAGGCTTTTCTGTTACGGATGAAATAATCCAGCCGTTCAAGAAAAGCGACTTCTAGAAACAGCATTTCCGTTTCTTTTAGATGATATCCGCAGTAAATAATCAGATTTGGCATCAAGGCCATCATAATGCCCGATAATCGCCCGGTAGCCTCGCCAAATGTGCGGCTGCTAATTTTATAGACAAGAACGCAGGTAAATGCACTGATGAAAGCCTTAATAATACGAGGAATCAAAATGCTTTCCCCAAATAACCGATATAGTAGAGTTAAATAAAGAGGATATCCGATATCCGAAATCCCGTCAAAATTTTCAGGAGTAAAAAATAGAGCGAAGATATCCCAAATAGTCCTAAATGATCGGTTGATCCATGAAGCATATTCATGATAACTCAAGGCATCTGCCGAATCAAACTCAAATGGGGTACCGTATGAGTTGATGTAATAAAAATAGGACCCGAATACCCAGATCAGCCGAAGAATTAATGCACTAAGAAAAATATTCCTTACAAATAATGAATCTGGTCGTGCTCCCCAATCCTTGCCCCAACGCGAAGTTAAAAGGAAAAAACCTACAACGAATAGAATGCCCAAAGCGATGAACCCCCAATGCATCGTATAGTTGAAATACACGATACTGACAAGCGCGAGAGCAATAAAGTACGTAAGGATGGCTCGCTGTGCGATTTGTTTCGAAAAAACCAATCTATAGTCTTTCATTCGGAGAATGATTTGTTAATTAGATGTCTTACGGAATAGGTCAAGTGAATGAAGATCATCACAGAGCATGTATGCAAAAGCCAGTGTTGCTTCAGGGTTCATATGAACCGAAATGCAAAAGTTGCTGGTATCCTGAGAGATTGGACATCCGGTGGTATAGTCAAGATAGTGGAACTCATACTTGCTGGCCAATGAGCGGAATAGATCACGCATATTATCGAATCCAATCATCTTTTTTGTCGCTTCAATATAAATAGGGGAATAAACCAGTACAACTTGAATAGAGTCAGACCTGCACTGTTGCAGATAGCTTTCGAATAGTGCAAGGTTTTCGTCGGTAATCGTAATCTTTTGTTCCTCCATTTCCGCTAAAGGAGCCCCGTTCCAGGGGCCTTCTTCCGGGCGGTGTCCCTTGTAGGCCGGCATCGTGACGTAGTGCTTGAGATGAAAGAACTCCAGCAGTCCGTTCTTGATGACTTGTTGGTATCCGTAATACCGGTACATCGGGAGATTCAGTTCGCACCAGCCGTACCCCATTCCTTTGAGTTCCTTCCGCATGGCACGGTCATAGACCAGTGGGAAGAACTGCTCCGACTGATGCTGGTGCCGTACATCCGCGAAAAATTGGATGGTGCCGTGATCCAGTTCCTGTATGATGACCCGCGGCTTGGCGTTATGCTCCCGGTAGAGGTGATATTTCATCAACTGGACGTTGAAGGGATAGCCGCCTACTCCTATGCAAAACGAGCTGACGTGGCACAGGGAGTCGATCAGGTAAGTATCATAATGGGATTTCCCACGGGAATTGCCCATGATCAGCACATCATGATCCATGCCTCCTTTGAGCATCGCAGCATAATCCTGGAAGCGATAATCCTCCATCTTCAAGACTCCTTTACTGACGATGACATCCAGTGCTGCCGCCAGGATGAAAATGGCTGCAAGGAAGAGGAAAAGCTTCAGCAGAAACCGTTTCATCAGAACTGGAAATAAATGAAGTTCTCTGTATGCCCGCCCAGCATCAAGATGGCAAATACGGTCATCAGATAAATGGCGTAACGCAGGACGGTCGGCTTGACGTTGCCTAAATCATACGGATGCGGCCGGTGTCGCTGCAGCCATTCCACAACCACCATGATGCAGATGCAGAGGGTGAATCCTGTGATGCCGGCAGCGTCCGGTCGGGTGAACAAGCCTTGCGTGAAGATTCGCCGGAAGTAGATCCAGGCCTCACTAATGCTTTCCGCCCGGAAAATGATCCAGCCGAACACGACAAGGATGAATGTGAGCACCATCTGTCCCAGTTCCTTGAAAGAGGGGAGCAAGCGCCCTTCCGCGACGGTGTCGCGATATTTGCGGTTCTTGCCCAACAGGATCAACGGCAGGAAAAGCAGGGCGTGGTAAGCGCCCCAGGCCAGGAAGGTCCAGTTGGCCCCATGCCAGAGGCCGCTGACCAGGAAGATGACGAAGGTGTTGCGCACAATCTTGGCCTTGGAGCAACGGCTGCCGCCCAGAGGAATATATACATAGTCGCGGAACCAGGTCGTAAGCGAGATGTGCCAGCGGCGCCAGAACTCCGCGATGTCGCGGCTGAAATAGGGGACGTTGAAGTTGCGCATCAGCTTGATTCCGAATAGCTTGGCGGTGCCGATAGCAATGTCGGAGTAGCCGGAGAAGTCGCCGTAAATCTGGAAGGCGAACAGTACGGCCGCCAGCAGCAGGGTGCTGCCGCTCTGGGTCTGATAACTGCCGAAAATCTGGTCCACGTAGACGGCGCAGTTGTCGGCGACAACCATTTTCTTGAAGAGACCCCAGAGGATCTGTCGCAATCCGTCGACGCCGGTCGCATAGTCGAAAGTGCGAGGCCGTGCGAATTGCGGTAGCAGATTTGTCGCCCGCTCGATCGGTCCGGCAACCAACTGCGGGAAGAAACTGACGTAGGCAAAGAACTGGATGATGTCGCGCGTGGGCTCCAACTTTCCCCGATACACATCGATGCTGTAGCTAAGGGCCTGGAAAGTGTAGAAACTGATACCGACCGGTAGGATGACCTTCAGCAGTAACCCTTCCGTTTGGCCACCCAGGAAGGCGTTCGCAAATGACGTCGCGAAGAAATCATAGTATTTGAAGACCCCCAGGATCAGCAGATTGATGACGATGTTGATGACGTTGACGGCCTTTGCTTTTCGGGGTGTCCTGCGATATTTCTCTATGAAGAGCCCCGCAATAAAACTGCAGAGGGAGGTGAACGCGATCAGGAACAGGAATCTCCAGTCCCACCATCCGTAGAAGACGTAGGATGCGGCCACGACGAAGAGATTCTGCAGTTTGATGTTCTTGTTGAAAACGAACCAGTAGAGCAGAAAGACTACGGGTAGGAAGACTGCAAATTCTATGGAGTTAAAAAGCATGATTCCCGCATTAAATGAAAAAGACGATGATGCCTGTCATAATCACGCCAATAGCCCTGATTTTTCCCCACCCAATCTGTTCCCTGAAACAAAAGAATGATAGGGTAGGAACAAATAGATAACTTAGCGACTCAATGATGCCGACTTCTTTTACTTGGATACCGTGACTCATCGCAAAGATGTTGGCGATCAAGGCAATACCCATCAGTGTATATCCTCCGATTACCCAGGGGTTGAGGTATTCGCCTAGGAATGAGCCGTGTAGCTGCGCAGCACCCTTTTTAAGAAACATCTGTGCGAATGATGCTATCAAAACGCTGAGTATGACGACGAGATAATACATCAGGCCTTGGCGTAAAGGGCGATTCCGCCAATGATGATGGCAGCACCGATGCAGTTCTGGAGCGTGATGACTTCCCCGAAGAAAAGGTGCGAAAGCAAGAGGACAAATAGGATCGAAGTCCCTTTGAACATATAGGCATCGCTTACTGGGATGCGCTTGATAATCTGTTGCCATATAATGGCGTAAATGCCCAACGTTAGAATAGCACCACCTAAATACAGCAGATAGGGAAAAGACAGGAAACCGTGTGCGGAAGCTGCCTTCGAAAAAACAGATGCAAAAGAATAGATCAAGAATGCCCCGATCAAAACCAAATAGAGAAGTCCTTTGTTATCGTTTGAGCCCATCTTTATATTACAGGTGTCGCAAAGAATCCAGGTCATGGCAAAGCTGCCTTGTGAAAAGATCAGAACCTAGTTTATTCAGATGGCTAGGGTTATAGTAGTAACGTGTATCGAGGCAGACGTCCCATCCGGAATAATCCAGAATGGGAATATTGTTCTCTTTCGCGATTCCTTGAAATATGCCTTCGATCTCATCTACGTTGGAAAACTTATTTCGAAGTAGATGGTATTCAGGGAACTCTATTAAAACAACCTTGATTCCTTCCGAACGAAGGTCTTGGACAAAACCGTTCAATAAAGCTACAAGATCTTTGTCTGCCGGAGCACAGAACACGCTATCCAGGTTAAGACTACCGGGACTCCAGGCAAAATCATTTGCTCGATAGCCTTTATAAAAACCACCGTCCTTAAAATGTGTCTTGCCGAAAAGCGCACTGATTCCATCCCGGATGTCCTGCTTGTACCCATAGTACCGAATCAGTGGGAGATATCTGTCAAAAAAGGAGATGTCCTTGTCTGACGCTACGGCATCGATCAACTCTTTGTCCCGGATGAACGGGAAGAACTGCTCTCTCTCATATCCATAGCCGGTATTCGGGTCCAATGACCCGGGATAATCCAGATTGATAATCACCCATTTGGGAGCAGGATTGAACTTCCTGTAGGTGTCATATCTAAGCTTTTGGTACTTGAATCCGTGGGCGTCGATGGCAAGGTTGTAAGAATTGCAATTCAACAAGGAATCGATGAGACGGGTATCATACGCGCACCAGGTTTCGGAACTACCCAGAATAAGCAAGTCTGCTCCAATCGTTCCACGGTAAATGTCATTCCATACAGCATATTTCCGGCTATCTACTTTGTGCAATCCGGTCGTAATCAGCCTATCGGCGCAAAGCGACAGGACAAAAAGGATGAGCAGCCAAACCAGACTGATTTTAAGAAATTTACACATCGGATCAGAACTGGAAATAAATGAATTCGTTGGATGTCTCTCCCATCAAGAGGATGATGGCAAGCAGGAGGAAATAAATGCTGAATTTAATCCAGTGGGGTGAAATGCCGGATAGATCGAGCCCGTGCGCTTTTTCTCTCTGAACCCACTCGACGCCCAGCATCAGGATGATGCAAAGGAACAAAGGGATATAAAATCCTCGTGTCATCAGCCAAGGTATGGAAAAGAGACTCTTTGACGCAAAGCCAGAAACAAAACTCCAAGCCTGGACGATATTGTCCGCGCGGAAGATGATGAAACTGAGCGTAACCAGAATAAAGGTGAGCAACATCTTTCCGAAGTCTCCGATTACCGGGAGACCCAGCCGGTTCGTCCGTAGTTGCTCCCGCTTGTTGAAGCTGCCTGTCAGGATCAGGGGGATAAATAAAAGCCCGTGATATAAACCGTAAAAGAAGCAGGTCCAGTTAGCTTCGTGCCACATCCCGACAATCAGCATGTTGATCATGATGGCCAGGATAATACCGAACTTCCCCAGATTGCGGAACATGATGTTCAATGGCATAAAGACATAGTCGGTCACCCAAGAAGTGAGGGAGATATGCCAGCGGCGCCAGAAATTTGCGATATTGGTCGCGAAGAAAGGGTATTTAAAGTTATCTGTAATCTTGAATCCCAACAGCTTCCCTACGCCGATGGCCATATCTGAATAGCCTGAGAAATCGGCATACAACTGGAATGCGTATAATATGGCCGCCAGTACCAAACTGCTGGCGCTCATTGTGGAGAAACCATCCCAAACATGATCGACATAGATGGCGCAATTATCCGCAATGACGCATTTTTTAAATAATCCCCATAGAATCTGCCTCATTCCATCCACCGCTTTGTCATAGTCAAACACATGCGGGCGTTGCAACTGATCCATGAAATCCGGACGGTCGATAGGCCCGGAAAGGATGCAGGGGAAGAATGCGATGTAAGTGGCAAACGAAACCAGATCCCGTGTCGGTTCTATCATCCCCCGATGAATCTCCACGATATAGCTGATCAGACGGAAGGTGAAAAAGCTGATTCCCAGGGGCATGACAATCCGGAATGTATGGATGTTGGTGTGAAGACCCCAAGAATCAAACAGACGGGCGAAAGAGTCGATAAAAAAGTTTAAATACTTGAAATACAGAAGGATCCCTACACCGGCGGCAATCCCAATGATAGATAGGATGTTATTTGCCCTGTCCGTTTGTGCCTTGCCGATGGCGATTCCCAGGAAATAGAACAATAGTGTCGCAATGGCCAGCAAAGGGAGCATCTTCAGATCTGCATAGCCGTAGAAGAAATAACTGGCCACCAGCAGAGCGATATTCTGGATCCGGGTTCTTCCTTTCAGCAGTATATTGTGCAAGACAAATACCGCAGCAAAGAAGAGAACGAACTCGATGGAATTGAACAACATTCTACGCTATCTTCTTTTCTATGCAGTCGATCATCTTACCTACCGTTTTCCAGGAGAGCATCTCTCTCAGAGAAAACTTGATGCCAAAATGCTTCTCAATTTCCGCGATCAACATGACATGGCTCAATGAGTCCCAGCCAGGGACCGTTTCCGCTGAGGAATCATCCGTTAGAAGAAGCGCTTCATTTTTGAGAACCCTTCTGAAAATTGTCTCCAGTTGAGACATTATTTCCAATCTTTCCATAGTTACTATGATTTGTCCAATAGTGATTGAATACTTTTTCTATCTATCTTTCCGTTTGCGTTGATGGGGAAGTGCTCGCTGAAGCAAAAACGGGAAGGAATCATATAATGAGGCATTTTGGTCCGCAGATACGCAATGAGTTCCGTTGTGTCGAATTCGACCGATTCTGTGACCAGTACAATTTCATCCAACTGCAACTCGTTTTTGATGGCGAGGCAAACCACATTGGTCCCATTCAAGAACTCCCGGGCATGAAATTCAATTTCACTCAATTCTACCCTGAAACCTTGAATCTTCGCCTGATTGTCGATTCGTCCGGAATACAGGATGTCGCCATCCTCGTCTTGGAAGCAGAGGTCGCCGGTGTGATAGATTCTCATACTTTCGCCTCCGACAGTTAAGTCGGAGAAGACTTCCCGGTTCTTATCCTCGTTGTTCCAATATCCCGGTGTGACTTGAGGACCGGCAATGCATAATTCGCCTTTTTCGCCCGCATGCAACGGGTGTCCTTTTTCATCAAGAATAAATGCCCTTACGTTTGCAAGCGGTTTCCCGATGGAAATGATACCGTTGTATGTTTTGTCCGTATCGTCGTTCCTAACCTTATAATAGGTGGCATAAACCGTTCCTTCTGTCGGGCCGTAGAAATCATAGACGCTGGTTCCGGGCGCAAATTTCAGCCATTCCCTGACCAAATCCATCTGACCGGCTTCCGCCGTGATGATACATTGCCGGAAATCGGAGAAATCGAGTTCCGGGAAGTAAGGTTGCAGATACCGGAGCGTTGAGGGAGCAATGGCACCGAAAGTGATCCTCTGGCTATCGATCAGGTCGGCTACGCTGAGAAACTTCGCCTGACCATAAGGGACCGTATAGACACAGGCTCCCCGTGTCAGTGCGACCAGGAAACTCTGGACGGACACGTCGAAAGATAGGTCGAAGCATTGCATGCATCGGTCTTCCTGGATGATGGAAATTCCCGTTTTCCAAAACGAATTCAAGAATACTGCGACATTTTCCCGAGTAATTTGAACCCCTTTGGGACGACCGGTGCTTCCGGAAGTGAAAAGGATATATGCGAGTTCCGAATCGGGGACATCTACTACCTGTAAACGGGCGTGACAGTCAGATGCCAACTCTGAGGTGGCGATCACCCTTTGGGTGTCGTACCGCGTTTCTGGAGAAGAATCCAGTATCGTATCCAGCCCGACTTGGCAAATGATGTCCAAACAACGGTCCAGGGGCCATTGTGGATGAAGGGGAACATAACTTTTCCCCGTCAACCAAAGAGCCAGGATCGAAGCATAGGTCTGCAGGTCATTGTTGATGACCACACCGACCTTTTGACCGGACTCTGTGTTGTTGACGATAACGTTCTGTATGGCGGAAGCGCATTCACCGAATTGCCGATACGTATAGAAACGATCCTCGATACAGAACGCATTCCTGTCTTTCAACTCGGTAATGACGCTTAGTATGGGACTCAGGATTTCCGAATAAAAGTGGGTTGAGATCATATTTTAACCAGACTTTTATATAGTTCTGAATAAAGACGGCCATTGCTTTCAGTCGTAAAGCAGTCAAGGACCCGTTTTCTTGCGTTGACTGACAAGTTGTGGTCTTCTTTGTTATGGAGGCACCATCGGATGCCGTCTGCGAGATCGTCACTATCCTTCTCCCTTGCAAGCCAGCCATTCTTTTGGTGCCCGATCAGATCGCCGTTTCCCCCGATGTCAAAAGCGGCGACCGGTGTGCCGCAGGCGAGGCTCTCCATGATGGTGCAGCTCAAATTCTCGCTGAGAGAGGGGACCACCGTCACGTCGGCGGCGCGGTAGACGTCGATGATCAGCCCGCTGTCTTTCAAGAGTCCTAGGTTGATGACCGGCACGCCGGAAATGTCGCCGGACACGGGGATGTTGGATCCGAAGATGATAAGTTCGGCGGGAAAGTCCAGTCTGACGGCCAGATGCCCGATCGCTTCCTGCAAGTAGCGGAAGCCTTTGTTGGGGTCGTCCTTGACATTCATCGCGCCGAAAAGGATATGCTTCTTGCCGGGGTCCAGGTGGAGTTTCTTGCAGGCCTCCAGGCGGTCACCGGGGGCATACAGGTTCGTGTCTATGCCGTTCGGAATCACCCGGATGTCCCGCCCGCCCAGCAGGGAGCTGGACTGTGCGTTTCCGGCCATCCAGCGGCTGGGAGTGACGATATGCAGGTCCAACTTGTCGTAAATCCTCTTTTTCTCACACCATATGCGGTGGCTCAGATCCTTGGGATCCTGGGAATGCAAGGCAGGACACTTGCCGCATTCGGCCCGATATCCCGGGCAGTCGAAGGGCAGGTGGCAGATGCTGCAAAACGGCCAACTGTCATGGAGCGTCCAGACGATGGGCTTGTCCTTGGGCAGTCGCTCCAGCGGGAGGAATCGGAGATTGATCCAGTGTAGATGCAGGATATCATAATCGATCTTGCGCAGGGCTCCTCCGATGTCTATCGAACGCAGGTCCGACAGGAAGTACGGCTCGCGGACGGGATATTTCCCCCATTGGTAATGCTGCCACTTGTTCTTGGCTTTGTTGCGGATCCAGTCATAGCCCCGGTAGAGGGCGTGGTGCGGGATAAAGTCATCCACGGTCAGCACGGTCGGATCGTCAGTCCCTTTCTGCTTGACGAACATTTGGCTGTCCACGCCCAGATCCCGCACGGCCTGATGGATGCGATAGGCCGCGCGCGCCGCACCTCCGTTCGAATCAGAGGTGCAGACCGACAGTACTCTGATGGGTCTTTCGCTCATACTTTGCGGGAGTTGACACCGACGCCTTTCATTCCCTTGTAGGCCATCAGCAGCGAGTGGCCGATCCCGTCGGACCAGAGCATGGAGTTGTACCAGTAGTTGATCAGGTCCTTCCACCAGCCCTGGCTCCGGGCCTTGGCCCAGCAGCGGGCATCCCGCTCCTTGTCCACGGAAATGGCGGCCGGGTGTGTCAACGGCAGAATGGGGAAGACGGGGCGGTCGCCCCTCAGGTTCTCGTTGGTAAAAGTATGCGTCCCTTCGCTGTCGAATCCGATGTTGCTGATGAGGTTGACACGCGGGTGGATGGTCAGGGCGCTGTCCCGGAACAGCCGGATCTGCATCTGGAAGTCCCAGTAGGACTTTTTCCTTTCGTCCAGTTGGATCTCCCGGACGATGGCGTACCACCAGTTCGCTTCTCCCCGGTTGCCCGTCAGGTTCAGGACATGCTTGCGGAACCGACTGGCATCCAAATCTTTAAGGTCAAGGTCAAAACCTTCCCAGGTCCTCCGCCAGCCGGCCCAGGCGCCCGTCACCATATAACGGGAGAAATCATAAGACGCCTCACAGTGCCAGCGGTCATCGTATAAGGTCGAATTGATGAACCGGACCCGTTCGTCATCCCGGTAGTGCTCCAGCAGTTCTTCACAATAGCCGAAGAAATCAGGGTGGGGAAGACAGTCATCTTCCATTACGATCCCTTCTTCTACTTGGCTGAAAAACCAGCTGATTCCCGTCATGGGCCCGGCGCCGCAGCCGTAGTTGCGGTCGGCATAGAGCGTGTGCAGTTCACAATCCCAGTCCACCAGTTCGTTTACGACAGCCCTGACCCGTGCGCATTTCTCCCGGTCTTCCGGCACATTCTCCCTCGGTCCGTCTTGAAAGACGTAGAGCGAGCAGGGGCGCTGTTCGCGAATGGCGGACAGCACGCGCCGGACGTGGTCCGGGCGGTTGAATGTGAGCAGGAGTACTGGCGTCTTCATAGGTTGGGTTATTGCCCGAAATACATCTGCAACGGCGTACGGGTCTTGCCGGTCCAACGGCGGTAGAGTTGGTAACCGGCGAAGAGGATGGGGGAGCGGCTGATGCGGGTCAGCCGGCGGATATAGGGCGTGCGGTTGTGGACTTTCTCCACGGCGTCAAGCGTGAAACGACGGTCGTTCATGTTGAGACCGGCTAAATAGCAGATCTTCTGATGGGCGTCTTCGACCTGTTCGACCGTAATGCCGGCGCGGTCCGGATATTTCCGGATGAAATAGCGTCTGACCTCCGTCGTCCCTTCGTCAAACTTGCAGGCATGCAGGCATACCGTCCGGGGGTCGTTGATGTATTCCCGCTCGATACGGTACGTCATCGTCGACCTTTTCAGGTGGTAGAACTTCGTGTGCAGGCTGAAACTCAGCCACATCGGATAGTCTTCCATGATGAAGCCCCTGCGCAGGAACTCGTCCCAGTCGACATATTGCAGGAGGTCGGCCCGGTAGCAGGCTGTCGGCGCCGTGATGAAGCAGCCGCGGAGCAGTTGCGTAAAGGTGTCTGGCTCCGGATCCTGGCACTCACGGACAAAACACTCTCCCGTTACAACGGAATCGACGGTGATATCGGTGTAAACGACACCGATCCCGGGATCCTTTTCCATGATGTCGACCTGCAGCTGCAACTTCTCCGGATCATCCCAGAAGTCGTCTCCGGCACAGGCGGCGCGGTATTTCCCGCGGCACTGCTTCAAGGTAGACACATAATTCCCCAGGATACCGAGATTTCGCTCATTGTAGATAGGGCGGATGATGTTAGGATAGCGCCCGGCATAGTCGGCGAGCACCTCGCGCGTGCCATCCTTCGAACAGTCGTCTCCCACGACGATTTCGAAGGGAAACTCCGTTTTCTGGGCCAGCAGGTTGTCCAGCGTCACCGGGAGCGAATGTTCCTGGTTGTAAGTTATTACAACTATGGATACCCTTATCTCTTCTCTCATTCCGGGAGGTTATTGTTAGTCAAACTTGATTTGAAATGATGTAATACCAGTCGTTGATAGTTCCTAAATCTTCTCAAGATTGCAACGGCAACTCCCCATTTTGGATTGGACTTAAGCAGCGGAAGAATTTTAATGGTATGATACGACTCAGAGAGAGTGCGTTCAACATACTTTTGCTCCTCTTCGGAAAATCTGTTTCTTTCCTTCTCGAAGAGAACGATGTTGTACTGCAAGCCTGAAAAGTGCCGTCTTCTCAACTTCTCAATCAATGCTATGTTTTCCGGGTAATTCTTCTCAGCAAAACGGACCAATTGCCCTTCAACGATCGTTTTGTCAAAAAGACGTGGAGAAATGACCTTGGTAATACTCTCGGGATTGGATCGATAGTAATAAACCGCGTCGGAAAAGGCGACCGAATGACTGTTCATCAGTATTTCACGTGTTTTCAGTTCATCCGAGTTCATCCATCTCCCAGAGGAAGTCAGTAGCATCAGTTCCTGACTAACAAGGGCTCCGTTAAACCCAATAATCCATTCGGGCATGGTAAACAGACAGGCATCTTTCCCGTTAACGACCTTTCCTTTATCGAATGAGTCATCGGGCATTTCCCACCTGATCTGTTCGGTGCTGTTCGCGAAACAGCGTAGTGTCGGGACAATCACATCTGCCCCGGTCTCGGCTTGCCTGTGTATCAATTTTTCCAAGTAATCCGGACTGATCAGATCATCCGCGTCTATTGATGATACGAAAGGACTGTCAATATGGGACAATGCGAACTGTCTCGTTTTTGCCGGGGAACCTTCGTTCTTTTTTGATAAACAGACAAATCGCTCATCCATCTTGCCATATTTGTCAATGATCGATTGGCTATCATCTGTAGAGCCGTCGTTAACCAAGAAACAATCCCATTCTCTGAAGGACTGTTTAATGATGCTGTCCAAACACTCCTCCAGGGTTTTTGCGGCATTGTAAATAGCCACGATAATACTTATTCGTGCCATGGATGCGTTTATTACCAGTTGTTCAGTATCCGGATGACGGCCTCCGTCTCTTCGGGCGTCATCGCCGGACTCATCGGGAGGCTCAGTTCCTCGCGGTGGATCCGTTCCGTAATAGGGAAGGAGAGCGGGTTCCACGACGCATAGCATTGTTGCTTGTGCGGTGGGATGGGGTAGTGGATGAGCGTCTGGACGCCGTTGTCCTTCAGGTATTGCTGCAACTCGTCGCGGTGCGGGCTCAGGATAGGAAAGATGTGGAACACGTTGCCGTCCCAGTCGTCCACCCGGGGAAGGGTGATGTCGGGATGGCAGATGCCTTCCAGATAGCGGTGTGCGATGACGCGGCGCTTTTCGTTGTCCTCGTCCAGGTACTGCAGTTTGACGCCCAAGACGGCGGCCTGTATCTCGTCCAGCCGGCTGTTGCGGCCGATGTAATCGAAGATGTATTTTCGGGATGAACCGTAGTTGGCCAGCGTCCTGACCGTCGCGGCGAGATCCTCGTCATCCGTCGTCACGGCCCCGCCGTCTCCGAATGCGCCAAGGTTCTTGCCGGGATAGAAACTGTGGCCGGCGGCATCGCCCAGGGATCCCGTCCTCCGCCCGTCTGTGAAACGGCAGCCGTGGGCCTGGGCATTATCCTCGATCAACTTGAGGCCGCGCTCGCGGCACAGTTTCCCGATTCTCTCGGTGTAAGCGCAGCGGCCGTACAGATGGACGATCATCACGGCCTTGGTACGGGGTGTGATGGCCCGCTCGATGAGCGTGTCGTCGATTTCCAGGGTGCGGATGTCCGGCTCCACCAGAACGGCTTTCATCCCGTTTTCCGTGATGGCAAGGATGGACGCGATATATGTATTGGCGGGCACGATGATTTCGTCCCCTTCCTGCAGGATTCCCATTTCCCGCCAGGCCCGGATGATGAGGATGAGCGCGTCCAACCCATTGGCGACGCCGACGCAGTGGTGCGTGCCGATATATTCCGCATACGCCTGCTCGAAACACCGGTTCTCCTCGCCCTGCAGATACCAGCCGGAATCCACCACCCGCCGGGCGGCTTCCTCGAGCTCGTCCCGATGCAGGTCCGTGACCGCTTTCAAGTCTAAGAATTTGATCATTGCTTTTCCAGTACTTTGACGAAACGGGCTGGATTGCCGACCCATAACTCTCCGGCAGGGACATTCTTGGTCACCACGCTGCCGGCTCCGACCATCGCCCCTTCGCCGATCTCGATGCCGCACAGGATGACAGACCCTGCGCCGATGCTGGCGCCCCGCCGCACGATAGTTTCCTCGAATCGCTCGGGATATTGTTTGGACCGGGGATAGCGGTCATTCGTGAAACTCACGTTTGGCCCGATGAAGACATCGTCTTCGATCCGGGCGCCGTCCCACAACTGGACGCCACTCTTGACCGTGACCCGGTTTCCGATCCGGACATCATTCTCGATAAAACAATGGCTGCAGATGTTGCAGTCTTCTCCGATGACCGCTCTGGGCAACACGACGCAGTATTGCCACACCCGGGTGGATGCGGGGACGGTCGCCTGGCAGTCAGACAGGGGATGTATCATTGGATGAAATCTAAAAATGCTTGATAATCACGGATGTAATCCGTCTCGTCATAAGGCTCGGATGCCAGTACCAGGCACACGGCGCCGGAAGAGAACTCCTGCTCGGCAGCCCAGATACCGGGCGGGATATGAAGTCCCATGAAGGGCCGGTTCAGGAACACGGTTCGCTGCTCGGTCCCGTCGTCCAGGGCGACTTCGAAACTGCCGCTGGCCGCGACCAGGAACTGGTGGCAGGTCTTGTGGGCGTGGGCCCCGCGGGCTTCGCCTCCGGGGATGTCATAGATATAGAATACGCGCCGGATATCGAAGGGGACCGTGCCTTCGGACTGGACCACGGTCAGGTTGCCGCGGTCATCCTCGATCTTGCCCAGCTGGATGACGGTACAGTCAGATACGCGGGTTTTCTTCATATCTTGATGCGTTTGAATTCGTCATAGTCGCGGATGTAGTCGGAGGCGTCATAGGGCGTGGAAGAGAGGACCAGCGCCAGGGCGTTGGTGGAGAAGTTCTCCATCTCGCGCCACATAAGACGGGGGACATACAGGCCGTAATAGGACCGGTTGAGGGAGAAGGTATGTTTTTGCGTGCCGTCGTCGATGACGACGTCGAAACTGCCCGACAGGGCGATAATCAGCTCCTCCGTTTCGCGGTAGGCGTGTCCGCCCCGTGTCTCGCCTCCGGGGACGTCGTAGATCCAGAAGGCGCGCTCGATCTTGAACGGGATGTGGCTGAACTGCTCGACGACGGAGAGGTTTCCGCGCCGGTCTCCGTTCTTGAGGAGGGGGATGATGGTTGCCTGGTCCATGGACTATCTTGTAAGTCTTTCGGCCGTGCGTGCGAAAACACGTTCGCCCAGCAGGCGGCTCGCATAGATGATTCGGTTCTTTCGGGACAGGTATGACCGGAAGCGTCGCAGCCAGCCCCTGTGGCTATTCATGGCCTTGAAATAGGCCGGTTTTTCCGATGCCGGCAAATCCAGGTAGCGGCGGGCGAAATGGTTGACCTCGAAGCGGATACTTTGTTCCAGATTCTGGCGGATCGGCTCGGTCAATGTCCCATCCAACCGCTCTTCCAAAGCCGCCATCTCGACGGGGAACTCGAAGGCCCAGACGGCCGCCTTACGGGCCGTGTTCTTGTTGGCCGTAATCGATCCGGCGCTAGACCGGAAGTTGTAGTAACGGCCCGGGATGGACTTGACCTTCTCCGCCCGCAAGAGGGCTTCCCAGGCGAAAGGACAGTCCTGGGAGATGTACAGGTCGGGGAAGCGGATGCCGAAGCGCTCGATGTGCGCGCGACGGACCAGCCGTAACCACAGGAGGGACAACTGCTCCAACTTGCCGCCGAACTCTTTCTCCACGAAGTCGCATCCTGTCCGGATCTCCGACGCCCGGAAGATGTCCGGGTGCTCGAGGAAGCGGTTTGGTGCTCCGTCACGGAATTCGTCATAATTGAACATCAGGATGTCCAAGTCGTCCTTCCGCGCCTGCTCCAGCAGGAACGGGGCAGTACCCGGCTTGACCAGGTCATCCGCATCGATGAACCAGATGTATTCGCCCCGTGCTACTCCCAGCCCCCGGTTGCGGGCCGCGCCCGAATACAGGTTCCGGGGCTAATTCAGCCGGGTCCGGTTGCCGTGCGTGGCCTGGATCCCTTCGATCACTTCCCGCGTGTCGTCGGTAGAGCCGTCGTTGACGCAGATCACCTCGA
>JAEEGI010004453.1_pt1 | contig 32794 bp, 32 predicted proteins | sample 8958751 | NCBI WGS metagenome assembly JAEEGI01 (sample SAMN16246545, study PRJNA631951) | gut metagenome | biome: gut microbiome; feature: rumen; material: KS-attached | host: Bos | place: Iran: Karaj | collected 2018-10
CAAAAGACTCGGCCTCGCCAGTCAGGTTCGCCATGAGGGCTTTCCTCTCAGCGATGATGCCGCGGACGGGTCTGATGAGCAGACGGTTAAGAACGAAGAGGGTGATCAGGAAATTCGCCAGCTGAAAAAGCATAGTTATGTTTAAATCCAGCACGTTCCTTCCTCCTCTTGGACAAGTATACAGGCTTCGACTGATTTCGGTAACTGTTCTAGGCCCTTGTGTCAACGTGTTTCAGGACTTTGAACGCTTGGTTGGCGAAACAGTTTTTCCAAATTCACTTTGAAATTCAGATGGTTGAGCGAACGTTGGCAAAAATGGGCAAGATGTGGGAAAGCTTGGGGCGCCCTGTCAGGCCCCTGATCCCAGCCCTGCCCCGGCATCTGGGCGCAGGATGGCGAGCATGGCTTCGAGGAGCTCGGGGATCGGCCTTGAGCTGTCGAGGACGTGGGTCGAGGCCGCCCGATAGAGGGGAAGGCGCGCCTTAGCCACCTCCCAGGCCTCGGCGACGGCGCTTTTTCCCGTGAGGGAGGGACGCTGGGCCGCAAGCGGGGAGGCCTCGAGGCGCCGGACCAGCTCCTTGGCCGGGCACTCCAGGAAGAAGACGAGGCCGGACGCGCGCATGAGGGCGCGGTTTTCCTCCTTCAGCACCATGCCGCCGCCCGTGGCAACGACGGCAAAGCCGGCGCCGTCTGCCGTCGCCTCGACGGAGCGCCTGAGCGCCTGGGTCTCCCGTTCGCGGAAGGCCGCCCAGCCCATGCGGGCAACGAAGTCTGCGATGCTTTCGCCAAGCGCCTCGATGATCAGGGCGTCGGTGTCGAGGCAGGGGCAGGCAAGCCGCTCCGCCAGGGCCAGGGCGGCCGTCGTCTTGCCGCAGGCCCTGGGACCGACGAGGAAGATGCGTTGCATCTAGAGCACCTCCGCCCCGCCGGCGACAATGAGCGTGGTGTACTCGAGGCGTACGCCGAAGAGGCCGGGATAGTAGAGCCCCGGCTCCACGGTCACCGTCATGCCGGCCTCGAGGGGGGCGGACTTCCTGGGGTGCAGGCTCGGCTCTTCGTGCGTGTCGAGGCCGACGCCGTGGCCGAGGGAGTGGGTGAAGTGCCTGGCGCAGCCCGCGCGCTCGAAGACGGCGTTGGCCGCATGGTAGGCGTCGCACATGGGCAGGCCCGGCGCGAGAATCTTGATGGCCTCGGCCTGGGCTTCAGCCACGAGGGCTTTGGCGCGCTCGAACTCGGGCGAGGGCTTTTCGCCGAACCAGAAGCTGCGGGTCTGGTCCGAGCAGTAGCCGTCCACGCGGCAGCCCACGTCGAAGAGCACCGGCATCTCGGGGCGAAGCTTCGTTTCGCCCGGCACGGCGTGGGGCAGGGCGCCGTTGGGGCCGAAGGCGACGATGCTTGGGAAGGCGAGTTCCGAGGCCCCGTGCTCCCGGAAGTAGCGCTCGACGAGCCAGCTGGCCTCGGCCTCGGTCATGCCCTCCTTCAGCTGGCTGGGGATCCATTCCAGCAGGGCGTGGTTGAGGGCAAAGGAGCGGCGCAGGCAGGCCACCTCCGCTTCGTCCTTAATGCTGCGCAGGCGCTCCACGAGGCCCCGGCAGGGCAGGAGGGACAGCTCCCTGGCAAGCTCCGCCCCGAAGGCCCAGGACACGGCTTCGGGATCGAAGCCCAGCCGCGTGCCGCAGGACTTGAGCAGCTTGGCCGCCGCCTTGGCCGGGCCGTCTTTGTAGACAACGACGTCGTCCCCCTTCCAGAGGCGCTGGGCGGCCTCCTCGTAGCGGGGATCCGTGCAGAGGTAGTCGCGGCCCTGGCGGGTGACCACGAGGAAGCCCGCGCTTTCGTTGAGCTGCACGTCGTGGAGTTCGAAGCCGGAAAGGTAGTACCTGCTGGAGGCCGCGTTCACGAGCAGGGCGTCCAGATTCCTCTGCTGCAAAAGCTCCCTGAGCCTGTTTCTGCGTTCGGCATGCTGCATGGTGCGCCGCTCCTTGCGTCGTTGTTAGGTTAGGTTGAGAGAGAAAAAGCGCTGGCCCCTCAGGCAAGCTCTGCCGGAGGCTCGAGCTCCCGGACGATGCCGGCGTCGGCGGGGAGGAAGCCGAGCTCTCCGGCGTCGCGGGGACGCTTCCAGGCAAAGGCCTGGCCTTCCCTGGGAACGATGTCTCCCTCGAAGGAAGCCACGTTGAAGAAAACGAGGTGCACGCGCAGGCCCCGCTCGGGATAGTCGTGCACGAAGGCCTTCCAGGGCGAGGCCTTGAGGACGGCAATGCCAAGCTCCTCCTTCAGCTCCCGGGAGAGGGCCTGCAGGGCGCTTTCGCCCGGTTCGAGCTTGCCGCCGGGAAACTCCCAGAAGCCGGCCATGGGCTTGCCTTCGGGCCGCTGGCAGCAGAGCGCCTCGCAGGCGCCGTCCCTGCCCCTGCGCCACACGACGCCGGCGGCCACGCGTATCTCCTTCAGAACCATGCAGCTTAGGCCTCCGCCTTGGCCATCTCGGTCTCGATGGCGTCCATCTGCTCCATGAGGTCCTCGCACTCGGCCTTCAGCTCCTCGTAGCGGGCGAGCAGCTTCGCGTAGGCCTGCTGGTCGGCGTAGGTGGCGGGGTCGGCGAGCTTCGTCTCCGCCTCGTGCTCCTCCTCCATGGCCTCGGCCAGGCGCTGCTCGAGCTTGGCGTACTTGTCCTTGAGGGGCTTGAGCTTCTTGTGCAGGGCGTTGCGGGCCTCAGCCTGCTCGCGCTTGAGGCGCTTGAGCTCCTCGCGGGAAAGCGTGTTTTTGGCAGGCGCGTCCTCAGCCGGCTTCACGGCGGCCTGCGGCCGTGCCTGGGCCTTGATCCGTGCCTGCTCCTCGGCCTGCTTGCGGCGCCTGGACTCGTCGTAGGCCGCAAAGCTTTCAAAGCGCTCGATGCCGCCGCTGTCCACGGCCCAGATCTCGCAGCCGGTCTCGCTCAGAAGCCAGCGGTCGTGGGCCACCATGAGCAGGGTGCCCTGGTAGTTGCGCAGGGCCTCGGCGAGAGCCTCGCGGCTTTCGAGGTCGAGGTGGTTGGTGGGCTCGTCCAGCAGGAGCATGTTGCAGCGCTTGAGGAAGAGCTCGGCAAGAACCAGGCGGCACTTCTCGCCGCCTGAGAGGGTGCCTACCTCGCGGTCGAAGAAGTCCTGGCCCAGCAGGAAGAGGCCGAGCACGCTCATGAGCTCGTTTTCCGTGAGGTGCGGATCCGAGGCGCGCCGGATCTGGGCGATGACGGTCTGGTCGGGCCGCAGAAGGTCCATCTGGTGCTGGGCGTAGTAGCCGAGGCGCACGCTCGAGCCTATCTGGATAGTGCCCGAGGTCTGGGCGAGGCGGGAGGCCAAAAGCTTGATGAGCGTGGACTTGCCGCAGCCGTTGTGCCCGACCAGGGCGATGCGCTGGCCGTTGAAGACGCTGAAGGTCAGGGGCGGCCACATGGTCTTGCCGTCCGGGAAGCTGAAGGCCAGATCCACGGTGGAGACGAGCACCTTCTCGGCGTGGGGCGGTTCGGGCCAGGCGAAGCTCAGCTCCTTGCGCCTGGGCTCGGGGCGGTAGCCCTCGAGCTCCTTTTCGAGCTTCTTGACCTGCTTGAGGCGCGAACCTGCCTGGCGGGCCTTGGTGGCCTTGTAGCGGAAGCGGTCCACGAAGGCCATTTTCCTGTCCAGCTCCGCCTGCAGGGCCTTGGCCTCGCGCTCGCGCTGCTCCTCGTAGTCGTCCTGGAGGCGCAGGAACTGGGAGTAGGTGGCCTTGCGGAACACAGGCTTGGAAAGGCCGAGGTAGAGGACGTGCGTGCCCACGCGGTCCATGAAGACGCGGTCGTGGGCCACGAAGACGAGGGAGCCCTGGAAGGAGGCGATGAAGCTCTCCAGCCACTCCACGGCATCGATGTCGAGGTGGTTGGTGGGCTCGTCCAGCAGGAGCACGTCGGCGCCAGCGGTGAGCACGCGGGCAAGCTTGGCGCGCTCGCGCCAGCCGCCGGAGAGCTCGCCCAGGGTGCGGTGCCACTTGCGCTCGGCAAAGCCGAGGCCGGAGAGCACCTCCTTGGCGCGCTGCTCGGGATTGTAGCCGTAGATGGCCTCGAGCTCGGCCTGGCGGTGCATGAGCGCCTGGATCCGGGCCTCGTCCTTCCTGGCCGACGCCTCCTCCCACTCGGTCCAGAATTCGCTCCAGTCGTGAACCACGTCCATGACGTAGGCGATGAGCGGCGTGTCGAGGCTCTTTTCGTCGAGCTCCTGCTCCACGTAGCCGAGACGGCAGTTCTTCGGGATGATGATGCGGCCGCCGTCGACGGACTCCACGCCCGCTATCATGCGCAGGAGCGTGGACTTGCCCATGCCGTTGGGGCCGCACACGCACAGGCGCATGCCCGACTCCACGTCCATGGAAAAGCTGGAAAAGATGTCCCTTCCGCCGAAGGACTTCGATATTTCGTGCAGGGTGATTTTCAACGTCCGCTCAGGCGCCCGGAAGACATGGGCGCCGCCTCCTTGAATGGGCTTGCGCGTGCCGGGAGTTTCCTCCCTTCCGCCTCTGGCCTGCCGGCTTAGGAATCCGGCTTCGGGCAGAGGGCGTGGCTTCGCGCGCCCCCTCTTGTAGGGGGGCGTGCGGGGCATCGTCAAGCAAGGGCGTCTCCTGGTCCCCGGCGCTCCGCCTTCCCGGCTCCCCGGATCAGGGCGCAGCTAGCGCCTGCCCTTTTGCCTGTCCTTTCGCCTGTCCTTGAGCAGGCCGAGGGCGTAGTTGCCCTCCATGGTCTCCCGGAAGCCCTCCTCGAGGCTCACCTTGGGTGCAAAGCCGAGCTCCTCCCGGATGCGGGAGCAGTCGGCCGTCCAGCCTTCCTCTCTGGCCTCGCGGTACTTGTCGAGGTTCCAGTTGGGCGCGCGGCCGCCCTTGCGGAAGAGGCGCACGAGCATGCCGAAGGCCGTGGCAAGGGCTGCCGTCGCCCCCATGAACCACAGGGGCAGGCGGACGATGCTAGCCTGCGTGCCTAGGGCTCTGGCGGCTTCGCGGTAGAACTCGGCCATGGGATAGGCCCTGCCGTCGCCGAGGTGGTAGGTGCCGGAGGCTTCGGGCGACAGGACGAGCAGGACGGCCCTGGCCATGTCGTCCACGTGGATGGCTGCCACCGGAAAGTCCCGTGCAAGCCCGGGGCAGGCCGCCACGCCCCTCTGCAGGCCCTGGTAGACGGGAAGCAGGCCGAGGTCGCCGGAGCCGTAGATGATGGGGGGTCTGAGCACGACGAGGCTGTCCCCGATGCCGGCCTTGAGAATGTTCTCCGAGACCAGCTTGGACCAGCCGTAGGCCGAGACCGGGGCTGCCGGCTCCTTTTCGGAGCGGCCCTGGGGCGAGGCCGAGGGGCCGGCGCAGGCCATGGAGGAGACGAAGACCACGCGCGAAGGCGCCTTGCCCTGGCGCCGCGCTTCCCTGAAGGCGGAGGCCAGGCACTGGGCTGCCCGGCAGTTGGCCTTCAGGTAGTCCTGCCAGCCGAGGCCGAAGAGCAGGGCTGCCATGTGGACGACGAGGTCGGCTTCGCCTAAGGCCTGCGCCAGGCCTTCGCCCGTGGCGAGGCTTGCCTGGAGGAATCTGGTCCCGGCAGGCAGGTGGGAGGTCTTGGACGTGGAGCGCGTGATCACGGTGACAGCCGCGCCTGCCTCCAGAAGCAGCGGGACGAGGTGGCGCCCCACGAAGCCGGTGCCGCCGGTGACGAGGATGCGCTTGCCGGCAAGGAAGGCAGGCGCAGGCGAAGCGTTTGACATGGCGTTTTCCTTGGGCGTTTTCCTTGGCGTTGTTCCTGAACGTGAACGCCGGGCCCTGCAGGTGTCGGGGCTAGACCAGATCCTTGCGGTAGATCCGGTAGCGCTTGGTGATGGTGCCGGAGAAGTCCTCGATGAGGTCGCAGACGGGCGCGTTGTCCTCAAGCACCCAGGAGCCCTCCACCCACTGGAAGTCGGGCGAGTTCTTTGCCTTCTCCAGCATGTAGTCGAAGAGGAGCAGGGGCAGGCCCATGAGCCGGAAGGCCTCCCTGATGCCGAAAAGGATGATGCGGTAGCCCTGGCCGAAGCGCTTCCTGGTCCGGAAGTAGTGCCAGGGAAGCAGGAGGCTCAGCCTGCCGTTGAGACGCTTGAGCAGGGGCGTGTAGTCGGGGAAGGCCACCATGCCGCCGGCGGGCTCGCCGCCGTGGAAGAAGAGCACGAAGAACTGCGGATCGAGGTAGAGGGTTAGATCCTTGACGAGCGCCTCGGCCTCGGCGGGCGAGAGCGGCGAGAAGCCGAAGTTCCGGCTCCAGGACTCCCGGTAGATGTCGAGCATGGTGCGCACGTCGTCCGCCAGGGTCTTCTTTGAGGATGCCCTGGCCGTAAAGCGCCCCTCCTGCTTGAGGCGCGCGAGCTCCTCGCGCACGGCCGGCGTCATGTGCGCCGTCTGCTTGAGGATGCGGTAGGCGAAGAGGTCCTGTTCCTTGCGCAGGTGGAAGCGCTCGAACCAGGCCGCGTATTCGCGGGGGTTCCAGGGCATCATGATGGCTGGCGGCTCGGCAAAGCCGTCCACCAGCAGCCCGCAGGTATAGTTGGTGGAGGGATTGAGGGGGCCGCGCATGAAGTCCATGCCCTCGCCCTTGAGCCAGGCGGAGGCCTGCGCCAGCAGAGCCTGGGCGGCCTCGGGGATCGGCTGGCACTCGAAGAAGCCGAAGGCGCCGCAGCGCTCATGGGCGAAGGCGTTGTGCTTCTCGTCGACGATGGCCGCGATGCGGCCGACGGGGCGGCCGTCCTGAAAGGCCAGAAAGAGCTCCCTGCGGGCCGTTTCCCAGAAGGGGTGCCTGCCAGGCGTCAGCAGGGCCAGATCGTCGCGCTTGAGCGCAGGCACCCAGGGGTCGCTTTCCCTGTAGACGGCAAAGGGCAGGTCGACGAAGGCGCGAAGATCCTCCGCCGTGCGCACGGGCCTGATGTCGGGAGCGCCTGTGCCCATGCCTAGGCCTTGAGCTGTCCGCGCAGCTCGTCCAGACTCTGCACGCCGAGGGACTCCATGGCGTGCGGAAGGTCCTGGGCGATGCGGAAGGCGGCATCCGGGCGCATGAAGCTGGCCGTGCCTACCTCCACGGCGCTGGCGCCCACGAGCACGAATTCGAGCACGTCTTCTGCGCTGCAGATTCCACCGACGCCGATGACGGGAATCTGGACCGCACGGGCGACCTGCCACACGCAGCGCAGCGCCACGGGCTTGACGCAGGGGCCGGAAAGGCCGCCTACCACGTTGGCCAGGCGGGGCCGGCGGGTTTGGAGATCCACGGCCATGCCGAGCAGGGTGTTGATGCAGGAGACGGCGTCGGCGCCGGCGTCCTCGACGCTGCGGGCAATGTCCGCGATGCTCGTGACGTTGGGGGTGAGCTTGACGATGAGGGGCTTGTCAGGAGCATTGGCGCGCACGCTGGCGGTGACGGCCGCGGCCTGGCAGGGGTCCTGGCCGAAGAGGGAGCCGCCGGCATGGACGTTGGGGCAGGAAATGTTGACTTCGAGGGCCGCGACGCCGGGCACCTCGTTGAGTCTGGCCGCCAGCTCGCCGAACTCCTCTGCCGAGGATGCGTAGATGTTGGCCACCACCGGGACGTCCTTCCAGGGGAGCTTCGGCAGCTTCTCCTTGACGAAGGACTCCACGCCGTCGTTCTGCAAGCCCACGGCGTTGAGCATGCCGCAGGCCGTCTCCGCCACGCGGGGCGTGGGGTTGCCGGGACGGGGCTGGAGGGAGAGGCCCTTGACGACGATGCCGCCAAGGGAGGCGAGATCGCCGTAGCTCTGGAACTCGAGGCCGTAGCCGAAGGTTCCTGAGGCGGTCATGACCGGATTCTTCAGGTTGAGGCAGTGCCTGGGGCCCTGGAGGGCGACGGCGAGGGGATTGTGCTTCACGGCTTGTGCTCCTGCGCCTGGACAGTCGGAAGAAAAGAGGGGGCCGGGCCTAGTCGAGGACGATCTGGTCGGCCCAGAAGACCGGGCCCTGGGTGCAGCACTGCACGGGCTGGCCGCGCTTGGCCTCGACGGGCCAGGCCTCGGTGGTCTTCACGACGCAGCCGAGGCACCCGCCGACGCCGCAGGCCATCTTGTTCTCGAGGGAGATCTGCATGCGCGCGCCGCTCTCGCGGGCGAACCTCTGCACCGTGCGCAGGAAGGGCTGGGGGCCGCAGGCCAGGATGAGGCCGTCTTGGGTCGCGTATTCCGCGATGCGCTCCTGGAGGGTAAAGATGAAGTTGTCGAGGTCGCCCGGCACCGTCTCCCGCAGGGTGTCAAGCGGGATGTGCTCGTTGATGCTGTCGACGGGATAGCACTCCAGCGGCTCGCGGTGTCCGAAGAGCATGGTAAGGTTCCAGGGCTTGGGGTGCTTGGCGACGTAGCCCACGAAGGGGGCAATGCCCATGCCGCCGGCGAGCAGGAGCGTGGGCTTGTCGGGCTCCACGGCGAAGCCGTTGCCAAGGGGGCCCCAGACGGTCACCTTGTCTCTGGACCTGAGCTTGGCCATCTGCTCGGTGCCGCGGCCCACCACCTGGAAGAAGCAGATGAGGTGCTGGGGGCGCATGAGGCAGATGCCGAGGGGCCGGCCCCAGGGCTTCTCCAGGCCGAAGCTGGCCGGCCGGAGCATGACGAACTGCCCGGGCGTCCAGTCGTCCCAGTCGGGCCTCGAAAGGCGCAGGGCAAAGAAGCGGCGGTCCGAGCCGGTCTGGCCGAAGGGCACAAGATCAAGGACTGTCAATTCGCAGCAGGAGGATGGTGTCATCATGGGCACAGCTCTACGCTGCTTGGCGTGAGGGGTCAACCGGCATGTGCCGGTTTTCACAAGAGCCCCGGGGCAAGCCAAGGGCCTTGGCCTGCGCGCATCTTTCAATTTGGTCCGGCATAGGCTAGACAGGCTTTTCCGGGCTAGGACCTCCCGCATGTCCTCAAGCCCCCATCTTTCTCTTTCCGAGGAGCGTTTCATGAAGGACAGACTGACAGTGGCTGTCTGCGGCGCCGAGAGCGCCTGCGGGCAGGAGATGCTTACCCTACTCGGCGACCGCGGCTTTCCCTGCCAGGGCGTGCTGGCCTTCGCCAGCCCTGGCGAGGCCGGCGGCAGGGTGCCCTTTGCCGGCGGCGAGCTCGAGCTGCAGGAGCTGAAGGACGAGTCCTTCTTCGGCGTGGATCTGGCGCTTTTCGCCATGGACGCCGAGGCGGCCGGCCGCTTCGCTCCCCTGGCCCAGGCCTCGGCCTGCACGGTCGTGGACGCCTCCTCCCGCTGGCGCAGGGATCCCCGCTGTCCGCTCGTCGTGCCCGAGGCCAATCCCGGCGCCCTCGACGCCCACCAGGGCATCGTGGCCCTTCCCGGCGCCTGCGCCACGGCCATAGCCCTGGCCCTGAAGCCGCTGGCCGATCTGGCAGGGCTGGCAGGCGTCCAGGCCACCTGCCTTCTGGCTGTCTCCGAGCGGGGAGAAGCGGGCGTTGCCGAGCTCGACAGGCAGGTGCGCGCCCTCTTCAACGCCCGCGAGCCGAAGCTGGAAGCCTTCCCGCGCCGCATCGCCTTCAACGTGCTCCCGCAGGCCGGCGAATTCCTGGAGGACGAGTCCACCGACGAGGAGACGGGCCTTGGCGAGGATCTGCGCCGCCTCTTCAGTCTCCCGGATCTGCCTGTGCAGGCGACCTTCGCCTACGTGCCCGTCTTCTACGGCCATTCCGTGGATCTGCGCTTCCAGACTGCGGAGCCGCTGTCCCCGCGCGCCTGTCGCGCCGTCCTCTCCCAGATGCCTGGGCTTCAGGTCTACGACAATCCCCGCGACGGCGCCTGGCCCCATGTGGAGATGTGCGCCGGCGAGGACGAAGTCTTCGCGGGCCGCATCCGCTCCCAGCAGGGCGTGGAGAACGGCCTCGCCATGTGGCTTGCCGTAGACAACCTCCGCAAGGGCTGCGCGCTCAACGCCGTGCAGGTGGCGGAGCTGCTCTTCCAGAAGGGCCTTGTCCGCGTCGAGGACCGCTCGGCCTTCCGCGGCTAAGGCCAGCCGCGCCGCCATTGCCTGAGGAGAAGACGCGCCATGCCCTGCCTTTCCCGCGAAGACTTCCTCGCCCGCCTGCTGGCTGCCGAGCGCCCGGGCGCAGAGACCATCCTCGCCTTCTACGACAGCACCGCCGACGCCATATGCCGGGACGGGCGCTGCTGCTTCATCCCCCTGAGCGACCACCTTTGCCACCGCGGCGACGCGCTCTTCGAGAGCGTCAGCGTGCGCGAGGGCATAGTCTACGCCCTGGACGGGCACATGGACCGCCTGCGCAAGGGGGCGGAGTCCTTCATGCGCCTCCAGCCTCCCTGCTCCTGGGAGGATCTGCGCAGGCACGTGCTCGAGGTGGCCCAGGCCGCCGGCGAGCCCGACTTCGGCCTGCGCATCTTCCTCGGCCGCGGGGCCGGGGGCTTTGGCATCTCCCCGGCGGAGTGCCCCCGATCCAGCCTTTATATTGTTGCCGTGCGCGAACATGCGGCTGACCCCCTGCTCTTCGAGCGTGGCGTGACCGCCTTCGCCAGCAGGGTGCCCCCCAAGCAGGCCTACCTCGCCACGGTCAAGAACACCAACTACCTGCCCAACGTCCTTATGGCCCGCGAGGCAGCCGAGCGCGGCATGGACGTGGCCGTGACCTTCCACGAGGACGGTACCATGGGCGAGGCCGCCGTTGCCAACATCGGCATCGTCTCCGCCCAGGGCGAGCTTGTCTGCCCGCCCACGGACCGCATCCTCGCTGGCACCTCCATGCTCTGCGCGCTGGAGGTCGCCAGGGCCCGCATGCCCGTGCGCCAGTCCGACGTCACGCGCGACGACATAGCCTGCGCCCGCGAGATGCTCCTCTTTGCGAGCTCCAAGCTCTGCATCGGCATCGTCCGCTTCGAGGACAGGGTCTTCGGCGACGGCACCCCCGGCCCTGCGGCCCGCTGGCTCAGGCAGGCCATGCGCGAGGCCATGATCCGCACGGGCGTGCGCGTGGGCGCGGCGCGATAGCCCGGACAGCAGGGAGAACGCCATGAAGTGCAAAATCTGCAAGGCCGAGGCCGTCGTGAAGCTCAAGGCCCACAACGCGGCCTTCTGCCGGGACTGCTTTCTCGCCTTCTTCGAGCGCCAGGTGGCCAAGGGCATCGAGAAGCAGAAGCTCTTCACGAAGGAGGATCGCGTCCTCGTCGCCATTTCCGGCGGCAAGGATTCCCTGAGCCTGCTCTATGAGCTCGTTCGCCAGGGCTACCAGGCCTCGGGCCTCTTCGTTGATCTGGCCATTCCCGGATCCTCGGAGGTCGCGCGGGCCAAGGTCGAGGCCTTCTGCCGGGAGCGGGGGCTGGAGCTCATCGTCAAGAATCTGGCTGAAGAGGGGCTCGCCATTCCCGATGTCCACAAGGCCGTCAGGCGGCCTATCTGCGCCGTGTGCGGCAAGCTCAAGCGCTACTGGTTCAACAAGATTGCCATGGACAGGGGCTTCGATGCCATTGCCACGGGCCACAACCTCGACGACGAGTGTGCGAGGCTCTTCAGCAACGCCCTGCGCTGGGACCAGGCCTATCTGGCAGGCCAGGGTCCCTGCCTGCCCGCAGAGCACGGCTTTGCGCGCAAGGTGAAGCCCCTGTGGCGCCTCACCGAGTACGAGACCGCCCACTACGCCTTCCTCAACGGCATCGACACGCACAAGGCTGCCTGCCCCTACAGCCAGGGCGCTTCCTTCACGACGCTCAAGGGCGTCATGCAGCGTCTGGAGCATGCCATGCCGGGGCGCAAGCTCGACTTCTACCAGGGCTTCCTCAAGCGGGGGCGGCCCGTGTTCGAAAGCTGCCTGGCCAAGCAGGGCGATCCGCTCGCCCCCTGCCCAGACTGCGGCTATCCCACCTCGTCCGGAGGCCTGTGCGGCGCCTGTCGCATACGCAGCCAGGTGGCGGAATGGAAAAAGGAGCATGCCGATGGCTGACTTTCTGAAAAAGGCGCTGGCGCGGGGGCTTACCCCCGGCAATGTCGTCAGCTGGTGCGCCCTTGAAGCCATGCGCCGTTTCGGAGCCTTGTTCGGGACGATCAGGCTTCGCGTGAAGGCGAGGCTTCTCGGCGTGAAGCTGGGTGCCGGATGCACGGCCCACGGACCCGTGGGCCTCCTGCGCTGGCCGGGAAGCTTCATCGAGATTGGCAGGAACGCAAGCTTCATCTCTTCCTGGCGTCGGGCCACGGCAGCGGCCATAGGCCATCCCGTGCGCCTGCGCACCTTCGGTCCGGGCGCGCGCATCGAAATCGGCGACGGCTGCCAGTTCACCGGCGCCTCAATCACCTGTCGCTCCACGGCCGTCGTTTTTGGTCGCGACGTGCTCGTGGGGCCTGGCGTCGTCGTGACGGACTCCGACTTCCACCAGGCCTGGCCCGTGGCCGCGCGTCCCGTGGAGCCGGGCATGGAGGCAGACAGGCCTGTGGCCATCGGCGACGGCGCCTGGCTTGGCATGCACGCCATCGTGCTCAAGGGCGTGACCATAGGCGAGGGTGCCGTGATCGGGGCCGGATCCGTGGTCACCCGGGACGTGCCGGCCTATGCCGTTGCTTGCGGCTCGCCCGCCCGCGTGGTCAGCCGGCGCGACGCCCAGGGGCGCAGGCTCGATCAGGAAGGCCGGTAGGCGGCGGACGCCATGGACGCCAAGCCTGTGCTCACGCCCGAGCTGGCTCGCCGCATCGTCGGCTGGCGCCGGGACTTCCACCGGCGTCCTGAAACGGGCTGGACGGAGTTCTGGACCACGGCGCGCCTGGCCGGCATACTCGGCGACATGGGCCTTGCCCCCCGCCTTGGCGCCGAGATCCTGGACAAGTCCTCCCGCATGGGCCTGCCGTCGGAGGACGTGCTCTCGCGGGTGCTGGTCGAGGCTGCCCGCCCCCTGGGGGATCTCGCCGGCGCAAGGGCGGAGTTCCTTTCCCGCATGGACGGCGCGACCGGCCTCTGCGTGGATCTGGCGCCGGACAAGGCGCCGGGGGTGGTGCTGCGCTGCGACATCGATGCGCTGCCGGTCAGGGAAAGCCGGAAACCCTCCCACAGGCCGGTCCGCGAGGGCTTCCGCTCTCTTCGGGAGGGCGCGATGCACGCCTGCGGCCACGATGGCCACATGGCCATGGCGCTGGGCGCGGTCCAGCTCGTCCTCGACCAGATAGCCCAGGGCAGGGCGAAGCTTACCCGCAGCGTGCGCCTCCTCTTCCAGCCTGCCGAGGAAGGCGTGCGCGGGGCCCTGTCGCTGGTGCCCCTCGTGCGGGGCTGGCCTTGCCTCCTGGCCGGCCACATCGGTCTGGCCCTGCCTGAGACTGGCGCCTTTGCCGCCGGTGTTTCGGGCGCCTTTGCCACCGCCAAGTTCAATGTCGCCTTCCGGGGCCGCGAGGCCCATGCCGCCCAGGCGCCGGAAGAAGGCGCCGATGCCCTGAAGGGGGCCTGCGAAGCCGTGCTCGCCCTCCATGCCCTGCCCCGCCACAGCCGGGGCGAGGGGCGCGTGTGCGTCGGCCGTCTCGAGGGGGGATCGGGGCGCAACGTCGTGCCGGGCTTCGCCAGATTCGAGGCTGAGGTGCGGGGCCGACCCCAGGAGGTCTGCGACTTCCTCTTTGCGCGGGCCAAGGCCGCCGTGGAGGGCATAGCCCTGGCCAATGGCCTTGACGCCAGCGTCGAGCTGGCGGGGCAGGCGGGCTCTGCAGAAAGCGACGGCGAACTGTCCGCAAGGCTTGCCCGCATCGCCGAAGGGCTCTCCTGGGACGGCAGGCCCGTCTTCGGCCGCGTGCTCGAGCAGGCTCGGGTCAGCGTCAGCGAGGACGCCTGCACCCTCATGCGCGAAGTCCAGCAGGGCGGCGGCCATGCTTCCTACATGCTTTTTGGAAGCGATCTTGCGGCTGGCCACCATGCGCCAGACTTCGACTTCGACGAGGCTGTCTTGGCCAAGGGCGCGCTGATGCTGGCTTCCGCTGTCCTGGATCTTGCGGGAAGCCGGGATTCTCGGCTATAATCAAGCCATTGTAGAGGTACTTATCGCACCTACGGACCAGCTGAACGGGCAGCATGTCCGCAACATGCTGAAAAGAAAGGTTTTGTAGGTGCTGCTATTAGTGCAACCTACAAAAAATAGCCGCACCTACAAGCGCATGCTGCGCTGGGCGAGGCCCATGAGGGCGTGCACAAGCTTGGCGGCCGTGAAGTCGGCGTGGTGCAGGCCTTGGATTGGCGCAAGCTCCACCACGTCGAAGCCGATGATCTCGCGCTCTGCGGCGCAGGCTTCCAGCAGGCGCAGGGCGTCGTGCCAGAAGAGGCCGCCCGGCGAGGGCGTGCCCGTGGCAGGCATGAGGGAGCTGTCGAAGCCGTCCACGTCAAAGGTGACGTAGAGGCGTCTGGGGAAGGATGCCGGCAGGGGCATGGCGGGAAGCCCTCCGCGGGCGAGGGTAGCCGCGTCCCAGTGCAGTATGCCCCGACTTTCCCGGTAGTCGCGCTCCTCACGGCAGTAGTCGCGCGTGGCGAACTGTGCCAGGGGCAGGCCGAAGTCGTCCTCGATGCGGCGCAGCACGCAGGCATGGGAGAAGGGATCGCCCTCGTATTCGGCGCGCAGGTCGCAGTGGGCGTCGACATGCACGATGCCGAAGTCCCTGTCCTGCTCGCAGAGGGCCGTGACAGGGCCGTAGGTCACCGTGTGCTCGCCGCCGAGCACCACGGGACAGGCGCCCCAGGCAAGGGCCTGGCGCACCCGTTCGGCAATGCGCTCGAGCACGGCTTCGACGGAGCCTTCGCAGTCCACGGGCGCCTGGGTGTGGAAGCCGAGCTCGCCTGGCCGGCTTGTGCCGTCCCAGTCCTCGAGCTGGAAGGATGCGTCGAGTATGGCCTGGGGGCCGAGCCTTGCGCCTGCGCCGTAGGAAACGGTGCGCTCCAGGGGGACGGGGATGATGTGGAAGCCCGCAAGCTCGGGCTTCTCCTGCGGGTATTCGGACTCCAGAAAGCGGGTGCAGGCCATGGCGGACACCTCGTGGCACAGGGGAAAGGAGGAAGGGCGCCGGCGAAGCGCGGGGCTGCGCCGGCGCCGGAAAAGGGGGACCGGATCTTAGGCGAAGGCTTCCTTGAGCGCGTCCACGCACATCTGGCCCATGAGATTGGTAGTGCCGACCGTGGAGGAGGAGGTGTGGGAGCCCATGACGAGGTTGTCCAGGGCGTACCAGGCCGGATCCGCCGGTGGCTCGCTCTCGAAGACGTCGAGGCCTGCGCCGTAGATGCGCTTCTCCTGCAGGGCCTTGAGAAGGGCCGCCTCGTCGACGAGGCCGCCTCGGGCCGTGTTGATCAGAATGGCCGTCTTCTTCATGAGCGCGATGCGCTCGGCGTTGACGAGCTGCTTCGTCTCCTCGGTGAGCAGGGTGTGCAGGGAGACGAAGTCGGCCTTGGCAAAAATTTCGTCCGGCGTGGCGCGGACAATGCCGAGGCTCTTGGCAAAGTTCTCGTCGAAGTAGGGGTCGGCCGCGAGTATGGTCATGCCGAAGCCGGCAGCCCTGCGGGCGACGCACTTGCCCACGGCGCCGAGGCCAACGATGCCGATAATCTTGCCGAAGACGTCGATGCCGGTGTTCTTGCTCCAGTCTTTGGCGCGGCATTTGGCGTCGATGGCGGGAATCTTTCGGGCCACGGCCAGCATGAGGCCGAAGGCGTAGTCGGCCACGGCGTTGGAGTTGGCGCCCACGGTGCGGGTGACCTTGATGCCGCGCGCCTTGCAGGCCTCGAGGTCGACGTTGTCGAGGCCCACGCCGTAGCGGGCGATGGCGCGCAGCTTCTTCGCGCTGTCAACGACGCGCTTGTTGAAGGGGTCGACGCCGAGGATGACGGCCTCGCAGTCGGCAATCTTGTCGCAGATGGCGTCTTCGGAGAGAATGGCGCCGGTGTCGTTTTTCACCACCTCGAAGCCGAGAGCCTCGAGCTGGCTGAAGAGGTCGGGGTTGCTTTTGCCAAAGGACCGGGGGGTGACGAGAACCTTCATCGCTAGAACTCCTCAAAAGGTGCCGGAGGCGCGCCTCCGCGTGAATTGTGGAAGTGCTCTAGCAGGAAAGCGCCCGTTTAGATAGTGCGGACATGGCCGGCGGGCTCGAGAGGGCAGGAAAGGAAGACCCGGACAGGGAAGGGCTTCTTTTCTGCCGGCGCTCTGCTACCTCTTTACAAGCTCGAGGCGGACGTTTCCTATGCCTTCGTGGTACATGCCGATCTGGTGCGCCGCGCCTGAGCTGATGTCGATGCACAGCTTGCGGGAGACGGGGCCTCGGTCCGTGACGTGCACGTTGACGCTCTTGCCTGTGCGCATGCTGGTGACCTTGACGACGCTGCCGAAGGGCAGGGTGCGGTGGGCCGCCGTCATGGCGTTGTGGTCGAAGTGCCCGCCGTCGGAGGTGCGCTTCTGGGAGTGCTCGGCACCGTACCAGGCCGCCCGGCAGTGCTGGACGTCGCCCACGTGCTGGAGGGCGTGCTCGCCCGTGCGCTCGCGGTGGGCCGGCTCGCCGTGATGGTGGCCGTGATGGTGGCTGGCATGGTGGTCGCCATGATGCTTTGCTTCGGCATGGTGCTTTGCTTCGCCGTGGTGTCTGGCCTTGGCTTGCGTTGTGACTTTGACGCGGGAGCCCTTGGCTGTCCTGTGCCGGCCGCTGTCGGCAAAGAGGGTGCTGTCGGCCTGCACGAGATCGTGGGCATGGCTGCGGGCCTGGGCGGGGAGGGCGAGAAGGCTGAGGCCAAAGAAGGCGGTCAGGGCGGTGAGGAAGATGCGATGCATGGCTGCTCCCGGCATCGTCTGGAGGGCTGACGAGCGCATGTCGAGGATGGTGCGCCCTCAAGGGGGCCCCGGGGGCGCGGAAGGAGGCGTGCGCCGGCTGTGCGGGCAGGCGCGCTTTCAAGAGATTATCTAAAGCAAAACCAGCCCTGCCACAAGCCGCCGGGCGGATCGAGCTGGAACGGCGGGGCTAGCGTGCCGTCTGGAAGGCCTGCCTCAGCAGTTGCCTGCGCTGTTCGATCGTCTCGCTGTACTTCCAGCCGTTGCGCTTGACGTCCCTGACATGGTCGCCGGCAAGCCGGCCCGCGACCGTGCCCTTGAGGCCCCTGCGCACGTCTTCGGCCATCTTTCTTCTGGAGAAGGCCGGGGCGTTGTCGAGTACCGAGAACATGCAGAGATCCATGAGATACTCGTAGCGTTCGGCGGCCACGGGGCGGGCCTGCCCCGCGGCTGTCTTTCTGGATGAATCGCTCCCACTCCGACGCCCAGCCGAGCAGCTTGCCTATGCTGAAGCGGCGCCACGCATCTTCGACTAAGGAGGCGGACTGGCGCTTCTTCAGCCTGGCATAGCCTGCCATGGCAGGCGAGAGCCTGGCGAACACGGACTCCTCAAGGGAGCCATGGTCGATGCGGAAGTGGGGAGTTCCTTCGCTCATGGCCTTGACAAGGCTGTGCCTGGCGAGTTCGGCAAAGCAGGCCTTGTCGGCGGGGGAGAGCTTGGCGTCGTCGAAGTGCTGGGTCCAGCGTGCGAAAAGGGACTCGCTGGCCTTGTCGATCATTTGGTAGGCATCGGTGAGGCTCTGCCCTGCCACGCGAACGGGCACGGCAGGGCAGGCGCCTCTACTGGCGTAGCTGGGGAGGGAGTGGCCCGTAGCGCACCGTGGCCGGCGAGAGGGCGACGCCCTTGCAGTGCAAGATTTCAGGATAGTCTTCGCGGGGCATGCCGAGGAGGCAGTCGCTGCAGGGCTGGCGGGAGGCCTTCTGGAAGAGCTCCCAGGCATGGCTAACTTCGGCGCGCGAAAGGCGCTTCTCGTTGCGGAGGCGAGCCATCAGGAGCAGGATGTCATCCGGCTTGGGAAGAGGGACGAGCAGGAAACTCGTTAAGAGCTCGTCGCACACCTGATGCAGAGGGACGAGCTCGCACCAGCCGTAGCGTCGGGTGTACAAGGTCATGCCACCGGCAGGGGCGTTCATGGCTTCCTTGCGACTGCAGGGAGCGAGGACGTACGCCTCCCAGTCCTTGCCAGTTCCGTGCGGCGAGCCCTTGATGCGGTCGCCTTCGAAGCAGAGGCCTTTCCTGCCGAAGCTGACGGAACCCGAGCGGGGACCGTGCCAGTACTTGCTCTTGTCGATGGCGCGGAAGTCGAGGACGATGCTGTCCGCTTCGCCTGCGTCCTTGGCGGAAGGCTTGAAGATGGGGAACGTGGTCTTTTTCATTGGCGTTGCCTCCGGAACGTTGCTGCATTGCTGAGGGGAAGACGGCTTCCTGCCGTCTGTGCTGAAAGGTCCGGCATCGATGGCCGATGCCCTGAAGGAAGAGGCCTGCCAGGAGAGAGGCTTTGTCTGGCCTCGCTCCTTCCTGGTTGTCATTCACATTCCTGGGGCGAGAGTAAGCGCCTTCATGGTCATTTGAACTGAAGGCAGGAGTGTGCCAAGGCCGAGGCAGGCCCCCTGCCGGATGACGGCAGAAGGCCTGTGCAGCATGGATGCCTAGGCAGGCCAGGCGGAACGCTGGGGGCCGAGGCAGAACGGAAGCCGAGTCTGGGGCGCTGGGCCAGACGGTGGCGCTGGCGGGAGGCCTCCTTCGAGGCGTGCCTTGCCGAGCTCGACTTGATGCAGGAGATGCGCTCCTGCTTAAGCTGCGCATCGAACGGGATAGCAGACGCTCCGTGACAGGGGAGGTCTTGCCCAGCTGCGCAGCTCCGGACTGGAGAAGCCGTGCATGGCGGAGGAAGCTCTGGCACTCGCTCTCCTTGCGTGCCTGTCGAGCTCCGGCTGCCTGACGGTGCGGAAGGATCCAGTCCAAACGGAGTCGCGCCTCAGGAGACAGGATTTCTTCGCTGACAGGGACGAGGGGATTCTCGAGGCTCCTGGCGAGCAGGTAGCTCTCTTTCTGGTCGAGGTGAAGGCCGAGCCGATGGATGGCGGATTCCTCTGTGGTCTGAGGAGCTGCGCACTCATGGACAGAGACGGGCTTGGCGCCGATTGTCGGCATCGCCACAGGCTCGAAGTCAGGGCTGTGAAGGGGCGCAGATTTCATGGCTTTCTCCTCTGAAAGGGGCATGTTGTGGGCAAGAAGGGGGCTTGCCGCAGCTCTGGTCTGCGCTCGCCTGCCGGAACGAGTCGTTGCTCGTTTCGCGGCAGGCGGTCGCAGAGGGTGTGCTAGGGGCAACCTAGCGGAGAGAGTATTACCGCACAGTTTCTATTGAGATCGGCTTGGAACTTGTCACGTTATTACACATTATGATGTAAATTACTCTGATAAATCGTGATAATATCAGCTCAGGAGTTGAGACTTCAATGTATTGATTATTATCTTTAGCATATATAAAGCGTAAAGCATTGCGGAGGCGTCTACGACAAAGTGTTGTTAGAAGACTTGGATCTAAATTTATATCGTGCCTAAGAATACAAATATTAGCTGCTATACAAAAAACATCAACTGGTACAGAAAAGTACTTGTTTTGATTTATGGCATCCAGAAAGTCCACTGCCAAATTTATTCGGTAATAGTCGGAGTGGTCTTGATGGGACTGCTCGTCATCGTCCTTGGCAAGGATAATGTGGTTCATGAAGTTCTTGAGGGCTTGGTACTTGGGGTCATCCTTGAACGGGTTTTCGTCTTCGTCCCAGAAGCAGTCGTCATCTTTGAGGCTGTCTTTATCCTCGGATTTGTCCTTGCGGTTTTCGACGGCCTCAAGGCACGCAGACTTCTCAGTATGTTCAGGATGGTCAGGAGCCTCAGAAGCTTTGGAGGTCTTCGTGTCCTTGATGACCTTGGTGGCTCCGTGGCTCTCAGCGTCCTTGGTGGCTTCAGGAGCGGCTGAGGCTTCTTCACCGCGCCACATGGCAAGCAGGTGGGATTTGATGAGGCGGAAGGGGGCCAAGACGGTAGAAATGGGATTGCTGGTGCCTTTGTCGTCTGAATGGAGTGCAGAGTGCACGCGGTCCTCATGTTTCCTCCTTCTGGAAAAAGTTTGAGGTGATGCAGGAAGGACGCGCCCTTGTCGTCCGGTCTGCGAGAAAGATTTTCGAGACGCCTGTTCCGCCCCCTCCGAGGCGGAAGAGGGCAAGGGGATTGGGCGGGACCTTGTTCAGCCCTGCCCGGACGTCCTCTCTCCTAGGAACCCGCAGGGCGCATGCATGCTGTCACGTTGTCGCGCGCTTTCCTGCGACCGGAATAACTCGCCATGGAAGCGCGGACTTCAGCCCCCATCATAAAACTTTTGGGCGCAGGCCCCCCCACTCAAGGCAAGACTACGTGCTTTCGTAGCATTGTTTGATTTCAGTGGGGTAACTGCTTGCTTCATGATAATTACCTTGTTTGGAAAGGGGGGCTGTCCACGAAGCTGGGCTGGCGACTGGCGAGAGGGCAAGCACTGGTCGGTAGAGCTTGGGGTATTTGCTGCGGTGCAGACCGAGGAATCTTTCGTTTGGTGCTATGTTGTCCCTCTCTACCATGAGCGTGGTGGCATGGCGTATCGCGCCTTGTGAGAGGCGGTGCTCCCTGTGCAGGCGGGCGCCCAGCAGCATCGCATTTGAGGGGTTGTGGATTTCTACGAGCTGGACCTGATGCTTGTCTGGTTTGGAATGTCGATGACAGGCACATGCTCGCCGAAGCCGTATTCCTCGCAGTGCATCGCGAGTCCGCCGAAAGGCATGTTCATGGCCTCCTTGCTGGTGCAGGGAGCGAGGACGTAGCCTTGGCCGCAGTCGCGGACGACCGTTGACTTGTAAGCTCTGATGTCTTCCTCGCTGAGGCAGAAAGAGTCTTTCTCAAAGAAAGCGTCTCCTCGCTCATTGAGCAAGACGGAAAACTCAAGTGCGGGGCCGGGTGCTCTCATGGTCATAGCCCTTGGATTTGGGCTTGCTAGCACGCCAGTGGCGTGAGCGCTAAAAAACATATTATTCATATCATTAATTTTTTTATAATGGGAGCAGAAGACGGACATCTGCTGACGGGTGAAGCCAGGCGACCTGGCTGGCAGGTCGCCTGGGATAATGAGGGTAATGGGGAAATACTAAGCCTAAATCTGAGAGCTCAGGGAAGTAAACATGGCACCTATGGTCCCCAAGCAGCGGGCAAACATGCCTTGTGCGTGCGGGGCAGGCTTTTGCGCAGAGGCTGAGTCGCTGGGCTGGCCTGCCTTCTGTCGCGCGACTTGGGTTTGTGTCCGGATATGAGCCGTGGAAGAGAGGATGTGGCGCTCATGAGGGGCGCTGGCGTGGCTCGTGGCGGTTCCGGTCTGTGGCGCGGGAGCGGTGGTGGTGACATGAGCCGGGGCGCTGTCGGGGTGGACCTGGTTCGGTTCTCCAGTGAGTTCGGAAACGGAGCGCAGGCGCCCCAGGGGCCGATAGATTACGGGATAGGCGCTTCTGGGCTTGCCGAGCAGGGTGTCGTTGGCCTCAGGGTGTTTGCGGACATATTCCAGGACCTCCAAGGCGTAGGCCTTCTCGACATGTGTGGTGCGATCCTCGCAGTAGAGCCTTGCAATCAGGAGGATCCGGTCATCGGGATTCTCCATCCGACGTAGCTCCAATCCAGCAAGAGTGGATGTTGGTATACATTTTAAAGGTATGAGTACGTTTATTTTGTCATAGTTAGCGAAAGAGAGCTCTTTGAATTTCCTGGGTATGCCTGTCGTGTCTTCACTTGCAATGACAAAACCCTCGGATGAGCGCTTCTGCAACTGTTGGAAGTCCACTTCGGTCCAGTTACGGTGGGAGTTGAAGGTCAGACCTTCAAAGTTCAAATCGTAGCTTGTGATAGTGATGGGCTTAAAAGAGCTGTCTTCAGGGGGCGTGAAGATAGTTGCAGGCAACGTGGATTGGATCCTGTTCAACGCCTCAGCAGGGGGCAAGAGCATGCTGCCGTTCTGGGGCCGGCTTGTGTCTTGGACGATGGACATGAGGCGCATGCCGTTCTGAGGTCGGCTGATGTCTTTTGCAATGGGCATGGGGAACATTTCGTACCGAGGTAGACTGGGGGCTTCGACCGGGGCAGTGGCGGAAGTCTCGGCCATGTCCTCACCGGGGTCTATCGTGGTAATAGCAGACAGCACCTTATCCTTCCCGTCGGCCGCGGCTTCAGCAGAAAGCGTGGCGGGAACTTCGGCCATGTCCTCAGCAGGAACTTCTGTGGTGACAGCAGAGCGCATCCCAGCCTGAACTGTGGGCGTGGCTTCTGCTGAGCATGTGTCCGGAGCATCAAATGCGTACTCGACTGAGGGTATGCCTTGGACATTGTCCAGGACTGCCGGAACAGAGGCGAGGCAGACCGGCGTACCGAAGGCGCCATTGGCTATCAGCACGTGGCTGGTTTTGCGTCCCTTCCAGCACTTGTCCAAGCAGAGCACATCCGCGATACCGTCGAAGCCGGCGCGTTTGGCGACAGTGTTCACGCAGGAAACGTATTGGAGGTAACCAGCGGTATCGCGGTTACTAATCAGGTACTTCAGCAGGTAGGCTGCATTGCTGCTGAATATGTTGACGAAAATGTCTCTGCCGGCTTCCAGATTGACTCGGAAAGCACGATCGGCTTGGTAGTCCATGCCTATCAGGGGGAACAGACGCTTGTCGGAACGCATGAGCTGCGTGCGGACCATATCGAAAGACGGTGTAAAGGGGATGGCGCAGTATTTGGCAAGGCGCTTGTTGACGAATTTGAAGTGGGCTGACTTGAGGCGCATGACTTTGGATTCACGCATAGGCATGCCTGGCAGCATGAAGTTGGGCCAAAACTTAGCGAGCTCAGTGAGAATGGCTATGGCAACAGCATGCATGGCCGGAATGTGCTTTACTGTATTAATGAACTCAATGATGTTGCTTGCTACGAAGTGTAAGGCTGTGTTCTTAGGCATTGATGTTTCTCCATGTTATTGCCATGATTGATCTAACAAATTCATGTTATAATGATATATATTTGCAGTTTATGATGCAAACTGTATAAGAAATAAACTGCACATTGTTTTACTTAAATCTTAACCAGTATGCAGAAGCTTCGCTGAGGATAGCTAAGATTATTGCTTCTGTGGATGTATTTTTCTTGTGGCTTGTCATGCTCTCCGTTGGAGTGATCGCTTCGAAAGGGTGATTTTTGCGATTGGACACGTTCGGATTCTCCTGTGTTGAGGGTCCTTGAGATGGAGAGTTTTAATGGTTGAATCTACGAGGCAATATGGGCGATGCAAATTTTCTAGAGGGAATGCAAGATAAGGCCCAAGCTCCTCCTGGTTGTAGTCCTTGAAACTTTGTTCTGTGAGTGCAAGGCTGGCTTGCTCGTGGCGACGGGACTGGTGAAGGGGGCGAGCTGTTGAGTGGCTAGCTACCTATGCGTCCCCATCGCCTGCCTAGGCAAAAGAGTCTCGGCTATTATTCAAAAATGTTTAGTCTACTAAAAAATTTTTTGCCTGCACCTAGGCGAAAATGAAATTCGACGCAGACGCTCCTGCCGTCTGCGAGCCCATAGATAAGGGGTGCCGGCTTTGCTGTCAAGAGAGTAGAAGAAAATTAATTTTTTTATTCAACCTAGCTTTTTGGTGGGTTATTTTCAGCTTATGGAAGCGAGAGAGCTACTATGTCAGTTCGGTTCCGAACGCAAGAAAAAATATTAACCAAGCGAAAAATTTTTTAGTTAGCATCTTGTCTCGCCTCCCTCTTATTATTAACCTATTGTTTTATCTAGCTTTTATGTGGGTTGTTGTCAATATGGGGAACTGAGAAATCAGTTACACCAGTTTGGTTTCGAAAGGAAGCAAAAAAATAATCATGGTGAAAAATTTTTAAACAGTCCCCGCCTAGTCTCCTTCCTGCCCGGCTCTGCTTCCTGCGCTGGGTCCGCAACCTTCTTGACGCGGGAGCCACTTGCTTCTAGGGTTGGAGAGCAAGGAAAGTCGCCATGCACGCAACTCGCCAGCCATCCTTCTTCCAGCCGCATGCCTCGGGTGCGGGCTTCACCTGAGCGCAGAGCGCAGGTGGGCAGGATGTCTGCGTTCAACGGTAGCGACTTGGCCGTCCTTCTTTTCTAGTCGCGTTCCCTTCCCATCTGCCATTGCGGAGGATCCGCACAAGGGCGTTCTACCAGGAGCTAGGCAGGCGCACTTGAGCGCGCCGCCAGAGACAGGGGAGGAACATATATAATGTCTGGAAGACTCTATGCTGGCATCGATGCCGGCTCTGCGGCCGTCAAGGCCGTGCTTGTCAGGGGAGGCACCCTTGAGGTCGCTGCGCGGGCCATTCTGCCGACAGGCTGGAATCCCCGCGAGAGCGGTGAAAAGGCTCTGGCCATGGTGCTGGAGCAGGCAGGGGCCGACAGTGCTTCGCGCATCGTTGCCACAGGCTATGGTCGCGTGGCTTTCCCTTTTGCCGACAGGAACGTCACAGAGATTTCCTGCCACGCCAAGGGTGCCGTGCAGATTGTCCCCGCCTGCGGCACCGTCATAGACATCGGTGGCCAGGACAGTAAGGTCATATCCGTCCAGCCCGACGGGACGGTGGCCGACTTCGTCATGAACGACAAGTGCGCGGCCGGCACGGGGCGCTTTCTTCAGGCCGTGGCGGGCATGCTCGGCATGGACGTCGGTGCGCTCTGCGCCCTTGCCGAGGGCGAGGAACCCTGCGCCATCACCAGCATGTGCGCCGTGTTCGCGGAGACGGAGATCGTCGGCCTGCTCGCCAGAGGCAAGGCCCCAGGCTCCGTGGCGGCCGGCGTCCTGCGCGCCGTTGCCAGGCGCATCCATGCCCTTGCCGCGCGCATTCCTCTGCGTGGCGAGTGCGTCTTCACAGGTGGCCTTGCCGCCAGCCCCGCCTGCGGGCGCATGCTCTCGCAGGAGCTCGGCGTCGAGGTCAAAACGCCGGATTATCCCCAGTACACGGGAGCCCTCGGCGCGGCCATGCTCGCCGCCAGGCTCCGCTAGGAGGTTTTGCCATGGCCCATGCCAGTCTGGAAAAGTTCCGAGCGGTCACGGACCGCAACGTCCTGCGTCTGCAGGAGGCCAAGCAGGCCGGCCGCAAGGTCGTCGGCCAGTACTGCATCTACACCCCGCTGGAGATGGTGCTGGCCGCCGGCGCCATACCCGTGTCCCTGTGCGGCACCAAGAACGACTCCATCCCTGCGGCCGAGGCTATGCTTCCCCGCACGCTCTGCCCCCTTATAAAAAGCAGCTTCGGCTTTGCCCTGCAGGACAGCTGCCCCTATCTGGCAGCCTCGGATCTGGTCGTTGCCGACACCACCTGCGACGGCAAGAAGAAGATGTTCGAGCTATTGGCCAAGCGCAAGCCCGTCTTCGTCCTCCAGCTCCCACAGACCCAGGACGCCGATGCGCTCAGTTCCTGGCGCAGGCAGCTCGAGCTCTTCAAGGACCGTCTGGAGGAGGACTTTGGCGTCGAACTGACGGAGTCAGGGCTCCGGGACGCCATCGCCCTTTCTGACCGCTTCCGCCAGGCGCTCAAGCGGGTGCTCGATTTGGGCAGGCGCAAGCCTTCTCCGCTGACGGGCATGGAGCTCATGGAGGTTGCCTTCCGCGCGTCCTTCATGCCCGACTACGAAGAGCGCATCCAGGAGCTCGACGCCCTGGCAGACGCATTCGGGAGCGAGGGCGCTGAGGCCGCGCCGGCATCCGCACCCCGCATCGTGCTTACGGGCGTCCCGACGGGCATGGGCTCCCACAAGGTCGTCCAGCTTCTGCAGGACTGCGGGGCCAGCGTCGTCTGCATCGACAACTGTTCCTGCTACAAGAAGGTGCGCGACAATCCCGAGGCAGCGGGCGACGCGCTCGACGTGCTGGCCGCGCGCTCGCTCGACATCCCCTGCGCCGTCATGTCGCCAAATCCTGGGCGCTATGCGGCCGTCGGCAAGCTTGCCAGAGATTTTGCCGCCGACGCCGTCGTGGATCTTACCTGGCAGGGCTGCCAGACTTACGACGTGGAGTCCTACTCCCTGCGTGGCTTCGTGCACGAGGATCTGGGACTTCCCTTCCTGCAGATAGTGACGGACTACGCGGAGGCCGACACAGAGCAGCTCCGCATCCGCATTGAAGCCTTTCTCGAAATGCTTGCCTAACAGCGCGCGCTTGAGCGCCGCAAAGGAGGACCTATGGCCACAACCCTCGACTGTCGCGGACTCACCTGCCCGCAGCCGGTCATCAACACCAAGAAGCTCATTGCCGAATCCCATCCTGCCGAGCTCTTTGTCCTCGTGGACAATCCAGCCTCCCTGGAAAACGTGTCCCGCTTTCTTGCCCGCAACGGCTATGCCGTCTCCAGCGCCGAAGAGGGCGCCGGCGTCTGGCGCATCAAGGGCGAGGGGAGCGGAGCGCCGGTTGCGGAAATCAAGGACGCCGAGTATGTGGCCTGTCCCGCTCCGGTCGCCCAGCCCAAAACCCTCGTGCTCATCACCACGGACACGCTCGGTCGCGGCGACGACACGCTGGGCCAGGCTCTCATGGGCAACTTCCTTGCCACCCTGCCCGAGCTCGGCGCCCAGCTTTGGCGCATCGTGCTGCTCAACGGCGGCGTGAAGCTCGCCTCCACGGAAGGCAAGGCCCTCGACAGCCTGAAGGCCCTGGATGCTGCCGGCGTTTCCATCCTCGTCTGCGGAACCTGCCTCCAGCACTACAATCTGCTCGACAGGAAGCAGGTTGGCGAGACGACCAACATGCTCGACATCGTGACGAGCCTCAGCCTGGCGGACAAGGTTATCCGTCCGTAGGCGGGGTGCGGGTTCTTTCTTGGCGGAGCGGGCGTATCGCCCGCTCCGCAGTCTCTGCCCTTGACGTGGCGCTTGAAGGGAGGAATCGCGCTGTCGGAGAGTAGGGCAGGAGCCGCCGGCACAGGGGGCCCGGGAGAGCGCTATGGCGAGATGCAGTCCCTTCGAGGCGGGCATCGATGCCGCTAGAGCCTACGATGCCTGGTTTGCCCGGCATCCTGCCATCTTCGATGCCGAGACGGCTTGCCTTGCCAGATGCTTCGAGCAGCACCGCAGGAGCGTCGAGATAGGCGCCGGCACAGGCATGTTCGCCAGGCGTCTCGGCATAGGGCTTAGCATCGAGCCGGCAGAGGCCATGGCAAGGCTCTGCCGGGAGAAGGGCGTGCCGGTTGTCCGGGGCGTGGCCGAAGCGCTGCCTCTGGACAGCGGGGCATTCGGACTGGTCGCCATGATCACGGTAGAGTGCTTTCTGGAAGACGTTGGAAGGGCCCTTGCGGAGGCGGCCAGAATACTGGAGGCGCAGGGCGTGTTCGTCCTCGCCTTCCTCAATAGGGACACGCCCCTTGGCAGAGCCTACGAACTGCGCAGTGCGGACGATCCCGTCTACCGCTTTGCCAGGTTCCGGACGGCGGCAGAGCTGAAGGCCCAGCTGGAGGCGCATGGCTTCCGCGTGGAGGCGGCTTGCCAGACCGTGAAGGACTTCGGGGACAGCGTCCACGAGGTGCACGACGGCACAGGAAGCGGCATCTTTACTGTTTTCAAGGCGATCAAGACCTGCCGGTAAGCCGGTAGGCATGCGGGCTGGAGGGGGCGGTTCCGGCCTTTGCCTTCGCGCTTGGAGCCCTTCAGCGCTTCGCCTGTTCTTGTGCCGGCATCCGTGGCCTTAAGGAAGCCTGAACGTGCTGGCTAGGGCTTGAGCCCTGGCATCGACGTCGAGATCCCCGAAGCGGTCCGGCAGGCTTCTGCTGGGCGGGGAAAGCCGGTCGAAGAGGCTGGGTGGTGCGGCCTTTTGGAGGGGACGTGTCCATCTTCCGCCAGCTTGACAGGAGGGCAGCAAGACCGTCAAATCGGGACGGGAGGCGCGCGGGATGTGCTGTTCGTTCAAGTACCAGGAAAGAGTCGTCAGACCGACGGACACGGCCACGGTGCTTGCTCCCGGCGGAGCGCTTGCGCTAGGCTTCGGGCTGCGGCTCGCCTCAGGCCGGCTTGTCCTGAACGCGAGGGCAGAAACCGTTCTTGAGAAGCCGCTATTCCGCCGGCTTGTCCTGGCTGGGCGGGTTGTCGTGCCTGCGCAGTGCTTCTACGAATGGGACAGGAACAGGGTGCGGCACGCCTTTTCGCGCTTCGACGGCAGGGACCTCATGCTGGCGGGCATTGGCGACGGGCATTCCTTCGCCATCCTGACCACGGCCGCCAACGCCGGCATGTCGTCTGTCCACAGTCGCATGCCGCTGGTGCTGGAGGCTGCCGGAGCATGGCTCGCCGAGGGCGGCGGCTTCGCGGATCTTCTGCGCGCACGCCCGGCGGAGCTGCGCGATGCCGTCAGGATGAGGGCAAAAAGCCTGCTTGATCTCTAGGCTGCAGTCATCTACGCTACGCATATGTGAAGAGCCCTGCTGCGGGCTGTGCGCGGCGCTGGCGTCGCGGCTAGTCCATGGCCGCTGCCGATGGGCTTCTGGCGTCCTGCGCCGGACTGCGGAGAGGCAGGGCGTTTTGACGGCATGTCCCTGGGGCGTATGCCGGCGAGGCATGCCAAGGAGGAGATATATGAAGAGACGCGACTTCCTGCTCTGCGCCTCGGCTGCCTGCGCGCTGTCGCTTGCAGGCGGGGCTTCGCCCGTCATGGCTGCCGGCGACGGCAAGACGGTTGTCCTGAAAAAGCCCGAGGCCGGCGGCAAGCCCCTCGTGCAGTGCCTTGCCGAGCGCGCCACTAACCGCGCCATTGACCGCGGAGACGTGGATCTCGACACCTTGGGCGCGTTGCTTTGGGCAGCCTGGGGCGTCAACAGGGACAACGGCAAGCACGTCGTGCCCACGGCCATGAACCGCCAGGAATGCCAAGTCTATGCCGTGCGCGGCGACGGCGTCTGGGAGTATCTGCCCAAGGAGCACGCCGTCAGGCGCGTGCTCGAAGGCGACCGCAGGGGGGCCTTCGACGGCTCTGGGCTGATCCTGCTCTACTGCGGGCCGAAGGACGAGCGCGGCTTTGCCGCCATGCACGCCGGTTCCATGTACCAGAACGTGGGACTCATGTGCGCCAGCCTCGGCCTCGCCAACTGCGTCAAATGGCAGAAGCACGATGCCCTAGACAGGGAGCTTCCCCTGCCCAAGGGCTGGCAGACCTTCATCACCCATTCCATCGGCAAGCCCGCGGCGTAGCGCCAGCGCTTCCCGCGGTCCAGCAAGGAGCATTCATGGCCACCGAAATCAGCATCCTCACTGCAGACGTCTTCAGCCTCTTTGACAGGGACTGGGCCCTGCTCACCGCAGGCACCCTCGAGGAAGGCTTCAATGCCATGACCATCAGCTGGGGCCAGCTTGGCTCCCTCTGGGGCAATCCTGGCAAGGCCAAAAAGATAGCGACGGTCTTCGTCAAGCCCGTGCGTTACACCTATAAATTCATGGAGAAGAGCGGGATCTTCACCATCTGCTGGTTTCCCGGGGAGTTCAGAAAGGATCTCGGCATCCTCGGCTCCAAGTCAGGCAGGGACGGCGACAAGCTGGCCCTGACGGGCCTGTCGCCCAAAGCCGTGGCCGGCGGCGTCGGCTACGAGCAGGCGAGCCTGACGCTGGTCTGCAGGAAGATCTACAGCGACAAGCTCGACAGGGATCGCATCCCTGCCGATGCGGTGCAGGGCTTCTACCTCGACGAGGAGCCGCACCACCTCTACATCGGCGAGATCGTCCACATGGAGCGCCAGGCGTAGCGCAGGTTCTGGTGCCACTATACGAGGTCGCTTTTTTCTCCGAAAAAACGTGTAGGCAGAGAGCCATCAAGGGGAGCTGACAGCAGGGAACAGCGTCCGAAGCTCTTGCGCCACGGAGTCTGTTAATATCCGCCTGCCGTTGGTGCTGGCCTGTGCATGCACGGGCGCGCGTTCCCCGCACATGCGCGATGGGCCTCAGGACCGAACCCGCGCCCGAACCTTCACCCCGGCGCCTGGGGCGCGTGCCGAAGGACCGCCTGCCGGCGCGGCCCGGAAAGGACCAATGCAATGGAAACGCCGTTCAAAGCCTATGACGGGAACGAGCCCTGCATCTTTGTCAGCTATTCGCACAGCGACAGGGATGCGGTATTCAACTGCCTAGCCCACCTCGCAACCGGGGCTTCAGGATATGGTACGACGAAGGCATAGAGCCCGGCGCCAGCTGGTACGATGTCCTGGCTGAGCGCATCGCGTCCGCGGCCTGCATGCTGCTCTTCATGTCCAGCCATTCCCAACGCTCGCCGTACATTTCGAAGGAGATCACGTGCGTAATTGCCAAGAGGAAGCACATCGTGTGCGTCGTCCTGGACGGGTGCGAGGTGCAGGGCGCCTTCGAGCTCATGCTCTGCGACACGCAGATGATGAGCCGTAGCGACGGGGCGTTCTACGAAAAGCTCGAGAAGGCTCTGCAGCCGGAGCTGACGCGTGAAGGTGGAGCGGATCCCGTGGCCTCGTCCGGCTCTCCGGCTCTGCATCCGCTTTCAGGCCTGTGGTTCCCGTCGCCTGTCCGGGCTGCGGGAACAGCCCATGCCGGTGCTCTTCATGCCGCGCCATGTGCACCGTGCGCACGGCACGTCAAGCTTGACGCGGCCACCTCCCCTGCGAGAAAAGCCAAGGCAGGCCTGAAGAACAGGAGGGAAGCCCGTGACGCTACAAGACTTGCTCGGCTGGGAAGGAGACATCGCCATCCAGTGCCACGACAATCCGGACGCCGACGCCCTGGCCTCGGGCTGGGGTCTCTGTCGCTACCTGGAGTCCAGAGGCAGGAAGCCCCTGCTTTTCTACGGTGGCAGGAGCCGGATTTCAAAGCCGAACCTCGTGAAGATGGTCGGCGCCTTTGGCATCCCTGTGCGGCACTGCCTCGGCATGGAGCGCTTTGCCGGCCTCCTTCTGAACGTGGACTGCCAGCACGGCGCCGGCAATGTCCAGCGCGTCGAGGCGGACCGCATTGCCGTCGTGGATCACCACGTGCAGGAGAAGCCCCTTCCGGAACTTTGCCTCTTCCAGCCGGGCGTCGGCAGCTGCTCTGTCCTTGTCTGGAGCCTGCTGGCCGATGCCGGCTTCCCGCTCTCCAGGAACCTGCAGACGGCGCTGCTCTACGGCCTGTACACGGACACCAACGGCTATTCCGAGAGCCGGCACCCGCTGGACCGGGACATGCGCGACGCCCTGACGGACATCGACGAGGACCTCTTCAGCATCCTCAGGCTCTCCAACATGTCCGAAGAGGGCATCCGCCTCGCGGGCAGGGCCTTGGAGACCCTTGCCGTCGACAGGGAGGCCCGTTGCGCCACGCTGGACGTCGAAGGTTGCGATCCCAACGTGCTCGGCTACATCAGCGACCTCGTCCTTGAGGTCGACGGCGTGGACGGCGTGGCGGTTTCGTCGTGGCAGGGCGACGGCGGATGCAAGTTCTCCGTGCGCAGCGCCGTCCGGGAGATGCCGGCGCCCCATCTGGCGCAGTTCATCGCCCAGGGGCTCGGCTCCGCCGGGGGGCACGAGGCCAAGGCAGGCGGGTGGATCTCAGGGGAGAAGTTCCGGGCGCTCTGCGCTGGCACGGGCGTCCAGGACTTCATGGCAGAGCGCATGCGCCTCTTCCGGCAGACGCATGCCGTCGTGGACTGCTCGCGGCCGGAGACCCTGCCTTCCCTGGAGGGTTTCCGGGAATACAGGAAGCTGAAGGCGGTCCGCGGCGCCGTCTTTGGCGAAGACCTGTGCCCGGCGCCCTCGAGGCTGCGAGTGCGCACGCTCGAGGGCGACATGGAAATAGCCTCCGCCGGCGCCGTCGTTGTCTTCGGCGTCGTGGGCGAAGTCTACGCCATGGGCCGGGAGAGCTTCGAAAAGACCTACGATTTGCTCGACGAGCCCTACAGCCGGCCGGAGACGCCGGTCAAGGGCTACCAGCCAAACGTGCTGGACACGGGCGCAGGCAGGCTCTTCAGCCTGGAGGAGCTCGTCTCCCTGGCCCATGCCTGCGTCAGCAGGGACGAGTCCGTGATCCGGGCAAGACGGCTTCGCGAAGGCGAGCATGTCCTTGTCTTCACCAGATGGGATCCCCGGCGGCCGTTCGCCGGCGGGCCCAGCGACTGGCTTGCCTGCTACGGCGAAGGCGACTTCGCCGTCATAGGCAGAGACATTTTTGAGCGGAGCTACCAGAGGATCTGATCTGCCCGGGCGGAGGGCCGCTCCGCAGGTGGTGGCACCGCTGCTGTGGCGTCTGAGCGTCGCAAAGCTTCAGGCCGCGCCGGCAGAAAGGCAAGGATTGGCCAGTTGAGACATGGGACGCCGGAGCGTCCGGCAGATGGCATCCCAAAGCGTAGACGCAGGCTCTTAAAGTGGCTCACTTGGCAAGACAAAAAACCGAGACTTTTTGAAGGCGCCCGACTGGCATCGGCCTAGGCAGACAAGCCCTTCCTTGAGTCGAGACTGTCCGCTGAACTGATGCCAGAACAGATTGTTCTCTCCCCCCTTATTGGGGAAAAGGATGGCCAGAAGCCTTTTTCCCGGAGCCACGCGTCGCGCGTCCGTTCGGCTTGACGACGAGGAAGAGCTGCTTCCCGTCGGAAACGCGGTACTCTTTCTCCTGCGGCTTCAGGCTCTTGATGGTCGCCGTTGTCAATTTCTGGCTTGCCATATGGTTACCATTCTCCCTTGTCCGAGGCTCTGGCAGACCTTCTGGTAACCATTTCGGTAACCATCGCGACCGTCGCTGGAAACGCCCACGGCTTGGGATTCTGGCAAAGATTTCAATAAAATCAAGAGGGCGCTTGGAAGCGCCCTCGCGAGAAGCCCACAAATTGGGGCTGAAATTTCATTGTGGCGGAAAGGGAGGGATTTGAACCCTCGATACAGGTTTAAGCCCGTATACTCGCTTAGCAGGCGAGCTCCTTCGGCCGACTCGGACACC
>JAEEGI010004454.1_pt1 | contig 32788 bp, 26 predicted proteins | sample 8958751 | NCBI WGS metagenome assembly JAEEGI01 (sample SAMN16246545, study PRJNA631951) | gut metagenome | biome: gut microbiome; feature: rumen; material: KS-attached | host: Bos | place: Iran: Karaj | collected 2018-10
TATGTACAAGAAGCAGTGCAAGGTGTCGTCGGATCTGGCCCTGAAGGCCCTGGGACGCCGCGGAAGGCTCTGTTTCGTGCGTCCCCAGCACATCTGTTCCCCTATGCTGCTGAGCAGCTGCAAGGCCGTGTTTTCGGCCGTGGAAGATGAGATACTCTCCCGCGCCTCCCGCCTGCGTACTACGGAGAACCCCAACCAGTATCTCTTCCTCGACTATATGTATTATAGCGGGAAGATGGTGCCTGAGCGCATCTCCAACAAGCATTTCAGCCTTGCGGCGCATTCCATCGACAATATCTGCGACTTCGTCCGCAAGCCCGCGACCAAGCTGGCCTGCATCAACGACGTTCACATGAGCAACGAGAAGTATCTAGATTGCCGAGGGAAACTGCTCTCGGCCTTCGAGGACGCACTTCCCGAAAAATCCCGTTTCGAGCTATGAAAGTAAGTATCATCGTCCCCATATACGGAGTGGAGCGCTACATAGAGTGCTGCGCTGAGTCGGTGCTGTCCCAGACCTGGCCCGACATCCAGTTCATTTTCGTGGACGATGGCACGCCGGACAGGTCGGTGGAGATACTGGAAGCCCTTATCGATAAGCGCTTCGCCCATCTGAAAGGCCGTATCACCATCATCCATAAAGAGAACGGAGGCCTGCCCCAGGCCCGTCTGAGCGGTCTGAAGGTGGCAACGGGCGATTTCGTGATGCACGTAGATTCGGATGACTGGGTGGAGACCGATATGGTGGAGCGCCTGGTGCGTAAGGCCGAGGAAACCGGGGCGGACATAGTCTATCATTATGTCTGCAAGGAGAACGATGTGATCAAGGTGCACATCGCCAAGGATCCTCCCTTCAAGGAGCCCGTGGATTTCGGCAAGGCAATAATGAAGCGCACGGCCCACGGCTATCTGGTAAGCAAATTCATCCGCCGAAGCCTCTATACCGACAGCCTCTTCTATCCTACGCTGAGCATGCACGAGGATATGATCCTTTCTACCCAGATACTGTCGTATGCCAAGAAGGCCGTGCTGTATCCCATCGCACCCTATCATTACAGGCGTGACAACCCGGACGCGATGACGCGCGGGAAGAGGGCCAAGCGCCATACCCTGTCCGCCCGGAACTTCCTTGCGATGTACAAGTACTATAATGGTTTCGTGGATTGCGACGAGCAGCTTAAGTGGCTGCGCGGCCCTGTGCTGGACTACTGCACCACCGAATTCTTGAAGTACGACAAGGACAGTCTTCCGGAGGTGCGGGATGCTTTCCTTACCCTGCCGTTGACGCTGAAAAGGCTTTTCCTGAGAATCAAGCTGTCTTATACCCGATAGACCGGGTCGCCGTGGGTGCGGCGTTTCTCCACCGGGGGCGGAGTGATGTAGTCCGGCCCGTAAATCTGCGTAAGATATGAGTCAGTATCTTCCGGACAAAGGAACTTGTGGCCTGCGAAAGCGATTTCCGCGGGCCTTTCCAGCAGGTTCTTGGGAAATACGTTGTAGAAGCCGGTGGCACCCATCAAAACCCCTATGAGCGAGCTTTCCTCCGGTTTTACGCTGTGTACGACCTCGTTGCATTTGCGGAACCAGTAGTCCCGGCTGCACAGGTGGCTCTCTATCATCAGCAGGGGAGATGTGGAGAAGAAGCGCTTGCCGTAGCAGCTGAGCCGGCGGCCGTAGTGCATGGCCTTGGCTATCAGGGCGCGCTGCTCTTCTTTGTCTTCGGGAAGGGGGTCGAGGGGGAAGATATCCACGCTTACCCCGTAGTTGCTGAGGTATTTCTTGCTGCCTATGAATTTGTTCGTCCGGGGGTCGTGAACTTTGGCGAATCCGGCCACGAAGAAGCCGTCCTTGCCGGCCTTGTTAAGGAGGCAGCGGTAGCGCCCGTCTTCAGGATAGCTCTCCACGAAGCGGTCGAAGTCGGCACGGGGCATAATGATGTCGGCATCGTCGTCCCAGGGGATGAAGTCGCCGTAGCGGACGGCTCCCAGAAGGGTTCCGTATCCGAGCGAATAGCGTAGGTCGTTTTTTCGGCAGAATGCGTCAATGTCCACCAGAATGTCCAGAAGCACGGAGTGGATCTGGTCCATGGATAGTCTTTCCATTTATGTGTTTTTTACGGGAATGCAGATTTTGTCGTCGCGGTCGCGGTTGCCCGATACTCCGGGGCGGGGATATACGAAGGTGGGGTCGGGGGTGCGCCAGTCGAGTCCGTAGCGGGCCACCACGAAGCCCTCGGCCGTCTTGGTGACGGGCACGGTGATGCTTTCGAAGGGGAGGCGCTCGGTGTCGCTGGAGAAGGGTACGTCGAATTCTACTACGCGCAGTCCGCCGTGCTTCTGCACGGATTCCCCGAAGCTCTTGCAGTCGCGGAAGGGATAGAACATATAACCTCTGCAAGTATCTCCCTCCACGTGGTCGAAGAAGAAAATGTCCACGCCGACGTGGTTCCATTTCCAGGTCTCTTCCCGGGCGAATTCTCCGCCGTCCACCAGCAGGGTGCGCTTAAGCACGAATCCTTCTGCCTCAAGGGCTTTGTGAAGGGCCTCGAGGCCTCCGGGGAGACGGTCGGTCCAGACGCCCATGTCCACGTCGTCGTCGTGCTTGATGAAGCCCTTCTCGCGTATTGCGCCGAGAAGCGTTCCGTAAACGGGGCTGAAGGGGATGCCGGCGCCGGTGAGCGCCCTGTCGAAGGCCTCCATCATGGGGAGACCGTAACGCCTGATGAGCCTCAGGCGGCGAGGTTTGGTATAGGTTTTATGCCAGAATTCCTTTAGCGTCATCAGGATATAGGTATTATTCCAGTTTTACGTCTATATAGATGCATCCGCCCCTCTTAATGTTGCCTAATGGAATGTAAAATTCTCTTAATTCTTTTAGGTAATAACCGGATACCACGAGTTCGGTGCCTCCTCCGCCCGGGCCGGCTTCGTCCTCGTTAGGATAGCAGTACAGCGTGATGCCGGCTTGCTGGGGGACGGATGCTATGTCGAAGGGCAGCGAGCGCAGCATCATCAAGGGGAAATCCAGCCCGTCTGGGCCTTCCAGGGTATGGGAGGGATGGAATCCGTCCTGACGGAGTATGGGGAAAGCGGCGCTTACGTGCCTAAGGCTCAGCACCGGGGCACACAGCGGGGCGTCGCCTTGCAGGGAGATGCTGCCGATATTCACGCTGCACAGCAGGGGGCTTAGGCGTAGATCTGCCACGCGCGGGCCTTGAACATAGCAGAATCCGCTTTGGAAGGGGGAGGAAGGGTCTTCTCCGGCGTAGTCCATACTGATGTTTTCCATTGCATCGTAGGTTGCGGGGAGCTTCTCGCCGAATTCCCCGCGCACGTCCGCCAGGGCCACTATTATCTTGTCGCCTTTGCCGCAGGGGAGCCGGAGAGTTCGGGCGCTGTCGCAGCGCCAATGGCTTTCCAGGGCTTTCGTGAGAGTGTCGGAGTAGATGAATACGTCCAGATGCCCGTAGGGGCGGGGAGCGTCTATATGCAGGCTGAGGCTGTCCGCCTCCCTTTCCGTAGATTGCAAGGGGAGGGCCTTGACGCACGCTCCGGTCAGGACCATCACGGCTGCGACCGGCATCAAGACCCGGGATCCTTGCGAATGGTCGAACCAATGCGGCGTGAAGGTAAGCATATAAGAGTTAAGGTTTGCGAGGCAGATCGCCTCGGGGCGGACGCCCCTCTCAAGATTCTGCCGCTTGGTTCCGTTTCATTTGGTACGACGAAAATATCGCGCAACCATTTTACTTCCAAATGATTGCGCGAAACATTTCGAAAATTTAAGTTTCAGGGGGAAAACAGGGTTTTTACCCCCTGATTCTACCTACTAACCGAAGTTGTCGTAGAGTATGCTCTCCGGAGGAACTCCGAGGCTGTCGAGGAGTCCGTTCACGGCGCCGACCATCATAGGAGGGCCGCACATGAAGTACTTGATATCCTCGGGAGTCTCGTGGTTCTTGAGGTAGGTCTCGTACATCACGTTGTGCACGAAGCCGGGAGTGTAGGCCACTCCGGCGGCATCTGCTGCGGGATCCGGACGGTCGAGGGCGAGGTGGAACTTGAAGTTCGGGAACTCTTTCTCGATCTCGGCGAAATCTTCCAGATAGAAGGCTTCCACGAGGCTGCGCGCTCCATAGAAGAAGTGCACGGTGCGGTCGGTCTTCAGAGTCTTGAAGAGGTGCATTATATGGCTGCGCAGAGGAGCCATACCGGCACCGCCGCCGACGAAGATGTATTCCATATCCTTGGGATCGTTCTCCGGGAGGAGGAACTCGCCGAAAGGACCGCTGATGACAACCTTGTCGCCGGGTTTGCGGGTGAAGACGTACGATGAGGAGATTCCGGGAGGAACCGGCAGCATCTTGAATACGCCCTTAGGCTGGCTGCGGTCGAAGGGAGGAGTCGCGATACGTACGTTGAGCTTGATGATGTTCTTCTCGGCAGGATAGGAAGCCATGGAGTAGGCGCGCACGGTGGGAACGGTGTTCTTGGCCTTGATGCCGAAGAATCCGTACTTCTCCCAGTCGCCACGGTAGATAGGATCCACGTCGATGTCCGCGAAGTCGATGTCGTATTCGGGGATGTCGATCTGGATGTATTCTCCGGACTTGAATTCGAGATGCTCTCCCTCGGGCAGCTTCACGGTGAATTCCTTGATGAAGGTAGCCACGTTCTTGTTGGAGATAACCTCGCATTCGAGCTTCTTCACGCTGAGGGTGGAGTCGGGAACGGCGATCTTGAGGTCGTTCTTCACCTTCACCTGGCAGCCCAGACGCATACCGTCCTTGATCTGCTTGCGGTTGAAGAATCCCTTCTCGGTGGGGAGTATCTCTCCGCCGCCCTCGAGAACCTGCACCTTGCACTGGCCGCAGTTGGCCTTGCCGCCGCAGGCGGAGGGGAGGAATATCTTATGGTCGGCAAGGGTGTGCATCACGTCGCCGCCCTGGGCTACGTCGAGCACTTTCTTGCCGTTGTTGATGTCGATTTTGACAGTCCCGGAAGGGGTGACCCAGGCCTTGATTATGAGCAGCAGCGCTACCAGCAGCAGCGTCACTATCACTATTACGAGGACTGCAGAATAAATGGTTGATGTCATAGTCTTTTGCCTCCTTGTTTACAGTGATATGCCCATAAAGGCCATGAAGGCGATGCCCATCAGGCCGACGGTTATGAATGTGATTCCAAGACCTTTGAGAGGTGCGGGAACGTTGCTGTAGCTGAGCTTCTCGCGTATTGCCGCGAGTGCCACGATGGCGAGGAACCAGCCGAGACCGGAACCCAGTGCGTACACGGCGGATTCACCTACGTTCGCAAACTCCTTCTGCTGCATGAAGAGGGCTCCGCCGAGTATGGCGCAGTTCACAGCGATGAGCGGGAGGAAGATACCCAGCGCGGAATAGAGTGCGGGGGCGAAACGTTCCACGAACATTTCCACTATCTGCACTATTGCCGCGATGACGGCGATGAAGATGATGACGCTGAGGAAGCTCAGGTCCACGCCTTCGATGAGGGCGTCGGGGCCGAGTACGTATTTGTTCAGCAGGTAGTTCACGGGCACCGTGACCAGAAGTACGAACATAACGGCCAGACCGAGTCCGGAAGCTGTCTTGACGTTCTTCGATACTGCCAGGTATGAGCACATACCCAGGAAGTAGGCGAAGATCATATTGTCAACGAAGATTGACTTTACGAATAAGCTTATATATTCCATATTCAGTAGCTGTTATGTGTTATTTCTCCTGCAGGTCTTTCTGGATGCTGCGCTGAACCCACACAATGCATCCGAGGAGGATGAGGGCGAAGGGAGGCAGGATTACCAGGTTGTTGGTGACATAGCTTGCAGGCATTATCTGCATACCGAAGAGAGTGCCGCTTCCGAGAAGCTCGCGGAAGAAGGCTACTATCAGCAGCACCAGGCCGTATCCGGCTCCGTTGGCAAGGCCGTCGAGGAGCGAGGGAATGGGTTTGTTACCGAGGGCGAATGCCTCGATGCGGCCCATCACGATACAGTTGGTGATGATGAGGGAGATGTACACGGAGAGCTGCTTGTCGATGGGGAAGGTGGCCTCGAAGCTCTTCAGGATCTGGTCCACCAGGATAACCATCATAGCCACCACCACGAGCTGGACGATGATACGTACGCGCCCGGGAATGGTGTTGCGGAGCGTGGAGAGGATGAAGCTGGAGATGCCGCAGACCGCCATTACGGAGAGTGCCATTACAAGGGCGCCCTTCATCGTGACGGTGACCGCCAGCGAGGAGCATATACCCAGCACCAGTACGGTAATAGGGTTGCTCTTGAAGATAGGGTCGAAAATGGTTTCTTTCAGTTTCATATCTATTCCTCCACTTCTTCTTTAACAGTTCCGAAATAAGCGGCATAGGCTCCGAGCCAGGTATTGATGGCAGCGTCGAGACCGTTGGAAGTCATGGTCGCACCGGTGATGGCGTCGACCTGGTTGTCAACCACCGACTTGCCTTCCTCTTTGGGAGCGCCGCCCTTCACTATCGCGAAAACGGGGCTCTGTCCGAAGAATGCCTGCTCTCCCACGAACTCAGCCTGGAAATCAGGGTCGTCCTTGATCTTGGCACCGAGGCCAGCGGTCTCGGACTCGTGGTCGAAGTATGCTCCGTGGATTGTCTTGCCGTCGGCTTCGAAGGCGATGTAGCCCCAGATAGGGCCCCAGAGGCCAGCGCCGTAAACGGGCACCACGGTGATGCCGTTCTTGAATTTGAAGACGGGAATTTCGTATCCTTCTCCGTCCTTCACTTTATAGTTCTGGGCCTTGAGCTGGCTGCGGGAGAAGATCTCCTTGTGCTCAAGGTCGAGGTCCGCCACCTTGGCGCCTTCGGCGTTTACGGTGAATGCTTCCCCGATTTCGTTGCCGTAGGTCTCGAGAACCTTGGCGTTGCCCAGGGCCTGGAACTCGGCTTTGCTGCCGAATCCGCCGGCGGTGAGCATCTGGCTGATGGTCTCGGCCTTTTCGTTGGCTTCCTGCTTGTCTTTGAGGCTCTGGCTCACGAAGGCAAGTACCGCTGCGACCACCGTAACGATGATGGCCGTATAGATGACCGTATAGAGATTACTGTTAGTATTCATACCTCAAATATATTAAGCGGTTTTTGCTGCGGCTTTTGCACGGCGTTTCATAGTTCCGCTCACGACGTAGTGGTCGATGAGGGGGGCGAAGGTGTTGCCCAGCAGGATTGCCAGCATCATTCCCTCGGCATAGCCGGGGTTGAAGAGTCGTACGATCACGCAGGTCGCACCCACGAGCACACCGTAGATGACCTTGCCGCGCTCGGTCTGAGCCGAGGTGACGGGGTCGGTGGCCATAAAGACGGTACCGAAGGCGAAGCCGCCTACGATGAGGTGCTCCCAGAAGGGTATGCCTACGCCGAAGATATTGGCTATGCTGCCGACCAGGAGTGCACCCAGGACGGAAGAGAGCATTATCCTCCAGCTGGCGACGCCTGTCCAAAGAAGGATGAATGCGCCGAGCAGGATGGCGATGACGGAGGTCTCACCCACGGAACCGGGAACGGTACCGATGATGTAGTCCCATACGCCGGTGCCGTACTGAGCGCTAGCTCCTTCGAGGGCGAGGGGAGTGGCTCCGGTGAAGCCGTCAACCACCTGCTCGCCTGCCTTGAGGCTTATCCAGCACTGGGAGCCGGACATTGCCGAAGGATAGGAGAAGAAGAGCACTGCACGGGTTACGAGTGCGGGGTTCCAGATGTTCATACCGGTGCCGCCGAAGCATTCCTTCACGAAGATAACGCTGAAGGCTACTGCGATGGCGAGCATCCAGAGAGGAATGGTAACAGGAACAATCAGAGGGATGAGCATACCGGATACGAGGTATCCTTCGTTCACTTCTTCATTCCTGAGACCGGCGCAGAAGAACTCGATGAAGAGTCCGACGCCGTAAGATACCACATAGAGAGGAAGGACCTTCAGGAATCCGTACCAGAAGTTGGCAAGGATCTGGAGGCGTCCGTCGCCGATGGCGAGGGAGTGCTGATAGCCAACGTTCCACATACCGAACAAAGCGGCGGGAACCAGGGCTATCACTACGATTATCATGATGCGCTTAAGATCGATCGCATCACGCACATGAGCACCTTTGCGGGTGACCGTGCCGGGAACCTTCAGGAAGGTCGAGAAGGCGTCCACTGTTGCTGCCCAGAATTTCTTCATAATCTTAAGCCATTTCTTTGAGCATCAGGTCGATACCCTGAGCTATTATGTCCTGGATGTAATTCTTTGAAGGATCGATGTACTCGCAGAGTGCAAAGTCTTCGGGAAGGACCTGATAGATGCCGAGTTCTTCCATCTTGTCGATGTCGCCGGCAAGGCAGGCCTTGATGAGATAGAGCGGGAAGATGCCCATGGGGAGCACCTTGGCGTAGTAAGCGTCGTTCATGACGAAGGCACGGGGACCACCGTGGAGGTTGGTGTCCATGTCGTACTTTCTCCAAGGAGTGAGCCAAGAGAAGTAGGAGTGGTCGGTGCTGAACTGGCTCCAGCGCACGGGCTTTGCCCAGCCTAAGAGTTCGGTGTCGGTTCCTTCGCGGAGGATGGTCACGGTGTCGTCGAAGAAACCGAGATATCCTTCTGCTCCGACGGTCTTGCCGCTGAGGATGTCACCGCTGACGATGCGCACTCCGTCCGCGACTCCGCCGTAGAAGCCTGCGAGAGTTTTCATAGGTGTTCCGGGAAGGGTCTCCACATAGGCGGTCTCGATGGCTGCGGGGCCGGCGACGGCAACCTTGCGGCGCACGTCGTAGATGCCCTTGGCGAAGAACTTGCCGATGGCGGCGAGTCCTGCCAGGGAAACGGTCCATACTACATCACCCTTGAGGATGGGCTTCACGGCGGCAATCTGCACGCCCACGTTGCCTGCGGGGTGCTTTCCGGTGAATATGTTCACCTCGGCATTTTCGATCTTTGCGAAAACGGAATCAGCATCCTTGATGCCTACATACACCTTGGCAATCTTCGCAAGAGCGTTGACTGCAGTCTGGATGTCGGCGATGCGGCTTCCGAGCGTGTATTCGCTGTCGGCTGCAAGGGGAGCTGAGCTGAATGCAGATACGAAAATGGCCTTAGGGGCAGCTGCCGGATCGGCGACTATGCCATAAGGCCTCTGGATGATGAATGGCCACAGGCCGGAATTCAGGAGGGTCTCCTTCACCTCTGCCGCATCATTGCATTTGGGCTCCGATTTCAGGTATTCCTGTACGTCGTCCGCCTGCACGGTCACGGCCAGAAGCTTGCGTTTTTCGCCTCTGACTATCTCCTTGACTGTGCCGCTGACGGGGCTGGCAAGAAGTATGCTCGCATTCTTCTTGTCGGACATCACGGGCGAACCTGCGAGCACACGGTCGCCTTCTTTCACAAGAAGACGGGGTGTGAAGCCCTTGAAGGCGGTAGGTTCGACGGCAATTATGTCGGGAGACACGGTCTTGGATAGGCGAGGCTCGGCAGCCCCGTTCACGGGAATGTCAAGCCCTTTTTTCAAAACAATGTTCTTGGACATTTGGGTATTTATAAAGTAGTTTGTTTCTGCTCTAACAAATAATGCGCGAAGATAGTCAAAATTTTCGTAATTTCGTGCCACGAATATGGAAAAGAAGGAAAGACTTGAAGCGATTGTTGCCGGGCTGAATCCCCGGCAGCGTGAAGCGGTAGAATGTGTGAACGGCCCGGTGCTGATCGTGGCGGGTGCGGGCTCGGGTAAAACCAAGGTACTTACCAGCAGGGTTGCTTATATCCTGGCTATGGGCGTGGATCCTTCGAGGGTCCTGGCGCTGACTTTTACCAAGAAGGCAGCAGAAGAGATGAAGGAGAGGATCGCGCTGCTGGTCGGCCGCAAGGCTGCCCGCGGTGTGGTTATGGGTACTTTCCACTCCGTATTCATCCGGTTCCTTCGCGACTATGCCACCAGCATAGGTTATCCCGGCACTTTTACGGTATATGACCGGTCGGATTCCGAGAGCGCAGTCAAGGCCTGCGTCAAGGAACTGAACCTGGACGAGAAGGTCTATAAGCCCCGCGAGGTCCTTGCCCGCATCTCCTTCGCGAAGAACGGGCTCTTTACGGTAGATGCCTACCGTGCCAACGCCGAAATCCAGCAGACCGACCTCCACGGCAAGAAGCCTTTCCTCTGGAAGGTCTATCAGCTCTATCAGGAGAAGCTCAAGGCCAACGGAGTCATGGACTTCGACGATATCCTGATGAACATGAACATCCTCCTCCGCGACAACAAGGAGGCCTGCGCCGAGATAGCATCCCGCTTCGATTTCATAATGGTGGACGAGTATCAGGATACCAATTACTCCCAGTATCTGATTCTGAAGAGACTGTCCGCTCCGCACCGCAACCTCTGCGTGGTTGGGGATGACAGCCAGTCCATCTATGCCTTCCGCGGCGCGCAGATACAGAATATCCTGAATTTCCAGAAGGATTACCCCGAATCAAAGATAGTCCGCCTCGAACAGAACTACCGTTCTACCCGGAACATAGTGGATGCCGCGAACTCGGTAATAGCCCATAACGAAGGCCGTATCCCCAAGAAATGCTACTCCGAGGGAGAGAAAGGGGAGAAGATAGAACTCATCAAGTCCTACACCGAGCAGGAGGAGGCGGTGCAGATAGTGAGCGGGATAATCACCCGCGTGATGCGAGAGAAGGCCCAGTACTCCGACTTCGCCATACTCTACCGTACGAATTCCCAGTCCCGCGCCCTCGAGGAGGCCCTCCGCAGGAAGAACATACCTTATATGATTTATTCGGGTAATTCTTTCTTCGACCGTGCGGAAATCAAGGATATGATGGCCTGGTTCAAGCTCTGCGTAAACGTGAATGACGACGAGTCCTTCAAGCGTGCGATAGGGAAACCTTCCCGCGGAATAGGAGATACCTCCATTTCGGGCCTGAACGAACTCCGCCGCGCCCGCGGCCTGTCTTCTTTGTTCGCAGCCGCCGCCTGCGAGGATTATATGGACTTCCTCCGCCCTGCCGCAATGCAGAAGATACGTGCGTTCTGCTCGCTGGTGAACAATTTGGCGGTCGCCGCCGCATCGGGAGATGCTTTCGATGTGGCCAGGCAGATATATGATGATTCGGGGCTCTATGCCTTCTATAAGTCGGATACTTCGATCGAGGGAATGGCCCGCACTTCCAACCTGGAAGAACTCCTTAACTCTGTGCAGTCCTTCAAGGAGGAGCGGCTGGACGATATCCTGTCGGATATGGAGATTGCCGATCAGGTCGGCAATGACGCCGTGCCCGACGGCAATGACGCTGCCGTCATGCCCGACCTGATCGGGCATCCTATAACCCTGGCCGACTTCCTGGAAACCACCTCCCTGCTGAGCAACGCCGACACCACCGACGACGACGAAAACGGGAACAATAAAGTAGCCCTGATGACCGTACACTCGGCAAAAGGCCTGGAGTTTCCGTATGTTTATATCGCAGGAGCCGAAGAGAACCTCTTCCCTTCCGGAGGTATGATGGCCTCCCCGGCAGATGTAGAGGAAGAGAGGCGTCTTTTCTATGTGGCGCTTACCCGTGCCAAAAAGGCCGTCGCGGTGTCGTTCGCATCTACCCGCATGCGCAACGGCAAGCACGAGAGCAACGCTCCCAGCCGCTTTGTCCGCGAGATCGATTCGGAATATCTGCTTAATCCTCTGCCTGCAGCTGACGTGGAAGACGATGATGACGACGACAGCGGAATGCCGTTCTGGTTCCGGAATTCCAGTTCCCGCTCTACAGGTTATAGCCGTTCCGGCTCGGGTTATGGTGCATCCGGCGGTTCCAGATTCGGTACACCGGGAAGTTACGGCCGTTCCGGTGCCGTCAAAGTGGAAAAGCGTATGCCTTCCGCCCCCGCTTCCAGGCCTGCCCCTGCTATGACCACGCGCGTAATCAAGCCCGCTGCGGCCCCCGACGTCATAGATCCCAACTTCGTAGCTGTTCCTATGACCGAAATCTTTGTGGGCGAACGCGTCGAACACAACCGCTTTGGTGCCGGCCTGGTGAAAGAAATCACAGGAGTGGCACCCGAATTAAAAGCCGTAATTGATTTCGACAATTACGGCTCCAAAGTTCTTCTATTGAAATACGCCAAACTCCGTCCGGAGAAATAGCTTATTTGCACCACTTGTCCAACCAGTCGTAGAAGTTGCGATGCCAGTAGAGGGCATTCTGCGGCTGGAGTATCCAGTGGTTCTCGTTGGGGAAGATGATCAGTTTCGAGGGAACTCCCATCATCTGGGCGGCGTTGAATGCGGCCATGCCCTGCTCGTAGGGGATACGGAAATCCATTCCGCCGTGGATGCAGAGTATGGGCGTGTGCCACTTGGTCACCATCGATGAAGGATCGGATGCATAATGCCTCTTGGCTTTAGGCGTCGAAGCATAAGGCGCACCGGCCTGCTGCATTCCGCCGAAGGTCACGCCGTCGCCTGCGGGGCCCACCTGGCCGGGAGTATAGGCATATTCGGTAAGGCCGCCGTTATCCCAGTTGGCAAACCACATCTCTTCGGTCGAGAACCAGAGCTGCTTCTCGTCGAAGATACCGGCGTGGGCGATGAAGCAGTCGTAGAGGTCCCCGTGCAGACCCTCCAGCATATATGCCGAGAATCCGCCGTAGGAAGCTCCCACGCACGCGAGCTTGTCCACATAGGGCTGGCTCTTGATATAGCGGCCGGCAACCAGGTAGTCCTGCATGTTCAGGCCGGCATAATCTCCCGAAATCTGCTCCTTCCACTCCTGGCCGAATGCGGTGGTGCCGCGGCGGTTGGGAAGTATGACAACATAGCCCTGCTGCGCCATCAGGCGGTAGCACCAACGGTAGCTCCAGTCCTGGGAATTCGTGCCCTGAGGGCCGCCCAGCACTATTTCGATGGCAGGATACTTCTTGGCAGGGTCGAATGCCGGGGGATAGACCACCCAGCACTGCATCTGCTTTCCATCCACGGTCTGCAGATGTATGGATTCTTCCTTGATGGGGGAGAGACGGTCGAGTATGTGCTTGTTCTCGGTGGTAATCTGCTTGAAGGAAGGCTGCCCGCCGGAAACTACGCTCACGAGTTCCACCGGGAACTCAAGGGAATAGTAGGAGGTAAGCATCTCCACGCTGCCATCCTCCTTGTCGAGGATTGCGAAGGGGGAGAAGAAGTCGGTCCACCAGTCACCGGGGGTAAGGCGCTCTATCTTTCCGTCCAGGCTGGCGCGGAAGATGCTCTGCACTGCCTCGTCCATAAGGGCGTTGAAGTAGATCTGCTCTCCGTGCCAGACGGGGCCTGCCACATCGTGGTCGAATTCCGTTCCCAGGCGGCGGACGTTGGATATGGCCACGTCTGCATTCTGGCCGTCACCCTCCTGTGCGCCGAACTCTATGTCGGCCACCATAAGCTGCTGCTGGTCGGCCTCGTAGCCGTCGCGCGGCATGGATACCCAGGCGAGGTGCTTGCCGTCCGGGCTCCAGACGGGATCGGTGTCATATCCGCCCTTCTCCGTGACCGCGATGGTGCATCCGGTGAGCACGTCATAGATGTAGATGGATGTATTGGTGCTGAAGGCGTACTCTTTGCCCACCTTCTTCCTGCAGCTATAGGCTATGTGCCTGCTGTCGGGAGCCCAATCCAGCTGCTCTATGCCGCCGAAAGGCTCGGTGGGGAGCTCGAAGGTGTTGTCGGTCCCGAGAATGTCGAGGGAGTTTTCGGGAGTAATCTTTCCGTTAACCAGCGTAGCCACGTAGCTGCGGGGGATTTCGGTTACCCAATGGTCCCAGTGGCGATACATAAGGTTCTCGGTAGTATAGGCCTGAGCCTTGTCGAGTGCCGGATCGGTATCGGCGGGCTGGACCACTGCCGGGTTCTTGATGGTTGAGGTGTAGATTATCTGCTCTCCGTCGGGCGATATCTTGAACTCGCTGATTCCTGCGGGAACGTCGCTGAGCTTGACCTTCTTCCCGAGCTTGCCGGCCTTGAAGGGGGCTTTGTAGAGCTGCCCGCCCTGCACGAAATAGATGGCATTGCCATCGTTGCTCCAGCGGGCGCAGTTCACGCTTTTCTTCTCGAAGCTGATCTGCTGCTTTCCGCTACCGTCGGGCTTGCAGATATAGATGTTCCTGAGGGAATTGTTTTCTTTGATGTTCTGGTAAGATACTCCATAGAGTATGGTGCTGCCGTCCGGAGAGAGCTGAGGGTCGGAAAGACGACCGAAAGAGAGCAGTACTTCCGGAGTCATTACCCCGTCGTTGATCTCGACTTCCGGGGCGGCCGCTTCTTTCTGTGCGGTCCCGGCGCAGGACGCTGCAATCATCATTGTAAAGATTAGATGTTTGACTTTCATATTGTTAACTGATTTTGCTATAGTCTTTTATGTCGTATTTCCCCTTGCGGAGCTCTTCTGCGAGCAGCTTGTTGACGGGCAGCTCCAGCTTCGGGTCGGCGTCGAGCACCTTGTCTGCATAGACCCGGGCTTCGTTCAGCATAAGGCCATCCTTGGCAAGCGATGCTATGCCGAGCTTTATGGGCAGGCCGCTCTGCTGGGTGCCTTCCAGGTCCCCGGGGCCGCGCATCTTCATATCTTCCTCCGCGATTTCGAAGCCGTCGTTCGTGTTGCACATCAGCTCCAGGCGGGCGCGGGCCTCCTTGCTGGTCTTGAAATCGTGGACCAGTATGCAGTAGCTTTCGTCGGCGCCGCGCCCCACGCGGCCGCGCAGCTGATGCAGCTGGCTGAGGCCGAAACGCTGGGCGCTCTCTATTACCATCACGCTGGCGTTGGGCACGTCCACTCCGACTTCGATAACCGTTGTGGAAACCAGTATCTGAGCCCTTCCCGCGGCGAATGCAGCCATATTGAAGTTCTTGACTTCGGAGGTCTGCTGCCCGTGGACTATCGCCACTTTGTAGTCGGGGTCGGGGAAGCGTTTAAGTATTTCCTCATAACCCATCTCAAGGTTGTTGAGGTCCATCTTCTCGCTTTCGAATATCAGGGGATATACCACGAATACCTGGCGCCCCATCGCAATCTGCTTGCGCATGAAATTATATACGCTTCCTTTCTTGGAGTCGGATATCATAGCCGTCTTCACCGGCTTTCGACCGGGAGGCATCTCGTCTATCACCGATACGTCCAGATCCCCGTAAAGGGTCATGGCCAAGGTTCTGGGGATAGGGGTTGCCGTCATTACCAGCACGTGCGGGGGAATCCCGCCCGGGCCTTTGGACCATAGCTTGGCGCGCTGGTCCACACCGAAACGGTGCTGTTCGTCGATTATCGCCAGGCCAAGGGAACGGAAGAGTACATTATCTTCCAGCAGCGCGTGCGTGCCCACTATCATCCCAATGCTGCCATCTTCCAGGCCGGCGTGGATCTCCTTCCTCTCCTTCGCCGTGCTGCTGCCGGTCAGGAGCGCACATCGCACGCTGGTGGGGGAGAGATACTTGCAGATGTTGGCGTAGTGCTGCTGGGCGAGCACCTCGGTGGGCGCCATTATGCACGCCTGGAATCCGTTATCTACCGCCAGAAGCGCACTCAGCACGGCCACCATCGTCTTGCCGGAACCCACGTCCCCCTGCAGCAGGCGGTTCATCTGATGCCCGCTGCGCATATCCTCCCGAATCTCTTTGATGACCCTCTTCTGGGCACCGGTGAGTTCGTAGGGCAGGGCGTTGAAACAGTCGTTGAACGCGGTTCCGACCTTGTTTACGGGCAGGCCGACGGAGTTGCGGGACTGGATGTATTTCTGCTTCAGGAGCGACAGCTGCAGGAAGAAGAGTTCCTCGAACTTCAGGCGGCGTACCGATTTCTGGAGGGCGTAGCTGTCGGCGGGGAAGTGTATGTTGCGTATGGCGTAGGCCAGCGGCACCAGGGCGTTTTCCTTGAGTATGTAGTCCGGGAGGGTTTCCTTGATTTCGGGCAGGCACATTGCCAGCGCGGCGGACTGAAGCTTGCACATCACCTTGCCGGTGATTCCGCCGTTCTTAAGTTTCTCAGTGCTGGGATATACTCCCGTGAGCGTGCCTTTGCTGTCGGCACCGCCGACCACGGGACTATCCACTTCGGGATGCACCATGTTCAGGCGGCCGTTGAATTCCGAGGGCTTGCCGAAGAATAGGAAGGCGCTGCCTGGCTTGAGCCGCTCCACATTCCACTTCGTGATCTTGAAAAAGACCATTTCCATCTGGCCGGTGCCGTCGTCCACTATTACGCTCAGGTGCTTTGATACCAGCGTACTGCTGACGATGGTTCCTTGCACCTGGACATATGCCAGGTCGCCCCGGACTTCGCGTATGGGGGTGATGGATGTGCGGTCGATGTAGCGGAAGGGATATATGTGGAGGAGGTCTCCGAATGTCTCGATGCCGAGTTCGGCCTTGAGGAGAGCGGCCCTCTTGGGCCCCACCCCGCTAAGGTACTGTATTTCCGAATTAAGCGCCGACATATCTACAAATATACAGAAAAAACCGGCAGAGCAGACGAATATTAAAATAATATGTTATTTTTGCGGTTGACGAAACCATTAATAATCAATCAATAACAAGTCATGAAAAAACTCTTTATCATTGCCCTCGCCGCCATGTTCGCCCTGGTATCCTGCGACAAGAGCGGCGGTAACGACACGCCCGGCGACACTGCATCCCTCGAAGGCCGTTGGAATGCTCCCCGCTTTGAAGATAACCCCAGTGACATCGCATACAGCTTTGTCTTCAAAGGCAACACTCTCGACCTTTATGTGATTGCATATGGTTGGCGTTGCTCCGGTACATACACTTATTCCAATAATGAGATCACCTACAACATCAGTTCGATCAAACAGAGCCTTACCGGTGTCGAATACGATGAACAACATCATATTATCGCCTATTCTGGTGGAATGGGAAGCCTGAATGCGACGACACTGGAGCCCAGTGAGGGATATAGCTGGTACGGGCTTGAAGAGAACAGGTCTGATCTTGTTGAAGAGTATAAGGTCAATTACGCCAAATTCACCTTCAAGCTGACATCTTCGACCACCGCCGACTGCAACATAATGGGCCCTGCCGAGGTGTTCAAATTCAAGAAACAGTAACAACGCTGTCGCTATATACAATAACGGGTGGCCGTCAAAGGCCACCCGTTATTAATTATTACAGCAAGGGTCCTAGAGCTTCGGACCAGCCTTTACAAGGGCCTTGCCGGCACGGTTGCTCTCGTACTTGTGGAAGTTCTTGATGAAGCGGGATGCAAGATCCTTGGCTTTCTCTTCCCACTCGGCGGCATTCTTGTAGGTGTCGCGAGGATCGAGAATACCGGTATCCACTCCTTCGAGCTTGGTAGGAACCTGGAAGTCGAAGTAAGGGATCTGCTTGGTAGGAGCCTTGTCGATGCTGCCGTTGAGGATGGCGTCGATGATTCCGCGGGTATCCTTGATGGAGATACGCTTGCCGGTTCCGTTCCAGCCGGTGTTCACGAGGTAAGCCTTTGCGCCGCTCTTCTTCATCTTCTTCACGAGTTCCTCGGCATACTTGGTAGGATGCAGCTCGAGGAAGGCCTGGCCGAAGCAGGCGGAGAAGGTAGGAGTAGGCTCGGTGATACCACGCTCGGTACCTGCGAGTTTGGCGGTGAAGCCGGAGAGGAAGTAGTACTTGGTCTGCTCAGGGGTGAGGATGGAAACCGGAGGAAGAACTCCGAATGCATCTGCGCTGAGGAAGATGACCTGCTTTGCGGCGGGGCCGTGGCTGTCAGGACGTACGATCTTCTCGATGTGGTAGATAGGATAGCTTACGCGGGTGTTCTCGGTGACGGACTTGTCGTTGAAGTCGATCTTGCCGTTCTTATCGACGGTAACGTTCTCGAGGAGGGCGTCACGACGGATAGCGTTGTAGATATCGGGTTCGGACTCTTTGTCGAGCTTGATGACCTTGGCGTAGCAGCCGCCTTCGAAGTTGAACACGCCCTTGTTGTCCCAGCCGTGCTCGTCGTCGCCGATGAGGAGGCGCTTAGGATCGGTGGAGAGGGTGGTCTTGCCGGTTCCGGAGAGGCCGAAGAAGATGGCGGTGTTCTCGCCGTTCATATCGGTGTTGGCGGAGCAGTGCATAGCTGCGATGCCCTTCAGAGGAAGGTAGTAGTTCATCATAGAGAACATACCCTTCTTCATTTCGCCGCCGTACCAGGTGTTGAGGATGACCTGCTCGCGGCTGGTCACGTTGAAAGCGACGCAAGTCTCGCTGCGGAGGCCGAGCTCCTTGTAGTTGTCGACCTTTGCCTTGGCTGCGCAGTAAACCACGAAGTCAGGCTCCTGATCGAACTCTGCCTGGTTCTTGGGACGGATGAACATGTTGGTCACGAAGTGGGCCTGCCAGGCAACCTCCATGATGAAGCGGACCTTCATACGGGTGTCCTTGTGGGTGCCGCAGAAGCCGTCCACTACGAAGAGGCGCTTGCCGCTGAGCTGCTGCTTTGCGAGTTTCTTGACAGCGTTCCAGGTCTTGACGGACATTTTGTGATTGTCGTTGGGATAACCTTCGGTGGTCCACCAGATCTCTCCGGGTTTGCCTTCCTTGGTTGTCTGATCATAGACAATGTATTTGTCTTTAGGGGAGCGGCCGGTATATACGCCGGTCATTACGTTGATGGCGCCGAGTTCGGTAACCTGGCCTTTGTCGTAGCCCTCGAGGCCGGGTTTGGTTTCTTCGTTGTAAAGAACCTCATAAGTAGGGTTGTAGAGGACTTCCTTTACACCGGTAATGCCGTACTTGGCAAGTGATTTTTTGTCCATAAGTATTTTTGAAGTTAAGGTTTCAAATTTCACGCGCAAATTTACACATTTTGCGGCAAATAAAGAAGTCTGTCAGCCCAAAATCATAAACTTTTGTGATTTAGAGGAAATTGGACAGAAAAATGAGAATTACGGCCACCGGAGCCACATATCTTATGAGAAAGCGGATTACGCCGAAAATCTTCTCGTTGAACTTGAGCCTGCCGCCGTTGGTAAACTCGTCGTGGAAGTTCTCCGGTTTCATCTTCCAGCCGACGAACAGCACGCAGAGCAGGCCCCCCAGCGGCAGCAGGAAGTTGCAGCAGAGTAGGTCGAAGGCCTCGAACAGGCTGTGGCCGAATATCTTGACTGCGGCAAGCGGACCGAATCCCAGGGCGCAGAGCGCTCCCACGGTGCCGGTGACCAGGAAAACCAGCAGAGTGGCCTTGCCGCGGCGGAATCCGTGTTCCTCGGTGAGCCAGGCTACAGGCACCTCTACCAGCGAAACCGAGGAAGTGAGAGCCGCAATCGACACTGCCAGGAAGAAAATGATGGCCACCGCCGTGCCCAGCAGGGGAGAACTCTCGGCCATCTTGCAGAAGATGAAGGGGAGGGTGTCGAAGATGAGTCCGGGCCCCGTTCCCGGTTCTATGCCCGCTGCGAACACCGCCGGCATTATGGCGAATCCGGCGATAATGGCGAAGAAGAGATCGAAGCCTGCGGTTCCGGCCCCGGAGAATACTATATCTTCGTCCTTGCTTATGTAGGATGCGTAGGTTATGATGATTCCCATTCCCAGGGAGAGGGAGTAGAAGCTCTGTCCTATGGCATTCACGAAAGTGCGAGTGCTGACCTTGCTCCAGTCCGGCTTGACAAGGTAATCCACTCCGGCACCAGCCCCGGGAAGGCAGACCGAGTAGATGGCAAGCACTACAATCAGTACGAAAAGCACCGGAATGGCCAGCTTGCTGAAGCGGCCTATCCCCTTTTTGACACCGCCGGCCACAATAAGGCAGGATATGCCCAGATAGACGGCGAAGGCTATGACCGATTTCCAGGGGGCGGCGGTGAAGCTTCCGAAGGATTCGGGGAAGCCGAGGGTGAAGGAGCGCAGCAGGTAGCTGAGGCTCCATCCTCCTACCACGGCGTAGTAGGATAGTATGATCGAGGGGGTGAGTATGCAGAGTACGCCCAGCCATCTCCACCGGGAGCGGGGGGCCAGGCGGCGCATTGCTCCCAGGCAGTTTGCTCCGCTGCGCCTGCCTATGATGAATTCCGAGAAGAAGATGGGAACAGAGAGCAATAGCGAAGATGCTATGTAGATGAGGATGAAGGCTGCGCCTCCGTACTCTCCGACCATGTAGGGGAATCGCCAAATGTTCCCCAGGCCTATGGCACTGCCGGCCATGGCTGCGATTGCAGCAAAGCTGCTGCCGAATTGTTCTTTATTTTCCATACACTACTAACTGAATATCTGGCAGGGGCAAAGCAATCATTGTTTGCCGTACGTAATTCCAGGCCAGTCGTCCGTGCGGAAGGGCCACGCCGGCAATCCCGCACCGTTGAACAGGTTGCAAACCGGATTCGCGGCCCATCCGTAGCGCACTGCTACGGGCCTGGACACATCCGGGCAGGAGACTATGACTTCATCTCCCGAAATCCGGGCATCCGCCCAGTGCCAAACGTGGTCGGCACCGGCAATCTGGAAGCCCGTGAGCTCTCCTCCCTCCGCCTTCTTCACCAACTCTGACTCCATCCCTTTCTTGCCATATCTGTCGCTGGCGAAAGTTCCTGAAGGAATAACCCTGAGTCCGCCTGCAGTATCGCTGAACCTGACACTGATGCTCCCTTCCCGGATTTTGTAGGATTCGAGTCTGGGACCATTGCAGACCACTTTCTTCCCATAGTCGTTCGCAAGAGCCAGGAGGGCTAGCCTGTCGCCGACTTCCTGCTTGCGGACGGGATGTATGTCTTCGGCCTCTCCGAGGTCGATTATGCAGGCCATTCCCACTTTGTCCAGCGAGCTGGTGGCCATAGCCTGAGCCTCGCGAAGCTCTGCCCAGTCGCTGTCGCCGGCATCGGCGGTCAGCGCTTTGTAGTTTGCTATCTGGGTTATGTAGAAAGGGAAATCATATCCCCAGGTGCTGCGCCAGTCGAGTATCATATCCCTCATCTGCTCGCGGTAGAGGTAGGCCTTTTCGGCATTGGACTCTCCTTGGTACCATATGGCTCCTTTCATTGCGAAGGGGGCCAGAGGCTTTATCATAGCGTTGTACAGTACCGAGGGAATGTTAGGTTCGCGGGCTGTTGATTTGGGCATCCCTTCGAATGATACCGAGAGAGCCACTTTCCATTCATCATCGAGGCGTATCCTGCTGCCGTCGGGGCCTTGGAGATACAACAGGGTGGCATCTCCGTACAGGCCTCCATCGCCGTGGTCGTCGGTATTGCGTATGCATATGACGGCTTCTCCGGCCTTGACCAGGCTTGCGGGTATGGTGTATTCGCGTGCTTTGTTCCAGATGCGCCCGGAGCCTACCAACTCACCGTTCCAGTATGTTTCGTCAAAGTCATCCACCGGGCCCAGGCTGAGGATAAGTTCTTTCCCGGCCCATCCTTCGGGAATAACTACGCTTTTACGGAACCAGAAAATGCCGTTCGTGCCTTTCCACAGGCTCTGGACTTTATCCGGAAGAGTGATGCTCTTCCAGATGAGCGAAGATCCGTCCGGGCCACTGTCCAGGGCAGTGACTTTTTCGTAGAATGCGTTTATTTCCTCTTCGAAAGTGCGCTCGCGTTCGGATTCGTCATCTTTAAGGGCTTGCACCTGACCCTGTTGACGGTTCTTCATCCAGGCTTCAATTATGGTCCCGCCCCAGCTGCTGTGGATTATGCCGACGGGGACCTTAAGTTCCTGCATCAGGCGGCGGCCGAAGTACCAGCCGGCAGCGGAGAAGTTCCGGACGCTTTCGGGGGATGATTCCGTCCATCCGCCGGAATCCGCGCTGAAGTAATCGTGTTCGACCATCCCGGTGGCGCGGGATACCTGCAGGAGGCGTAAGTCGGCGAATTGTGCGGCGCTATTGATGTCGGCTTGGTTGGTGCGTGCTGCCCTCCAGCTTTCCACCGGCATCTGCATATTGGATTGGCCGGATGCAAGCCACACTTCGCCTATCAGTACATTCTGTATCGTAATGGGCTCGCCGTCGCTGATGGTGACGCTATGCTTCTTGAAACTGCCTTTGGGAGTATCGATCTTCAGGGACCAATTTCCCCGGGAATTCGCGCTTGTGCTGTAGATGCGCTTTGTCCAGGAAGGACAGACTTTAACCGTGACGCCAGGCTCTGCCTTCCCCCATACCGGTGCCTGGCAGTTCTGCTGGAGTACCATATTGTCGGTAAACAGAGGCGAAAGGCTGACCTTCGCTTCTGCGCACACGGCAAACAGCCCCGCTGCCAGGATGAGGAAGAATTTTTTCATATTAAAGGCGTCACTAAACAACTCAACAGTCAAAAGTACGAATAAATAATTATATTTGCTAACGTTTTGTATATCTTAACATTGAGAGAATAGACATCTGTGCATAATCACATCTTGAGATAGGGCGAAAGATAATATGCGAACAAATAAACATTTAGTCTTAGTCTTTATTCTGGCATTTGTGTCCTGTTGCAAGTCTCATGATGAAACGGTGGGGCCAAAACTATTGTGGTCGGTAGAACTCCCTCGTGTTGATTCCCCAGAAGTGTTATGGCAGGGAGAGGGAATAATGCCAGTTTACGATAATATCATTGTTGCCCATACTACTATGCACGACGATTGGGATGAACCTTTGACAATCGCCGATAACCGATTATGTGGAATCAACTTGAATGATCAGAGTGTCGAATGGCTTTATCCCCAAACCGATGCGGTCGAAATGGACATTATTTTTAATCATTATGGTTATCAGATAGGTAATCTATTTGTCGTTAAATATGTTGAAACATCATCAGACGGGGAGATGTTCACATCCGTTGCTGCTTTAGACATAGTCACTGGCGATGAGAAATGGAAGTACCGGGAACAGACATATGATTCTACTAATCATTGCGACTATGTCGTTGGTGATGGAAACTATTGTTATTATGTCAATGACGGTCAAAGAGTTTATATGTCTGATGTTAACAACGGTGAAACTCATCTTCTGTATTCGGCCGGAGATATGGGGATAGAAAATCAGCCACTATTTGTTGGTGATAATAGAATGGCAATAATACGTCATGACAAAGAGGATGATTTGTCATTCTCGGAAGTAATCATTATGGACTTGACAACCAAATGCATAGATAAGAGTTTTAATCTACCGATTACAAAAGAGTATTCTGATTGGACTTTAGGTGCGGTAAATGATGGTAATACGCTGTATTGTAATATTCATGATTATAGTTATTCAATAGACATAGATTCAGAGATGATTGGTTGGGAAAGCCGAAATCCCGGTTTTGATGGTATGGGTAATTATTTTCTTCACAACGGAGTCCTTTTTCGGTCTGGTTGGTCTTCGGCGATTGCCTTGGATGTTCGGACTGGAAAGCCTTTGTATGGTTATCCGGAGTTGGGCTCCACATTGGTTTCCGCCTATGGTGAAAGAGTGTATTACACGACTTCTACTGGCCAATTGTATGTGATGAATTTAAAAGATGGCCATATAATTAGCAAAACTACGTGCCCATGTGGACAATCCGGCTTTTTTGGGGCATATCCGACAGTTTATGGTGATAATCTATTTATAATGGGCGGGAACAAGTTACATTGTTATAAACTATAATTTCACTAAATCTGCCGAATGAATGAGACTCTGAAGAACATAAGGGCGCGCCGAAGTATACTGCATTCAATCCGAAAAAATAGTCTTCTCGCATTAACCATTTTATTGGTTGTATCCTGTTGCAAATCAAGCGACAATGATTATTCGGCATTAGGATTACGGTGGTCTCTAGAACTGCCTCATGGTTCTTCTCTTGGTATTTGCTGGGAGGGCGCTATGATTATGCCAATGTTTGACAACGTTCTAGTCGCTCATACGACATTACATGATGATTGGGATGAGCCTTGGACAATCGCCGATAACCGGTTATGCGGGATTAATATTGTCAATAAAACAGTTGAATGGCTCTATCCCAAAACAGAAGACATTACTGTTGATATAATGTTTAACAGTTTGGGTTATCATTCAGGTAGAGTATTCGTGGTCAGATATGAGGAAAAGGATAATAATGATGATGATAGTGCAGAATACAATACGGTTGCGGCTCTGGATATCGTTTCCGGAGAAGAACTCTGGCGGTTCAAGGAGCGGACATATGAATGGACCCGTTTTGCGGAAGGCATTGTAGGGCAAGGCGATTACTGTTATTTCGTTAATGATGGACAACGGGTTTATAAAACTAACATTCAAACCGGTGAGACAGAGTTGTTCTATTCCTCGGGTGAATGGAGGATAGCTAATACTCCTTATTTCTTGACTGATGGCAGGATTGCTATTCTATGCTATGATTGGAATGGAGATCCTACAGACTCTATGCTTCTTGTTATAAATCCTTTGACGAAGGAAGTTGAGAAAAGGACAACAATGCCTAAAGTTGAAGGAAGTGACAGAAGCTTAGCTGCTATTAATAAGGGCAATATTCTATATTGTTATATAGCGGATTATAACTTTGCCTATGACATCGACAACGAAAAGATATTGTGGGAATGCTGGACTCCAGGTTGCGACAACGCTATGGATTTATTGCTGAGAGATGATATCCTATACAAGGCTGGGGATTCGTGGACATATGCCCTTGACGCAAAAACCGGCGCTCCTTTGTATGACTATCCGGAACTTGGTGCCGATCGCGTAACAATCGACAATGGCAAGGTTTATTTCGTTGCCTCATATGGTACACTTTACATTATGAACCTTAAAGACGGGCGGATTCTCAGCGCAACAGAATGCCCTGGTTATGGAACATATTTTTTCGGTTCATACCCTACCATTTACGATAACAAGTTATTCATAATGGGTGGTACACAACTTCATTGTTATAAAATATAATTTCACTACATTTGCTGAATGAATGAGACTCTGAAGAACATAAGGGAGCGCCGAAGCATACGGCAGTTCCGTCCGGATCCTGTTCCGGACGAGATGCTGAAGCAGATTATAGAGGCGGGACTTTATGCTCCTAGCGGCCGTAATCACCAATCTTCCGTCATATTGGCAATCACCGATCCAGTGCTTATTGCAAAGCTGTCGGATGCCAATCGGAGGATTTGGGGAAAGCCGGAGGGAGTGGATCCTTTCTTCGGAGCTCCGGTTGTGCTGGTGGTGCTCGACAAGGCCGATTGGCGCAACCGTGTGTACGATGGTTCGCTGGTGATGGGCAACCTTATGCTGGCGGCGCATTCCCTGGGGCTTGGCAGTTGCTGGGTGCACAGGGCTAAAGAAGAGTTCGAACTCCCGGAGTTCAAGGAACTCTTGATAAACCTAGGCCTGGAAGGGGAGTACGAGGGGATTGGACACTGCGTACTCGGATGGCCTGCTACGGGCCTCCCTGAGCCTCTTCCACGCAAAGAAGGACGTGTATTCTTTGTTAAGTAGTGTAGTTATATGGACAAGATTATCGATCCGGTTCCTTCCGCCCTGCTGAAGGCGGAACTGACCAAGAGCCGTAAACTGATGGACACCAACAAGGGCGGAAACGAACTCTATGTGGTGGACTGTCACAATGCACCTAATACCCTGAGGGAAATAGGCCGTATCCGCGAACTGACCTATCGCGAGGCCGGAGGCTGCTCCGGCAAGGAGATGGACCTCGATGAATATGATTTCCTCGACAAACCCTATCAGCAGCTGATTGTCTGGGATCCTGATGCCCAGGCGATAATAGGCGGGTATCGTTTCATCCTCGGGAAGGATGTCTCCTTCCGTAAGGACGACCAGCCTAATTTCACATCCTCGCACCTTTTCCATTACTCCGAGAAGTTCCTTCAGGAATACCTGAACAAGACAATGGAACTCGGCCGCTCCTTCGTAGCTCCCGAATACCAGAGTTCCAAGGCCGGCGCCAAGGCGCTGTTTACCATGGACAACCTTTGGGACGGTATAGCCGGCGTGCTGCTTAGCCATCCCGGAGTCGAGTACCTGTTCGGCAAGATGACCATATACAAGTCTTACGACAAGTTGGCCCGCGAGCTGATATTGCGTTTTCTGGAGAAGCATTTCGCCGATAAGGAAGGGCTCATCACCCCTTACAAGCGCCTCGTTCCTGAGACGGATCCCAGGATTATGGACCTGATCCTCAAGGAAGACGACCTCAAGTCGGATCTCCGCTGCCTTAAGGAGGCACTCCGCAGGCTTGGAAATACCATACCTCCTCTGGTCAACTCCTACATCAATTCTTCTTCGACGATGAAGATTTTCGGCTCGGCCGTGAACGACGAATTGTCGGACGCCATAGAGACCGGTCTGATGATACGATTCAACGAGATGTACCCCGACAAACGCGACCGCCACATCCTCACCTTCATACAGAAGAGGGTCCCGCGCCTGAGGAAAGTCGCCGAAAGGGTAATCAAACAGCATAATCTGGTTTCTCACGAGATAGAGTTCAAATAGTTTCCGGTATGGATGCGAAGGATGTCCTGAAGCAATACTGGGGTTACGATGGCTTCCGCCCGAAGCAGGAGGAGATAATATCCGCCGCCCTGGAAGACCGTGACGTCCTGGCCATCCTTCCTACCGGTGGTGGAAAATCGGTCTGTTTCCAGGTGCCGGCCCTTATGAAGGACGGCATAGCCCTGGTTATCACGCCCCTGATAGCCCTGATGAAGGACCAGGTGCAGAACCTCGAATCCCGCGGCATCAAGGCCCTGGCTATTCACGCCGGTATGAACCGTTTTCAGGTGGACACGGCCCTGAACAATGCCGCATACGGGGATTTCAAGTTCCTGTACCTCTCGCCTGAACGTCTTTCCACACCCTTGTTCCAGTCGTACATAGATATACTCAAGGTCAATTACATCGTGGTGGACGAGGCGCATTGCATTTCCCAGTGGGGCTATGACTTCCGTCCGGATTATCTGCAGATAGGAAAGCTCCGCGAGCGTGTGAAGGCCCCCGTGATTGCCCTTACCGCTACGGCTACTCCGCCTGTTGCGGAGGACATAATGGACAAGCTTGGTTTCGAGGAGCATCTTCTGATCCGTGCCAGTTTCCAGAGGCCGAACCTCCACTATGTCGTGCGCCGCTGCGAGGATAAACTCGGGCAGTTGATCGGTGTCTGCAATGGCGTCGAGGGCAGCGGGATAGTGTATCTTCGCAGCCGGAAGAAATGCGAGGAATATGCTGCCCTGCTTCGCGCGGAGGGCATCAATGCATCATTCTACCACGCCGGCCTCTCTCCCGAGATGAGGAACGAGCGCCAGGCCGCCTGGAAGAATAATGCTATCCGGGTGATGATCTGCACCAATGCTTTCGGAATGGGAATAGATAAGCCAGATGTCCGTTTCGTGGTGCACTGCGACATCCCCGAAAGTCCCGAAGCCTATTTCCAGGAAGCCGGCCGTGCCGGGCGCGATGGCAAGAAATCCTATGCCGTGCTCCTTTGGAGCCCCGATGACGTACGTCGCCTGCATCAGCTGGAATCGCTCGCCTTTCCCAGCCTGGAATATATAGAGGATATCTACCATAAACTGCACGTTTTCTTCCAGATACCATATGAGCAGGGGATGGGGCGGCAGCTGCGTTTCAGCCTGGCAGATTTCTGCTCCCACTATAAGTTGAGCCAGGCATCCGCCCGCAATGCCATCATCTACCTGCAGCGTTCCGACCATATCAGCTACACCGAGTCGGTGGATATCAATACCCAGGTCAAGATCGCAGTCGAAAGGCGGGATCTCTACGACATAGACCTTCCTGACCCTTTGATGGTGCCCCTGCTGGAGCTGCTGATGCGCAATTATACCGGCATCTTCTCTTACCCCGTGGCCATAGCCGAGGATTTCGCGGCGGAAAGCTTGGGAGTCTCCGTCCCGGCCCTGCGTCAGTTGCTATACAGGCTTAGCCAGGAGCACGTGATCCGCTATGTGCCGGGCGAGAAAAGCGACGTGATAACCCTGCACCACAATCATCTTCAGAGGGGGAATGTCGATCTGCAGCCAGCCCGATATGCAATGCTCAAAGAGAAGAGCGCCGCACGCACGGAAGCCATCATAGGCTACGTGAACGAGCCGGACGAAAGCCGCCTGAAATATCTGCTTTCTTATTTCGGGGAAGAATAATCCCTTGTCAATCGCTGATTACCAGTCCGTCGTAAGCCGGCAGCACCTCCGAGCGTATGCCACGGCCGGCGCATAGTGCGCGCAGTTCCTCCGCGAATTGTTCATAGACCGGGAAATTGTGGCTGAGATGCGTGAGCCAGGTATGCTTGGCACCGATGCGGTCGGCAAGCGAAAGGGCTTCGTCCAGGCTAAGATGCGAGTGGTGAGGCTTGTAGCTGACGGTGTTCAAGGTCACGTGCTCCAGCCCTTCCAGCTTGTGCATTTCTTCTTCGGGGATGTAGCTGAGGTCGGTGAGATATGCGATATTCCCTATCCTGAAACCGAGTATCGGCATCTTTCCGTGTATTCCCCTTATGGGTATCACCTTTACCCCCTTTCCGTCTTCCGTGGCAATGTCCACGATGTCCTCGGGCCCTGGCTGAATGCTGCCGTCGGGCATCTTGTAGCCGTATCCCACATCGTGTATCCATACCAGTTCCTTGTCATCTGCGCAGGGATGCACGGTGAAGGGATCCGTACCTATCAGATGTATATGCCATTCGGGCGCTCCGGGATATCTGGGAGATGCGAAGGCATAGGCATATTCCCTTTTCAGGTCGTCCAGTATCTTGGGTTCGCAGTAAATCTCCGCGGGGCGGCGGTCCACATAGTTCAGGGACCTTACGTCATCCAGGCCTCCTATATGGTCCTTGTGGTTATGGGTGATGAGTATGGCGTCCAGATGGCCGATGCCGGCCCTAAGCATCTGGCTGCGGAAGTCGGGCCCGCAATCCACCAGTATGTTCAGCCCCCCGGCCTCGAACAGGGCAGAAGCGCGGTAGCGCTTATCGCGGGGGTCCGTGCTCCGGCACACTGGGCACTGGCATCCTATTATGGGGATGCCCTGGGATGTTCCGGTTCCGAAGAAAGTCAGTTTCATATTATGATGTCCGTCAGCACCCCTACCAGCGCAGGGTCGTAGGGGCGTGTAATCCTTATGTAATTGCCGGTGTATCCTCCCATGCTGCCGTCCTTCTCCTTCGATTCGAAGAGTACCTTTTCGGCGATGCCGCGGTTCTGCTCCGTGAATTCGGAGTGCAGGCGGTCGCAAAGCTCTTCCAGCTTCTTCACGCGCTCTGCCTTGACCTGTTCGGGAACCTGCCCGTCCATAGTTGCAGCCGGTGTGCCCGGACGTTTGGAGTAGGGGAATATGTGGATGAACGCCGGGCGTATCTTTTCCAGGAATGCGAGTTCCTGTTCGAAGAGTTCGTCGGTTTCTCCCGGAAGGCCGGCCATCACGTCGAATCCGAAGAAGACTTTGGGCTTGCCGGGGCCTTCCATCTTATTGCGGATGTAGGCTATCTTTTCGGCGAAGAAGGCTGTGGTGTAGCGGCGGCCCATCTTTGCGAGTATTTCGTCGGTGCCTTGCTGCAGAGGGATGTGGAAGTGGGGCTGGAACTTGGTCCCGGAGGCTATCCAGTCGATTATTTCCTCGGTTATCAGATTCGGCTCTATGCTGGAGATGCGCCATCTTTCTATTCCTTTCACTTCGTTCAGGGCTTTCAGCAGCTGGAGGAAGGATTCGCCGGTGCCGCGGCCGTAGTCGCCGGTGTTTATGCCGGTTATCACTACTTCCTTTACACCTTCGGCGGCTATTGCCTCTGCAGCCTTCACCGCCTCGCATATGGGGATGCTGCGGCTGCGTCCCCTGGCATATGGAATCGTGCAGTAGCGGCAGAAATAGTCGCATCCGTCCTGCACTTTCAGAAAAGCCCTGGTCCTCTCGGATGTCGAATACGCTCCGAATACACTTCCGGGCAGGTAACTGCCCCTGGAGGAACTCCGTTCGCTTCGCTCACTCCGGCCCCTCCCAACGTATCCTTCGCGGTCAGACGACCGCTTGTCTCCGTCGGGCCCCTCCCCCTGCCCCTGTCCGGGGGTGGACAGGCCCTCCAGGGGCAGTTCCTGCCCGGTACGTATGCCTTCGGAGGAAAGTGTTTCCGGGACGACCAGCGATTTTTCGGCCGAAAGGAAAACGCGGCTGACACCCGGTATGGCCCGTATTTCATCCGGCTTCATCTGCGCATAGCAACCAGTAACGATGATACGGGCATCAGGATTGATACGATGCACCTTGCGGATTTCTCCGCGCGACTTGCTGTTCGAAGTCTCGGTGACCGTACAGGTGTTTATCAGGTATATATCAGCCTTCTCGCGCCAGGGCACAACTTCCAGCCCAGCTGCGCGGAAACCCCTTTCGTAGGTCGCTGTCTCCGCGAAATTCAACTTGCATCCAAGGGTGATAAAAGCAATCTTCATCGGGCACACCCTCCATATAAAGTCACCTTCGCCACGGCTGCACTGCCTCCCACCGGAGGATTCTTCTTGGAAACGCTGATCTCGAACTCCGGAAGGGCCGGGAAGGCCTCCTCGATGGCGGCCCTTATCCTGCCGGCGACGTTTTCCAGAAGGTCGGAGGGGGTGGCCATTTCCGCTGCAACTATCTTGTAGATGGCAGAATAGTCAAGGGTATCTGCCAGGTCGTCGCTCTGGGCGGCAGCCGCCAGATCCACGGTAGCGCGGAAGTCCACCACGAAACTGCCGCCATTCTCCTTTTCGGAGGCCAGGCAGCCGTGGTAGGCCAGGAATTCCATCCCCAGCAGCTCTATTTTGCCAAAATCAGGAACACGCACGGGCGCTTTCCTATCTGCGGAACATCTTTTTTCCATTGTGAGACTTTTGCGGTTTTTATGTAAGCGTCGGGGAGGGTGATATCGGCGGCGATGCAAAGCCTGGTGGCGGGGCCCAGCTGCTCCAGCAGGTCTTTCAGCAGGGAATCGTTGCGATAGGGAGTCTCTATGAAGATCTGGGTCTGATGCAAGGCGGCGGAGTCCTTTTCGCAGCGGCGTATTGCCGCGCGGCGCTCGTCGGTCTTTGCGGGGAGATATCCCCGGAATGCGAAACTCTGCCCGTCCAGGCCGGAGGCCATCAGCGACAGCATAAGTGAGGAAGGGCCTACCAGGGGCACGACCGTTATCCCTTCGCGGTGGCAGAGCGCTACCAGGGCGGCTCCGGGATCGGCGACCGCGGGCAGGCCGGCCTCGGAAATCAGGCCTACGTCCCCTTTGTCGAAAAGGGCTGCGAGGGCCTCCACTTCGGCCGGAGCGGTATGCTCGTTCAGCTCGTGGAATTCAAGCTCTGCGATATGCCCTTTGAGACCTGCTGCCGATAGATAGCGCCTGGCGGTGCGGGTCTCTTCCACCACGAAAGTGCTGATTCCTTTGAGCACCTTCAGGGTGCCTTCGGGGATGACTTCCGATGGATCGTATTCTCCGAGGGGGGAGGGTATCAGGTATAGTTTGCCTTTATTCATCTGCTTCCACCGTTATGGTCCTCTTCTCTTCGGGGACGGCCGTCTCTTTTTCCATCTGCTGGCGTTTCTTCCTGCTGCGGAAGAGACTGCGTACGAAGTCGGACCATTTGTTGAATTCTTTCTGGTATGTGATGCCAACGCCATTGCGCTGGGAGTAGTCGAGGTAGGATGTGTACTCGTCGGCGGAGTGCGAGAAGAGGTTGAGCCTCAGCTCGCCGGGGCGGTCGAGCTTGACGTCTATGTCGAGGTCGCCCACCATATCGCCGTTAGGATTGTTGGATGTGCTGTACTGGCGGTTGCCGAAGGAGCCGCGCACTTCCACGCGGTTGTCGAAGAGCTCGGTGCTCACCGACACGTCGTACAGGTTGGTGCCGCTGGAATTCTGCTGGTATCCCACGCCCAGGTCGACAGGAATGTCCATACGGTTGAGCAGGTTGCTGAGCTGCCTGGACATCATTTCGCTGACGTTCGAGAACACCAGGTTGGTATTGTTGATGATGCCGGTCTGCTCGTTCTCGATGAATCCTCCGGTAATCACCAGCGAGAGGAACTGCTTCTGCACCTTGTCTTCGGTGTTCAGGGCGCTTTCAACCTCGGATTTGGTGGTGGGGTCGAGGTCGGGTATGTCGATGGAGAAGCCGAGCTTGGGGGAACTCAGCTTGTCGGTTATGCTGATGCCGCAGTTGACCATCCTCCTGGTAGCTACCGAGGATGTATCCGCCATAAGCTTGTTGATGTCGGTGCGTATGGTGTAGATAGCGTCGATGTCCAGTTCGCTGTTGGCGAGGCCGCCACCGAACTTGATGCTGCTGCCGCTGTTGATGTTGAAGTTCTTGCTGACTATGCCAGGCAGGGCGAAGTGGTATTTACCGTTGGAGATGTTGTAGTCGCCGGTGACATCCACCTGTTTGCGGCCGGAATTGAATTCGACGTTGAGCAGGCCCGAGCCGCGGGCGGTAAGGAAGTTCTCGCCGCTGTTGTCGAGCTCCAGCACCGCTTCCAGTTCGGGGGTGGCGTTGATCCTGGCCCTGGCCATTATGTTAGTGGCGGATTCTTTCTTGATGGCCGCCGCCTGCTGGAGTATCTCCATAAGCATCAGCTCGTAAGGGTCGATGCGGGATTCGCTGTGGTCGGTGAAGGTCAGCAGGTCGCCCACTGTGGCGGAGGATGCTCCTCCCAGCGAGACGTGCACGCTGCCAGCCTTGTTGGTGAACACGTCGGCATCGATGGAGATGTTCCCGGGGTTGCCGCTCAGCCATATGTTGCCGCTGGCGTAGAGGTCTCCGTAGATATCTCCGCTGCTGTTGCCCAGGAACATTAGGTTGCTCAGGCTAAGCCTTGCATCCAAGGCAATATCCTTGAGATT
>JAEEGI010004461.1_pt1 | contig 32752 bp, 34 predicted proteins | sample 8958751 | NCBI WGS metagenome assembly JAEEGI01 (sample SAMN16246545, study PRJNA631951) | gut metagenome | biome: gut microbiome; feature: rumen; material: KS-attached | host: Bos | place: Iran: Karaj | collected 2018-10
TACACTTCATAGATAATCTTCGCCATACTTTAAAATGTTTTTCATAGCATTAGATTCATTCGACCAGCTACATCGGGTGGCCGAATCCCGCTTGTTTTGTCTCTCATGATTGACACTGCAAAATTACAAAAAATATCAATGCAAAACAATACTTTCCCCTAATTATTTTTGAGAAATTTGAATTTTCTCTCGAGCTCTGCTCGCTTGGCTCGTCCAAGAACATTTCGTCTATTCTTGCCCGCGAGGAGCGTAAATAATTCAATCTCCCTCGATAAATATTTCAATCCATGAGATTCCAGTATTCGCGCATTTCAGTGGTTTATCACGCCGTTACGCAGTTACGCAGTTACGCAGTTGCATTTGCCTTCGGCGAAGTTTCATTTCTAGTGAATATCTATATTATATTATTATATATAATATATTATATATAATAATATAAAAATAAGTATTACTTTCCAAAGTTACAGCGCAGATACACCTTATGCAACTGCGTAACTGCGTAACGGTGTAACTGCGTTATTCCTAAGAACGTTGACTCTATTCCTGAAATAGTTGACACTCCTATTAGAAACCAAGCAGCAACACAGGGGAACTGGAACTGTGTTACGCTATTGTGATAAGTAGACACGACAGCCATCGAAAAGCCCCGCTGCCGTTTGTTCAGCAGCGAGGCTCGATGTAGTTTCGATGACTCACAGGACCTGTCCCCGTGAGTTCATAGATGACCTGACGTTCACCTATGATGGCAATCAGGTGACCAAGATAGAGGATGCTGCAATCGATCCGACCTATAATGGTGCTTTCAATTTCAATGACGGTGCGAGCCAGACCGACGAGTACGTTTACGACAAAAATGGCAATCTGACAAAAGATTTAAACAAGAATATTTTGTCAGTTCAATATAATTCACTAAATTTGCCGTCGCGTATCAATTATCAAAACGGCAATTACGTGACATACACTTACAGTGCGGAAGGAGAGAGGCTGACGAGTACCTTCAATGTCGGCACAACACAGGGTTCCTGACCCCTTGTGTTCGCTCGCCATTATTTCCACATTTGCCACCTCCTTAATGTGGCAAAGTGGCAAAGTGGCGAAATGGCAGATTTTTATAAAAAAGTTAGCCAAAATGGTACACAATTCAAAAATTATTTGTATCTTTGCCCCCAAGAAATCAAAACAGATATAGAATTATGGTAGTAGTAACAGGCAGAGACTTTAGGGCCAACACCGCTAAATATGTGGACGTGGCTTATCGAGGCGAGGACGTGGTGGTGAAATCACGTGCGGGCAGTTTCCGTATCGTTCCCATCAGCGAGGATGACATCGTGATAAACAAGCGCGACCTGACAGAAGAACTCCGTGGTGCACTCTTGGAGGCCAAGGAGTCGATTGAAGGAAAGCGAAAGTTGAACACCCTGGGCAATCTGATCAATGAGCTTCGAAATTCAAACGACTAGTTATTTCGATAGCGAAGCCAAGCGACTGGCAAAACGCCACCGCAGTTTCGTTGACGATTTGTCCGACTTTCGCGACAGCATTCTTAAAAATCCCTACCAAGGCACGGAATTGTCGCCAGGCATCCGTAAAGTTCGTATGACCATAGTCTCGAAAGGCTGTGGCCAGTCGGGTGGTGCGCGCATTATCACGTTTACTTATCTGGTCAACGAAAAGGATGGCGTCGTTATCCTCCTTCTGCTCTACGACAAGGCAGATGCCAGCAACATCAAAATGAATGTTGTGCGCCAAATCATAAAAGACTTGGGGCTCGACCTCCAGACACTTCAATCCGAAGGTAAGCTAAAGGCGGAGGAATCACGGGGTCTCTGGTGATCATTCTTCTATGATCATATTTTGAAGTTTGAGAATAAGATTGTATCTTTGCCATGGGACAAAAGTTGTAAACAATGAGAAAAATGATCAGTAGAACCGTCCCCAGTGATCCGGGGACTACAGGACGGCGGGAGCTACGGGCTGATAGACGACCTGACATTTACCCTTACCGGTAATCAGGTGACCAAAATTGAGGATGCCGCCACCGATCCGACCTACTATGGAGTATTCAACTTCAAGGACGGTGCCAGCCAGTCAAATGAGTACACTTACGACAAAAATGGCAATATGACGAAAGATTTAAATAAAAACATTTCGTCAATTCAATATAATTCACTAAATTTGCCGTTGAAAGTGTCTTTTTCAAACGGGAAGTATATGGATTATGTGTATAGTGCAACAGGAGAGAAGCGAAGTGTCACCTACAATGTGTTATCCTCAGGTGGCAACTATACATACTGTGACAACTTCATCTACTATAACGGGTCTTTGAATAAGATACTCGTTGACGGAGGCTATATATCCATCAGCGGAACAACACCCACCTACCACTATTACCTGAAGGACCATCTGGGTAACAACCGCGTGGTGGTGGATGCATCGGGCACGGTAAAGCAGGTGACGCACTACTATCCCTTTGGCGGTTTCTTTGGCGAGAGCATTGGTAGCAGTTACCAAACCTACAAGTACAATGGCAAGGAGTTCGAACGTCTGATCAGTGAGGACTGGTATGACTACGGTGCCCGCCACATGGACGGTATGCGATTCACCACAATGGACCCGATGGCAGAGAAGTACTATAACATCAGTCCGTATGCGTATTGTGCGGGAGATCCTATGAATTATACTGATGAAAATGGAGATTCCGTAAGAATGGTTTTCAATAAGGATGAAATGAAATTGTATATTTTAGATATGGACAATTATAATCGGAAACAAGAATTGAATTATGTTTCTTATGAGGATTATAAACCAGGAAAAAATAATCAGGTTTTAGTCATTCCATTTGTTTTTTCAGGTGGAGAAGTTGGAGAAGATGGAAGTGTATCTATTAATCCTGACAGAAAGAATTTTGAAAAAGAATTGCCTAACGGGGTATATGATATTTTGGATAATTCTTCGGATGATAATTTAAATCATTCTACGTGGTATCGTCTTGACAAAATCGATAATTCAAGATATAATGATAAGGATGATACATCTGGTAGAAGTGGATTCCGATTGCATTTAGGTACAGTATCATATGGATGTGTTACTATTAACAAAGACCAAAACAACTCGAATAAAATGTGGAGTGTTTTATCTGGAATCATGGGGAGAACGAGTTCTACAAGGGTAAAAGAAAAAAGAGGAAGACAATGGCTAAATCCACTAAGTCAACGTACATGGTATGGAAAAATGGTAGTTATAGGAGGTAAATAATATGAAGAAAATTATTTTATTACTCAACCTCATTATTTTCGTTCTAATTAGTTGTACAGAAGGATGTAATGTCAAGGGAATTGAAGTGAGTCAAGAAATCATTGATGGAGGTAATATGAATGGGATTGACTATTGTTTTCTATATAAAAAAGCCTTAGATGGAGATTCTTCTAGCATTAAAGATTTTTCCACTATTGAAACTTTTGAGGGAGGATTCATATATGCCCATGGAGTTTATCTTATAAGATTAATCGATAGAGTTGGTGACGACTATTATGTTAAAACCATAAAAGGTATAAATAATAGGCAAAAGGCATTAATTGACTCATATATCAATGCTGGTATGGATATATATGAAACGTATTATACAGGTAATGGTGCAAAGAAATATAAATCAATTAGTGACTTTTGGAATAAACATCCCATTTTAAAGGATGAAGTGTCACGGCGGGGTCAGGATAATTTGTGACTCGGAATCATGCGGTTCTGGTGATCATTCTTCTATGATCATATTTTGAAGTTTGAGAATAAGATTGTATCTTTGCCATGGGACAAAAGTTGTAAACAATGAGAAAAAATGATCAGTAGAACCGCAGTGATCCGAATTAATCAATTATGAAGCAAGATCAGATTGTAATCTATCAGACAGAAGATGGTAAAACTCAAATCGACGTACGATTGGAGAATGAGACGGTGTGGCTGACACAGGCTCAGATGGCAGAGTTATTTGAGAAGACGCCACAAAATATAACTATGCATATTGGCAATGCATATAAAGAGGGTGAACTTGAAAAGGGAGCAACATGTAAGGAATACTTACAAGTTCAAACAGAAGGTAAAAGGAAGGTGACTCGTCGGAATCACGGGGTCTGGTGATCATTCTTCTATGATCATATTTTGAAGTTTGAGAATAAGATTGTATCTTTGCCATGGGACAAAAGTTGTAAACAATGAGAAAAATGATCAGTAGAACCGACCCCAGTGATCATAATTATTTGGCGGAATGGGAAAAAACATGTCCATAAAATAAAAATATGCACAAAATATTTGGAAGTATCGAGATAAGTGCTTAACTTTGCACCCGAATAATATAATAGTAAGATGGCTTACACTAAAGATACGATGATTATCAAGAATCCTTCAGAGAAAGTGATGAAGGTGATTGAGGAAATGAGAAAGCATAAACTTGCTCAGGTAGAGAGATTGCGCAATATGAAACCTGAGGAATTCTCACGTCGTGTAATTTTGTCGTAATGGAAGCGTACTATTCTATTATCCAAAAAGAAAACGAGTATCGTATATTATTAACTCCAATAAACACGGGTGGGTTACCTGTGCGTATTCAACAGGTTCTATCCGATCGTAATATTGATATAAGCGAACTCATCATTGAACGCATAAGTGGTGAAAGTACTACAGGACAAGAAGTATTACACGATATAACAGGATGGATAGCTGAGATATTTGCTAGCAATCCCAATCTGATTATCTATTATTCTTGTGACGACATGATACCGATTCCATCGAGGAACAAGAACAGTGATAATAAAGATATGCCTGTGAATGAGTATCGTAGCAGGTTGTTTTCGCATATCTTTGATACATACATGACAAGTCACCAGGTATCGGGAGTTATAAACACACCAATACAACTCGACAACTATGAGAATGGCGTTGGATATAGCCTATTCTTCCATTTTATAGCAAGGGATACCCACAGCGACATTGTTGAAATGCTAAAAGCTGATATCAGAGAAGTTAGTGGCAAATAACATTCTCATTTTCCGTAAGAAAAGGAATCACGGGGTCTGGTGATCATTCTTCTATGATCATATTTTGAAGTTTGAGAATAAGATTGTATCTTTGCCATGGGACAAAAGTTGTAAACAATGAGAAAAATGATCAGGAGAACCGCAGTGATCCGTGATCCACGAGCGATTATTTAAGAATGCCACGGGATTAAGTGAACCCCAGAATGTGATCATTTCTCATTTTTCTTTCTTAAATATTTGGTCGATTGGAAATTAGTGCGTATATTTGCACCATATAATGCAATTAGTTATGGACAAAAGTAAAGTTATCGACAGTATCAAGCAGGTGGCCGAAAGGGTTTTACCCAAGGGTAGTCTGTTGTACCTCTACGGGTCGCGTGCACGTGGAGACTGGCACGATGGTTCTGATTGGGATCTTCTGTTGATACTTGATAAGCCACGTCTTGAGCACGAGGATTTTAATAAGTATTCCTATCCGTTTGTTGAAATGGGGTGGGATATAGGCGAGGATATTCGTCCCCATGCATATACTAAGCAAGAGTGGTTTGATGGTCCACATGCTATGTTCTATTATAATGTAGAAGAAGACAAACAAGTATTGTATGGAGCTAAGTGATAACGAGAGATCAACCATCGTTCGAATGGAAATGGAGAAGGCACACAAGACGTTTGCCGATATGGAGTTTTGTGCCAAAGAGCAGAAATGGGAGGCTGCTGCCAATCGCCTGTACTATGCTTTGTTTCATGCGGTATCAGCCTTACTTATCAGTGGAGGTCAGAATGTAAAAAGTCATCGTGGCATCATGTCTCTTTTCGGGCAGCATTATGTCCGTACAGGGCTTTTTACGAGCGAAGATGGTTCACTTCTCTCTGAACTTGTGATTATGCGCGATAATGCTGACTATAATCTATTCTTTGAGGCGAACGAGGAGAAAATCACTCCCTATATTGAGCCTACAAGAAAATTGATTAAGAAAATCGGCGAATTTGTTAATACGTGATTTTTCTCCATTTGCTTACTGGTCAGATTCATGAAAAAAATGGTCGCAAGATATTGGTATGTGCCAATAGTTCTAGTGGTCTTGCTAATGCTAACACTGATAGTGCTAATTACTAATCAGTCTGCATATCAGAGAATCACTCTTTGGTTACTTTTTGTTGCCTTGATTTCACTGCCGGTTTCATGGATATGGCTATTTATCTTCAAAGAACGCCGTAAGGCACTCTTGTCTATTATATGGTCAATTGCATCTATTTGTATCCTGCTTATTCCACTCTCGATAGCTATCATTTCAGATCCGCGCGTTTCCAACACATCGAGTGATGGGAGAAAACGCCCTGGTGATCTCCTTTTCTCAAATACCGTAGAAGAGGTGGCTGCAAATACTGACGTGAGTTATGAAACTAGCGAATCGGAACGTGAAATCATACGCGCTACAAATGATTTCTCGTTCAGGCTGTTTCTGTCTGTGGCAGCGAATAGCAAAGGTAAAGACGTTCTGATTTCTCCATTAGGCGTGGTATATTCGCTCGACCTAATCAGCAATGGCGCTGGTGGAGACACCAAACAACTGTTTAAGCAACAACTTGGTACAGGCAAGTTCGATCAGGACGATATCAATGCGTTAAGACGCAAGATGATGCTTTGCCATGCAAAAGTAGTTGAAGACGAGTTAGGCTATAAATCCGCCTTTTTGAAGTCGTCAAACCTGTTCCTATATCGTGATAATGGACAGAATATTAATCAAGACTTCGTAAATTCTATTGAATATAACTATTTCGCAGATTGCATGCCATTTGCTGAGCAGAATGATGCCCAACAAATAGTTGACAAATGGAACAAAAACACTAATCATGGATTGATAAAAGACATCATGATAAATGGAATCAGCGACAACCTTATCATAAATACTTTATTGTTTAAAGCATCATGGACAGAGGAATTTGAGGATACAAAACTTGATACCTTCTATGTTGCAAAGGATAAAGTAAGTATGGTAAAGATGATGTGTCTGACAGATGAAGACAGATGTTTAAGATATATGCAGAACGAGCAATATGCTATGCTTCGCATGCCTTATGACGTTCGTATACCATTTGTGGGGTGTTTCTATATGGATGTGCTGTTGCCCAATGAGAATCTAACAGTTGACAGTCTGATCCAACAGCTAGATATGAACCAATATGAGAAGAGTACAAGGCGGTTGGATAAATACGACATTATTAAGGTTCGATTCCCAAAATTCCAAGCTAAATCTTCAATTGAGTTAAATTCAATACTAGCTGCAATTGGTCTATCTGAGTTATTTTCCGAGAATGCAGATTTTAGTTCGATGTCAGATGCTCCTTTATATCTAAATAAGATGATGCAAGACGTAGAGATAGAAGTTGATGAAAAAGGAACTCTCGCTCAGGCTGTTACAATCACATCTCTTACATCGTTGAGCGAAGACGTTAGAAAAAAGAATACCCGGGCAGAGTTTTATGCTAATCGCCCCTTCATCTATTTTATCCGAGATTATTTCGGCTCCATCTGCTTTGCAGGGGTATATCGTGGAGGTAAGTTATGATCAATAGAACCTTGTGTGACACATGGGACTGGAACCTTGTGCACACAAACAAACAGGAACAATATATAAGGTAAACAAAGAAAAATAACGCAATATGAAAGTATATTGGTCAAGTGTCGAGTATGAATATTTATATGACGACAAAAAAAGAAGGGTGGTTTTGTATATGCTTTTGTTAAGTCAAAAGATGCGATTTCTGCTTATGAACAAATGAAAAAAGAATTTGCGAAAGAACATCTTAATCCTATTTCTTGGGAATTCGTGAGTCCATATGATATTAATACAGAATGGGACTCAGAAGAAGAAAAACTTCATTATAAGAAATTGTATGACTTGGCTAAAAATAGTAACAAATGCATATTTGATACATTTTATGCGTATGTAAATAAATAATTAAGTCACATTGTATCCTGACCCCGCCGTGACACAGTTCAATATAAGTTTTTGGGTAAAAAACTTGGGCATTTGAGAATTAGTGTGTACCTTTGCAGACTATTTTAAATATATATTCAGTTTTCATGAAAAAAGTAATGTATAAAAGACGTATGAGATTCTACTTTCTTTTATGGTCAATGATGTTGGCCTTGACTACTTCGGCACAAAGCATTGAGCCCAATCTGAAATGGGGCAACCCCACGCAAGAAGAACTCACTATGACAGAATATGCACCAGACAAGGACGCTGACGCCGTTGAATTGTGTCGGCAGGTCGATGTGTTCTATGAGTATAATAATGGCGACTTCCGTGTCGTTCGTTATGTGAAATGCCGCATGAAAGTGCTAAAACCTGAGGGCAAAAGTGTGGCTGATGCCAGCATTGTTACCCACGGGAGCGAACAAGGTCATAGGATTGAAAGCATTAGCGGACTGAAAGCCACAGCCTTCAATATGGAGAATGGTAAACTGGTGAAGACAAAGATGGAGAAATCCATGATTCATGAGGAACAACTTGACAAGACCGGCAAACTGACTAAGTTCAGCGTTCCTCAAGTGCGCGTGGGTACTGTCATAGAGTATGAATACAAATTGTGGAGCGACTTCTTCTATGAGCTTCGCGACTGGTATGCACAGCGCAACATCCCCGTGCTCTATACGCAGTACACCTTATCTGTCCCTGATTGGTTCAGTTTTCATATTGAGGAAACGGGTTCCAATAAGCTGGAAAAGAAAACGAGCAGCGGCTCCCTGACCATTGAAACAGAGACCGTCAGCACGAACATCTACACATTCATCGGTCGTAATCTGCCAGCTCTGAAAGACGATGAATACATTTGGTGTGCCGATGACTTTGGTGACAAGGTGACCCATGAGTTGCAAGGCATCTATATCCCTGGAGCGGTTCACAAGAGCTACACCTCGGCATGGGAGGATATTGACAAGATCCTGCTCGAAGACGATGAGTTTGGAGGACGCATCAAGCGGAGCAGTCCGTTGAAAGATGAGATTGTCGCTGCCGGTATTCCACAGATAGAGAGTCCTCAGGAACGTGTGGAGGCTACCTGGAAATTGCTGAAACAGAAGGTAAAGTGGAATGGCGACTATGCCTTCTGGGCCAAGTCGGGATCCAAGACACTGAAAGAAGGCACAGGAACCAATGCCGACATCAACTTTTTGTTTGTCAATATGCTGCATGACGTGGGTATTGAGGCTACACCTATTGTGTTACGTCTTCGCGACCGCGGACGTCTGCCCCTTACCCATGCTAGCATGAAATACCTGTCCACCTTTGTTGTCGGCATCCAACTGAACGACACTACGATGAGCTATTTCGACAGTTCTGCCGAAGACGGCTACTTGAATGTGCTGCCTGCCCGTCTCTCTGTCAACCGTGCCCGTATGATTCGGAAAGGCCAGCAAGGACAGTGGGTCGATCTTCAGTCTGTAGCCCAATCGACGGAGACCACTGCCATTCAGGCCTCCCTCAATGCCGACGGTCTGATAACGGGCGCTGTCTCCCACGTTCTTGTAGATGAGTCTGCTGCTAATCTGCGCAAACGGTGGCGCACTGCCAAGGATAGTACTGACGTGATTCAACAGATGCAGAAAGACAAGGAAATCGAGATTACCGACTATCAGATAAAGGGTCGCCATGATTTCTCCTCGACTGTCCGTGAGCGTATCCAGTTTACCAAGCAGTGTACCGCAACTGATGGTATTATCTATCTCAATCCTCTGGTCATTGCGCCTTTCAGCAAGAATCCCTTTACGGCCGACACGCGTAACCTGCCTGTAGAGTTGCCATATAAGCAGCGTGAGACCATCAATGTTGTCTTGACGCTGCCCGACGGTTGGCAAGTAGAAGAGATGCCAAAGCCCATCACTCTGAAATTCGACGGTATCACAGCCCGTATTATCTACAGACAGACAGGGGAACAGTTTTCAGCCTCATACCGACTGGACGTACAGCGTACTTTCTTCTCACAGACTCAGTATCAGGACCTGAAGGCATTCTTTGAAAAGTTGGTGGAGAACACCAAGAACATCATCACAATCAAGAAAACAGAGAATTCAGAACAATGAGGAAACGGCTGATCTTACCCCTTTTCGCCTTTTTACCTTTCTGCGTCTTTGCCCAGAAAGCCGTCGTCGAGGAATACTTTGTGGATGTCACCTGTAACAGTCCGACTCGAGCTGTCCAACACTTTCGCGAGGTGACTACCATCCTCAATGAACAGGGAGCATCGTTGGCCTCGTTTGTCTGCTCGTGTAGCAAGAATGACAAACTGACCAGCTTCAAGGGACTGGTTACCGATGCATCAGGCCGCACCATCAAGAAACTGAAGGAAAGCGACTTGCAAAAGACGGAATACTCGCCCTATCTGGCTATCGACGACTACAAGATGTATCTCGACTATACACCACCCGCTTACCCCATCACCATCACCTATGAATGGACTATCGACAGCCAAGATAACGTGCTAAGCTTTCCCACCTTCTACCCACAGTCCGACTATGACGTCAGCGTGCATAAGGCCGCCTATAGCCTCAAGGCACCCAAGAGCATGAACATCCGACATGCCATGCAGAACATGGGCTGTCAGGTAAGTGTTAGCGACATATCAGCAGATACCCAATTGTTCACTCTCGACGTCAGTGATCTGCCCATGCTCAAACAGGAGCCCTATGCCCGTCCCCTGCACGAACGGTTGCCGCTGGTCTGGTTTGCACCTACCGATTTCGTCTACTACGGCACGCAGGGCAGTCTACGGAACTGGTCGGACTACGGCTTATGGGAATACAGTCTGATTAAAGGGCTCGACACCCTGCCTGATGCTGTCCGTCAGGAACTGCATCAACTGACTGACACACTGAAGACCAATCGTGAGAAAGTGGAGGCTCTTTATCAAAGACTGGGCAGAACCACCCGTTATGTTGCCGTTCTCTTAGGTATTGGCGGACAGAAGCCTGCCTCAGCAGCTGATGTCAGCAAGAGCGGATTTGGCGACTGTAAGGGGCTGTCGAACTATATGCGCGCGATGTTAAAAGAGGTGGGCATCCCCTCCAACTATACCACCATCAGCACTGTCAACCAACGTCTGTTGCCTGACTTCGCCAGTGTGGGCCAGATGAACCACGTCATCCTGCAAGTTCCTTTGCCTGATGACACGCTTTGGCTGGAATGTACCAATCCTGAGTTGCCTATGGGCTATGTGCATCAGGACATTGCCGGACACGACGCCATTGAGGTCAGTGAGCGTGGAGGTCGTCTTGTGCGATTGCCCGTCTACCCTGACAGTACCAATCTGATGCATAGTGCGATCGCTATCGACCTGACTCCTGAAGGAGCTGCCGACTTGACCATCGCCCAGAAGTACTGCAATCAGCAATACGAAGACCATATCCCCATGATGAAGATGGATGAGAAGGATCGCCAGAAATTGTTCCAGAAAATGGTGCATGTCCCTCAGGCGGAATTCAGCGGTATCGACATCCGAGAAGAGGGAGCCAAGATGCTGCTCAGTGCTCAGGTCAAAAGCCGCAATTATGCCACACAGACGGGACAGCGACTTTTTGTCCCAGTCTGCCCCATTCATCAGGGATATACCGTTCCTAATGCTTCGGCAGAGCGTGAGGAGGACATCTTCCTGTCGACAGGCTATTTAGACGAAGATGAGATTACATTGACCATTCCTGAGGGCTATGTCGTTGAGACGCGTCCCAAGAACGTGCAAGTCGATGAGTCCTTCGCCTCGTTCTCCTTCAACATAAAGGTTGATGGTAACACTATACGGGTCCATTACCGTCTGCTTCGTCGCTCCGGCTCGTTCCCCAAGTCCCTGTATCCCCAGCTCACCGCCTTCTATCGCACTGTCAGAAACGCCTACAGTCAGAAAATTGTCATCAAGAAAAACTGAGAATGAGTAATGTTTCTGTCGATAATCGCAATGGCCGTAGTGAACGTTATTTCTTGGCTTTGGGACAGTGCTGGCAAAGGAAATCGTAAACGAAGTCGAAATCCTCATCAGGCACGAACACGCGGTTTTTGTTTAGCAGCTGATTCACTTTGATCAGGTTCATCCGGCGACAAGGGATCAGTCGTGCCACGTTTGCCAGTTCCGAGGTCGATGTCGTGCGCGAAGCCGCAAGGAGTCCTGCGCCTACGGTGCCCGGCTTGCCCGCAGCAGCACCCACGAGCACCGTCAGTGCACTCAACGCCTGCGCCTTCTTCACCTGGCGCGGCATCTGCTGATGAACCACCTCCTTCTCATCCATCGTGAACATCACCACATATTTCCAACCGTAGCTCCAGGCCACGATGAAATAACCGATGTAACCGATGACGGCGAAGATGAGCATCACGATGAGAAAGACGGAGGTAGAGCCCCACAGGCTGTCGAGGTCAAAGCCTTCCTCACAGCCGATGAGAATCATGCCAAACAACCACACGATACCAAAACTGATACCCAGTACCTTGTAGACGTCAAAAAGGATGCTGGGGTTCTTCAGCATGGGCACCTCATATACCCAACGGTACTTCCCGTCAGCACAGCGCTTCACGCGGCTCTCATCTGTCGTTTCCTTCGTTTTCATACTGTAAAGATAGCGGAATTTATGATGTTAATAGAATCTTCAGGCCGATGAGGATGAGGATGATGCCACCGAAGAGTTCGGGTTTCAAGCGACGGGTGATGACCTTGCCGAAACGATGGCCTAAGGCATAGCCAACGAGGGAGAGGACAAAAGAGGCGAGGCCGATGATGGTGAGTGGTAGCGGGAGTTGCGAGAGGCGGTCGTAGCCCGTACAAGCAAAGGAGATGCCTACGGCCAGCGCATCGATGCTGGTGGCAATGGCCAGAAGCAGTTGGGTGCGTAGGCGAAGGGGATTGAAATGGGCTTCTTCCTCATCATCGAAACTCTCCTTGACCATCTTTCCACCGATGACGGCGAGCAGGAAGAAGGCGATCCAGTGGTCGTAGGCCTCCATATACGACTGGAAATGGCTGATGCCGAGCCAGCCGAGTAATGGCATCAGGGCCTGGAAAAGACCGAAGAGGAAGGCCATCCTTAATAATGCATAATTCATAATGCATAATTCACAATTATTTTCTACTGCCTCATTTGATGTTGCCGATTGTGAATTGTGAATTGTGAATCGTGAATTGGAAATAATCCCACTGACGATGGAAACGGTGAAACAGTCCATCGCGAGGGCAATCGCCAAGAGGATGATGTCGAAGAGACTCATATGGTACTTATTTACCTGATTCTAACATTTTGGCTGCAAAATTACAAAAAAAGTTGTCCAAGTTGTTTGAGTTGTCGTTAAAAAATAGTAACTTTGCATCAAGAAAACTAAAAACAAGAATACCCATGATGAAAAAAGGACTCATTCTCGGAATGATGCTGGCGGTATCGATGTCGATACATGCCGAGCAGGTGACTATCCAAACCAAGAACACCACAATGGTGCTGAATGTAGAAAACGGTAAACAGCCGCAGTATGTTTATTTTGGCACAAAACTCAGCGATTATGATCTGTCGCATCTTCAGACACCGCGTAACGGTAGGATGGACGCCTATCCCGTCTATGGCCTGAATTGTCCTGCTGAGGCTGCACTCGCCATGAGACACAGTGACGGTAACATGTCAACGGCGATGTATGTCACAGGCATGGAGCGTCAGGGTGATGTCATTCGGATTACGCTGAAAGATCCGGTCTATCCGACATCGGCAGTACTCTGTTATAAGGCTTATCAGGATGAGGATATGATTGAGACCTGGGCCGAGATTCAGAATGGCGAGGCAAAGCCTGTCACGCTGACACAGTTTGCGTCGATCTGTCTGCCCATCCGCAGAGGAAACGTATGGCTCTCACATTTCTACGGTTCGTGGGCCAACGAGGCACAGCTCGTAGAAGAACCCCTCCTGGCAGGCGAGAAGGTCATCAAGAACAAAGACGGCTCGCGCAACTCGCATACCGACCACGCCGAAGTGATGTTCTCACTCGACGGTAAGGGACAGGAGAATACAGGCGATGTGATCGGTGCAGCCCTTTGCTATTCAGGCAACTACCAGTTGAAGATAGATACCGACGATACGGAATACCACTATTTCTTCGCAGGCATCAACCCCGATAACTCGGAGTATCACCTGAAGAAGGGCGAGACCTTCGTCACTCCGAAAGTCGCACTGAGTTTCTCAAAGTGTGGTCTCTCAGGCGTATCGCGCAATTTCCACAAATGGGGCCGTAAGTATATGCTGGCTCATGGCGATAAGGAACGTAAGATTCTTCTTAATTCCTGGGAGGGCGTCTATTTCGACATCAACCAGCAAGGCATGGATCAGATGATGGGCGATATTGCCTCGATGGGTGGCGAGTTATTTGTGATGGACGACGGCTGGTTTGGCGACAAGTATCCACGAAAGACGGATAATTCAAGTCTTGGCGACTGGGTGGTAGACAAAAACAAACTGCCTGAGGGTATCGAAGGTTTGTTGCGCGATGCCAAGAAACACGGCATCAAGTTCGGCATCTGGATTGAGCCGGAGATGACCAATAGTGTCTCCGAACTCTACGAGGCCCATCCCGACTGGATCATCAAGGCTCCGAAACGTGACGCCGTACAGGGTCGTGGCGGTACACAGTTGATTCTTGACATGGGTAATCCAAAGGTCCAGGACTTCGTGTTTGACGTTGTTGACAACCTGATGACGAAGTATCCGGAGATTGACTATATCAAGTGGGATGCCAATATGCCCATCCTGAATCACGGTTCGCAGTACCTGACCATGAACGACCAGAGCCACCTCTATATTGAATATCATCGTGGTCTGGAAAAGACTTGTCAGCGTGTGCGTGCCAAGTATCCTGACCTCACCATCCAGGCCTGTGCCTCTGGTGGCGGACGTGCCAACTGGGGCGTGCTGCCTTACTTCGATGAGTTCTGGGTGAGCGACAATACCGATGCCCTGCAACGTATCTATATGCAGTGGGGAACCTCGTATTTCTTCCCTGCCATCGCGATGGCCTCGCATATCTCGGCAACGCCCAACCACACCGTCTTCCGCACGACGGCCATGAAGTATCGTATCGATGTGGCCATGAGTGGACGTCTGGGTATGGAGATCCAGCCGAAGAACATGACAGACGATGAAAAGAACCTTTGTCGTAAGGCCATCGCCGAGTACAAGCAGATACGGCCTATCGTGCAGTTTGGCGACCTCTATCGTCTCGTGTCACCATACGATAAGGTGGGTCTCGCCTCACTCATGTATGTCAACGAACAGAAGTCGAAGTCTGTCTTCTTCTGGTGGAAGACGGAGTCATTCCAGAACGAGCATCTGCCACGTGTAAAAATGGCTGGTCTCGATGCCTCGAAGAACTATAAGGTACACGAACTCAACCGCATCGACCTCAAGCCCCTCGATGTGGAAGGCAAGATCTTCAGCGGTGCCTATCTGATGAATCACGGTCTGGAGATGCCTTACCGCAACGAACCCGAATGGTCGAAGAAGACCGACTGGAGCAGTCGTGTTTTACTGCTCGAAGCACAGTAAGAATGAAAAAAGGCAGCGTAATTGCTGCCTTTTTCATAAATTATTTGTACCTTTGCGCCCAAAATAAATAAGGTACGTACATATATGATACAATCAATGACTGGCTACGGCAGCACTGTCGTGGCTTACAAAGACAAGAAGATTCATGTGGAGATCAAGTCGCTGAACTCGAAACAGCTGGACTTGCAGACCCGTATCGCCCCCCTCTATCGTGAGAAAGAGATGGAGTGCAGGGCTATGGTGGCAGAGGCCCTTATCCGCGGAAAGGTGGATATGAGCGTGTGGATAGAAAAGGAAAGCACGGTAGACGCGACTCCTGTGAACGCAGCGCTCGTAGAGAACTACTATCACCAGTTGAAGGATGTTGCCCAGAAAGTGGGTATCCCTGAGCCCGAGGACTGGATGTACACGCTGACACGTATGCCCGATGTGTTGACAAAGACCGACGTGGAGACACTCGAAGATGAGGAGTGGGCCGTCGTAAAGGCTGCTGTGGCAGATGCGCTGAAGAGTCTGGTGGACTTCCGCAAGCAGGAGGGTGCAGCCCTTCAGAAGAAGTTCACGGAGAAAATCGACAATATCGCCCAGTTGCTGGCAGATATCGAGCCCTACGAAAAGGGACGTGTGGAGAAGATCAGAGGTCGCATCGAAGACGGTCTGAAACAGATTCCTGGTGTGGAGTACGATAAGAACCGTCTGGAACAGGAACTGATCTACTACATCGAGAAACTCGACATCAGTGAGGAGAAGCAACGTCTGGCCAACCATCTGAAGTATTTCCGTGAGACGATGAACGAGGCTGCCGGACAAGGCAAGAAGCTGGGCTTCATCGCCCAGGAGATGGGTCGTGAGATCAATACGACAGGTTCGAAGAGTAATCAGGCCGAGATGCAGAACATCGTGGTGAAGATGAAGGACGAGCTGGAACAGATCAAGGAACAAGTTTTGAATGCATTGTAATTATAATAACGACAAAGTTGTCAAAGTTGTCGTAAATAGAAATGAGAGGTAAGTTAATAATCATAAGTGCGCCGTCAGGAACGGGGAAAAGCACGATTATCGGATGGCTGATGAAAGAACATCCGGAGTTGAACCTGGCTTTTTCGATATCCTGCACATCGAGACCGCCGAGAGGAACAGAACAGAACGGGGTAGAGTATTTCTTCCTGACACCCGAGGAATTCCGTCAGAGGATTGACAACGATGAGTTCCTGGAGTACGAAGAGGTCTATGAAGGCCGATTCTATGGAACGCTGAAGGCTCAGGTGGAACGTCAGTTGGAAGCCGGACAGAACGTGGTATTTGATGTCGACGTCAAGGGTGGCGTGAACATCAAGAACTATTACGGTGACGAGGCGATGAGTGTCTTCATCCAACCCCCTTCGATCGCAGAGCTCCGTAAGCGGCTCGAAGGTCGTGGAACTGATGCGCCAGAGGTGATTGATCAGCGCATCGCACGGGCAGAGTTCGAACTGACCTTTGCCGATAAATTCGACAAGATCGTCGTTAATGACAACCTCGCCCAGGCCGAACAAGACGCACTAACAAAAGTCTGTGAGTTTTTAAATAACGACAACTCAGACAACAAAAACAACAGTTCAGTCTGATGACTGATTTAGAAAAAGTTGTCTAAGTTGTTTAAGTTGTCGTTAATATAAAATATTGTTGTCTGAATGAAAAGGACGGGGATCTTTGGGGGATCGTTTAATCCCATACACAACGGCCATATCTCGCTAGCCCGACAACTACGGGAGAAAGCGGGGCTTGATGAGGTTTGGTTGATGGTGTCGCCCCAGAATCCCTTGAAGCAGTCGGCAGATTTGCTCGATGATAACATCCGCATGGAGATGGTACGACTGGCACTCGAAGGTGTTGGGGGTATCGTGGCCTGCGACTATGAGATGCATCTGCCCAAGCCCTCATATACTTGGAATACGCTACAAGCTTTATCAAAAGACTTTCCCGATCGTGAGTTTGTGCTCCTGATGGGTGGTGACAACTGGACGCTCTTTGACCGTTGGTATCATCATGAAGATATTGCTGCCAATTATCAGATCGTCGTTTACACCAGAACCCCAGGGGAGCCGGGCTATATGGACATCAGTAGCACGGAGATACGACAGAGAATCAGAGCGGGTAGGGGCATCAGGCGAATGGTGCCCAAGGCAGTAGCAGACTATATCACCAAACATCATCTGTATGCGTAAACGACTGAAGATCAATCCCCTCAACTGGTTAGGGTATCTCTTTGCCCCTATCCAGAAGAATGGTGCCTTCTTCGTCTTTATGTTCGCATTGGGCTGGATTTGTACGCAGTTGGAGATCATGCCCGTCTATCTGGTAGGACGGGGTGCAGAACCTTATGCCCTCTCCTTTCCAGAGCTGTTCCTGGATATCTATGTGTTGTGTATCATCCTGACGCTCATCCCCAGTAAAGTCCGTATCTGGATAAAGGGACTGTTGTATATCTTGTTCTATGGTGTGGCCATCGCAGATATGTTCTGTTATGAACGCTTCGACTCTACGCTGACGCCCACCATGTTGATGTTATGTGGTGAGACAACGGGTCAGGAGGCCAGCGAGTTCCTGAAGGGTTATCTCAGTTGGGATGTCATCACCTCGAAAGTCGGTTGGATCCTGTTGCTGATCTTAGTGCATATCCTTTGGACACTTCTCCGCTGGTTCTTCAGCAAGAACAGTCGACGCCTGATCCTACCAAAGATGAACGAGGTTGTTGTGACTGGTTTCAAGGCGCTGTTGGGTATCGCTGTCGCCTGGCTGGTTTACAGTTCACTCTCGCAGACCTGGGACAACAAGGTGGCCTTGCACCGTCTGTTCTCTTATGATACCATCGGACAGGTGGAACACGAACAGGCCCAGAAGGATCACGCCCATCTTTATCTGCCCGTCTACCGTCTGGCCTTTGGTATCTATGCCAATCGCTTGGCTTCACACCAGATTGTCCAGTTGGAGGCAGCGAGTCAGAAGATTCAGATAGACAGTTGTAGCTATCGGGTTCCGAATATTGTGCTCGTCATTGGAGAGAGCTATAACAAACACCATTCACAACTATATGGCTACAAGATGGCCACAACCCCTCGTCAGGTGGCTTTGGCTGAAGAGGGGAGTCTGATTCCCTTTACTGATGTGGTATCAACGTGGAATCTGACGAGTTTTGTCTTTAAGCATATGCTCTCGCTCTATGCCGTAGGGGATAGTGGAGAGTGGTGCGATAAGCCGCTCTTCCCAGAGGTGTTCCGTAAGGCTGGTTATCATGTGACGTTTATCACCAACCAGTTCCTGCCGAAGGCCAACGAGGCTGTCTATGACTTCAGTGGCGGCTTCTTCCTGAACCATCCGGAACTGAGCCAGAAGCAGTTTGATATCCGAAATACCCGTCTGCACCGTTTCGATGACGGGGTAATCAAGGAGCTGGATAGTGCTACCGCTCCCCACTCTGAACTCATTATTCTGCATCTGATGGGTTCACATATGGACTATCGGGCGCGTTATCCGCAGAAGACTCATCGCCACTTTACCCCTCAGATGTACAATCGTCCTGACCTTACGAATGAACAAAAGCAGATACTCGCTGACTATGATAACTCGTTACGTTACAACGACTCTATTGTCTATGCGATCACCCAACGGTTTGCGGATAAGGACGCCGTGGTCATTTATGTCCCAGATCATGGCGAGGAGATGTTCGATGACAAGCCTTTGAGATACGGACGCAACCATTCGGCAGAGGTAGACTACCGTCTGGCGCGAAACGAGATGGAGATACCCTTCTGGATCTGGGGTTCGCCGCAGTATATCGAGAAGCATCCCTATGGTTGGCTGGCGATACAGAATGCCAAGGGGCGTCCGATGATGATTGATGCCCTGCCTCATCTGTTGCTCTATCTCGGAGGCATATCCACCCCGCTTTATCGTCCGGAGTTGAACATTATCACGCCAGAATATGATGTGAATCGTCCGCGTATCCTGAAAGGAGCTGTTGACTACAACAAACTGAAGCGCCTATGAAAGAACTATTGACTCGGACTGAATGTACGGCGATGAGAGGAATTGCCATCCTTGCCATCATGTTGCATAACTACTGTCACTTTATCGGTAAGATTGTCCAGGAGAATGAATATCAGTTCTTCATCATGAACAATGACCGTCTGTGGCAGGCTATGACACACCCAGATGTATTGTTGCCTGTTCATTTATTGTCATATTTCGGACATTATGGTGTGCCGGTATTCCTTTTCCTCAGTGGTTACGGGCTGGTTATGAAATATGAAACCTCACAGAGTTCTTCGACGAGCGAAGTGGCAGAGCCGAGCGCCTGTCCTCCAGTGAGGTTCCTGCGATACAGCTATCTGAAACTGTTGAGGATGCTGATTGTGGGATTCTCACTGTTTATCTGTGTCGATATCGTAACGCCAGGGACCTTTTCTTTCCACTGGGACAATGTGCTGGCGCAGCTGCTGATGTACATCAACGTACTTCCAGAGCCGGACAGAATCATCTGGCCAGGGATATATTGGTTCTTTGGACTGATGATCGAGCTCTATATCGTTTATCGCCTATTGCTCTACCGTCGCAGTTCGTGGCTTGTGGTCGTCATGATTGTCATTTGCTGGTTGCTGCAAGTCTTCTGCGATCCTGAGGGCGAGACACTCAATCGTCTGCGTTATAACTTCATCGGGGGTATGCTTCCCTTCGGATTAGGATTAATCGCAGCAAGAGTCCGCACGGGACGGACTCCAAGTCCGCACGCGACGGACCAAGAGTTTGCACGCGACGGACTATTTCTTTGGATTCCAGTCCTGATCGTTTCAGTGGCATTGGTCTTCGCGATGTGCTTTAACTTCCAGACGTGGTTCTGGATTCCTGTCTTTATCATCATCGGTTGTGTAGCGATGGTGAAGGTGATGCCAGGATGGCTGATGAAGGTCTTCGTCTGGTTCGGCGGCATCTCTGCAGCGATGTTTGTGGCACATCCGATAGCCAGGAAACTCTTTATTACCGTTGCCTGGAAACAGGACATCTACGACGGATTGATGCTTTACTTCATTGCTGCGATAGCCCTTTCGTGGGTTGTTAAGCAATTGATTGACCGTATTCCCAAACCTGAGCTATGAAGAAGGTAATCGCAATCGATTTCGACGGAACATTGACGACGAAAGATACGTTCGTTGAGTTTATCCGTTTTGCGAAGGGTACCAGGGCCTTTGTCTTAGGCTTTTTGTGCTATGCCCCTCTGTTGGTACTGATGAAACTACACCTCTATCCGAACGATAAGGCCAAACAAAAGGTCTTTGCTTATTTCTTCAAGGACATGAAGATTGAAGATTTCGATGCTCTCTGTCAGGCGTTTGCAGCCTCATCGAGATATCTGCTCCGTCCTCAAGGCGTCGAAGCGATCCGTCAGGCAAACAGCGAAGGTGTGGAAATACTCATCATTAGTGCATCTATTGATAACTGGGTGCAGCCCTTCTTTCCTGACGTGAAGGTTGTCGGCACCCAGGTGGAAGTGAAGGACGGACGACTAACAGGCCGTTTCCTCACGAAAAACTGCTATGGTCAGGAGAAGGTGAACCGCTTACTCTCCCTCTATCCTCATCGCCAAGACTACTGTCTCGTGGCTTATGGCGACAGCCGAGGCGACAAAGAACTTCTGTCCTTTGCCGATGAATCACATTTTAAACCCTTTCGGACATGAAGGCACTGAAGATCTTTTGCATCAAGCCTGAGGAACGTATTCAGGCCATTGTGGCTTTGGTGGTTATCGTTGCGTTGAATGCTTTCTTTATCTACCGCCTTCATGAGATGTTTATGCAACCTGGTTTCGGACCTTACTGGAAGGTGTTCGAACGTGAACTGCATCTGGCGGGCTATGACCCCTATACCTATCTCACTGTGACTGACTGGGATGTAGTCTACGAGGTACACCGTCATCCGCTACTGGCATTTCTCGTCTGGCCGTTATTCCTCATAAATCAAGGTCTCACGTGGGTCTTTGGCGTAAACTGTGTACAGTATATTGTGGCCCTGCCTGTTATCGTCAGCTCTTTATACTCCTATATCTTTATGTATCGCATCCAGCGGGAAGTCATCCAATTGGAGCTCTGGGATGCTACGCTGCTGACTGTATTCTTCTTCTCCAATGCCTATATCCTGTTGTCCGTCATCGTACCTGACCATTTCACAATCTCGATGTTCCTGTTGCTCATTACGCTGTATATCTCTGGCGTATGCATTCAGAAAGGACGTGAGTTCAATTGGTGGCAGTCGGCGATACTCTTCTTTATCACAGCAGGTGTAACCCTGAGCAATGGCATCAAGGTGTTTTTGGCCGGCTTCTTCGTGAACCTCCGCGATTTCTTCCGTCCGAAGTATCTGCTGATGGCTGTTATTCTGCCTGCGGCCTTGTTGTGGGGCGTAGCACTATGGGAGTTCCAGACCTTCTCCCTCCCTAAGCGGCAACATAATACCGAGCAGAAGATACGAAAGGCAGAGGAACTGAAGGCTCGTGTAGCCCTGATGTCACCTGAGGAAAGGGCGAAGTTCGAAGAGAAGAAAGCCAAACGCGAGGCCCGTCTTCGTCTGCAGGCAGCCAAGACGGGAAAGCCGATGGAAAATAAAGGTTTCCTAAAATGGACGGATGTCACCACCTCCCGTTGGCAGAGCATCTATGAGAATCTCTTTGGCGAGTCCATACAGTTTCATCAGGACTATTTCCTGGAAGATACACTGGTACACCGTCCTGTATTTGTAAGCTATAACTGGTCACTGAGCTATTGGATCGAGGCATTGGTGGTGTTGATTTTTCTTGCGGGTATCTGGTGTGGACGGAAGAGCCGCTTCCTATGGCTCTGTCTCTCCTGTTTCGCTTTCGACATGTTTATCCACCTCGTACTGGGCTTCGGCCTCAACGAGATTCATATCATGACACCCCATTGGCTCTTTGTCATGCCTATCGCCATAGCGTTTCTGTTGCGTGAAGTCAAAAGACGCTGGGTCCGCATCCCCATAGTTTTGCTGACGCTTTATCTCTTAAGCTATAATGGGTATCTGCTGACCAGCTTCCTCCTGTCGAAACTCTGGATCGTCCTTTAGATGTCTTTATCAGTTCCGAGCCATTTGCGTACTCGACGGGTCAAAGACTTGCCGATCTGACCAAAATTCCCATAACGCAGATTCAGCCAGAGTTCCTCGAACGAACGACCAATCTTAATCCAAGGCTGATCCCAAGCGTTATAACGGTACATCCGCTGTAGATAAGCCACATTGTCTATCACATATTTTGGATGCTTCAACGGGAAGCTGAGTTCATGACGTTGCATAGTGAAGATTCGGCGTACAGCTTTGGGAAGTGTCTTCAACGCAGAATAATGAGCAGACTCCTCTGTAGCGCCTACATTGCTGATGAGATTCTGTGCAGGCATGATGGCCAATCCGTTGTTGAGCATCATATAAGACCAGAAAATCGACTCAAACTGAGGAAGTCCGGAATCGCGATGCAGATGACAAGTATGGATGAAGTCGCTCTTATAGCCTCGGGCCTTGATAAGGTCTGATAGCTGACGGAGGTTGTATTTGTCATCCAGGAACGAGAGGTGCTCATCCCATTGTCCGACAACCCTGCGCCAGGAAGCCCATCCCCAGATACTGAAAGCTGACGTAAAGAAATAGTCATAAGGACAATCCTCTGTCTTTTCGTCCATATTAAAGCCCGAGACCATTGTGATTCGTTCGTCATGCTCATATCGGTCAAGCATCTCCTTACAGAACGGGAAGAACGACTGAGAAGGTACGACGTCGTCTTCCAGGACGATACATTTGTCTGCCAACGAAAAAGCCCATCTGTGAGAGGTATATCCGGCCGTCATACAGCCAAGATTTTGTTCCTGATAATTACGATGTACCTCACATTCCCAGTCAATGTGTTCATCAGAGACAATATCACGACAGGCCTCTATTCCCGCCAGATCTTTCTCATTCCGTGCTCCGTCCTGAAACAGAAAGAGTTTGGAGGGTCGCGCCTTACGCACCTCGTCGAACACCTTTTGAAAAGTGTCCTGGCGGGTAAAGAACAACAGTAATACTGCTACATCGATCTGGGCTGGATATTTCGTCATAGTCCTCGTTGTTTAATCGTGATAAGTTTTCGGTAGAGTTTTATAACAGGACGGGCAAGCATAGGAGGTAAGGCAAAGACCAGACGGTCATACAGGGGAATAGCCTTCGATGGTTTTCCTACTGCCGACAAATAATACTGATGTCTTACGTCGTCATTGCCGTCAAAAATAAAGCGTTCGTATTCCTTGATCTTATGAAGTTTCAACGCATCGCTGAACTCCTGAACACGAGAGCCAAGGGCAGTCTCCAATAATTTGTCGTAGAGTTGTTCTCGTGCTAAAGAATGTCGACGTGAATTAGGCACTCCCAACGTATAAAGATAGGCAGGCTGAGCGATGAAGAACACACGGGGTCGCTTCATCAGGATCTTCACCTGCATCAATTTGTCTTCCCCTTCGATAATCTCCCGAGGAGTGTCCAGAACATCACTGAGCAGTTCTCTGCGGAACATGATGCTCCACAATACTGGGAAACGGTTTTTGTTCGTAATGACATCCCGGATGAGTACATCAGCATCCACAAAGCCTTCATACACCACAGGAGAAAGAATGCCAGAATGGGTCCTGAAAGTAGCGATCACCTCGTCAGCTCCACTTTGGATGATCGCATCATAAAGGGTTTGTATTGCATGGGGTAGGAGTCGGTCGTCGGCATCTACAAACAGGATGTATTTCCCCTTGGCCTGTTCCACACCTTGTCTGCGGGCTGCTGTCACACCGCCATTGTCTGTGTGAATCACGCGGACCTGTTGGTCCTGAGCTGCCCTTTCATCGCAAATCCTGCCTGAATCATCTGTACTACCGTCATCGACAGCAATAATCTCAAAACTGTCGAAGTCCTGCTGAAGCAAGCTGTCCAGACAGTCGTTGATGTAGCTGGCCTTATTATAGACCGGTATGATGATTGAGACTTCCATAGGCTACCCTTTCTTTTTCATGATAAACTGCATGCATTCGCGGAGGATGACCACGTTCAGAAGACGCATGACACCATAATAAAGCCCAGCAGCCAACAGAATCCTGACAACCAGCAGTAGATACAGATTACTGATGGGTAAAGTCATCACATAGACAGCTACCATTACTAAAATGCCGCATAACATAAAGGGGGCGATATCCTTGGCTACATGAAAAAAACGTACTCCAATGATACGCTGTCCGAAAGGAAACCACGCACAGAGCCATAAAATATTAAATAAGGTGTAGGCGATCACCATAATGGTAATACCCTGACGGTAGAAGAGTAAGATGATACACAACTGCAGTACAATCTGTCCAATGTTGAGCCACATGTTCACATCGCTGCGTCCATGACTGATGACCAGGTTCTGATAGAGCGTGTAAATAGGCATAAAGGCACCGCTGATACAAAGAATCTGTAGCAAAGGTACACAATCAGCCCATTTCTCTCCAATGGTACAGAGGATAAACTCCCTAGCTACCATCGCCAGGCCGAAAAGAGCCGGAAAAGAAAGAAAAGCGGTAAAACGCAACATCTTCCGAAATACCTGTTGCTCGCGTTCTTTTTCTTCACGTACAGTTACCAACACAGGCTGAGCCACCTGTCCTACCATACCTCCAACGGTTTGGAAAGCCATCGAGTCCCATTTGAATGCCTGGAAGAAATTACCTACCACTCTGGCATCACGAAACAGACGACCAAAGATAACCGTCAACATATTCTGGTTCACCGTGTTGATAATCATTGTTACCAGTATCTTCATCGAGAATGAAAAGCTCTGACGGATAAAGTCAAACGTAAAGCGTAGAGAAGGTTTCCATTTGACATAATAGAAACGTCCCAAGATCAGGATCAACGAGTTTACCACCTGTTGCCAGGCCAGACTCCAGTAGGCCATGTCATTCAGCGCCATCACGATAGCTGTCGTTCCCGATACCACCAAAGCCGTCAGGTTTATGATGGTAATCTCACGATTCATCATGTTCTTAACCATATAGGCATGAGTAGAGATGCCAAATGATGAGATGAAGAACGACAGGAACAAGAATCGCGAAAGGTCCGTAAGACGGGGTTGGCGGAAAAACCATGAAATAAGAGGAGCTGAAGCAAATAGCACGGCATAAAGTAAACCACCCATCAGGACATTAAACCAAAACACACTGTTGTATTGTTGAGGTGTTGGCTGTTTCTCATTGATTAATGCTGTGGAAAAGCCACTCGACTGTAAGTTGCCGGCAATCGCCGTAAAGATAGCCAGCATACCGATGAGACCCGTGTCTGCTGGTGTCACATGGCGCAAAATAATGATACCGATTAACAGGTTCAAAATCTGCATGGTACCATTGTTAACGGCCCCCCACATCAGTCCTTTTGCTGTCTTTTCCTTCAAATTCTCCATTTCTGCGTGCAAAAATACGAATTTTTGTTTGATGTTCCAAACAAATTGATTAATTTTGTAGCCAGATATGGAGAATAGTGTCGTCAAGAAACCCCGTTTGGAATGGTTGGATGCCCTGCGTGGCTTCACCATGATACTTGTTGTGGCCAACCATGTGGCAGGACTCGGATTCGGCGAAGTGTGGAGTCATTCTTCATCCATCCCCTTTCTGATCCTGTTTCGCATGCCCCTGTTCTTCTTCGTCAGCGGATTCCTGGCTTACAAGGCATCGCAGGTGTGGAACATGAAAAACTGGGGAACGCTGGTCGGCAAGAAACTACGTGTTCAGATTATCCCTACTGTCGTCTTTTTCTTTCTGGCAACGGCCATCCTCAACAAGAACTTTTGGCCAGCAGTCGTGTCGAATTTCCATCTGTCGACAAAAGGTGGGTATTGGTTTACTATCGCTCTGCTCTACATGTTCTTGATATATTATACTTTTGCATATCTCGAAAGCAAATTGAAGTGGAAGTCGTGGATACCCATTACGCTGCTGTTTATTGTTTCCATGTGTTTCTACGAGACCAACTATCAACCCAAATATTTTTCTTGGGCCATAGGATACAAAAAAGCGAAGACGGATCTCTGTTATTTCCTTCAAGACTCCACGTTCCTGCAGGTCTTCCTCTATTTCCCCTTCTTCCTCTATGGTAATATCGTGCATCGTTATTGGGAGAAGGCTCAAAAGGTGATGGAGTCTAAGTGGTTCTTCCCGATTGTCGTTGTAATTGTCGTCTGGGCAACTTTTGACGCCCTGAGATGGCATCATCTGCGTATGGCTTGGGCAATTATTCCATTGACAGTGTCCAGGTTTGGTCTTCTGACCATTACCTTTATGTATTTCTATCACTATCAGGCATATTTTACGAAGCTTTCTCCTATCGGAGCATCACTGCAATACATCGGTCGACGTACGCTCGATATCTATCTCATTCACTTCATCTTCATGCCGGAATTACCGAGTGTAGGTGCTTTCTTCAAGAGCTATCCCCATAATTTCGTTCTCGACATTGTCTTATCGGTAGTCTTGGGTCTGGTGATTATCGGATTCAGTATCATCACATCCAATATTCTCCGCATCAGTCCTTTCTTCAAGAAGTGGCTCTTTGGCAGAAACAAATAAGCTGTTATGAAACAAATCACAGATATCCGTGAACTCAGGCAATTGCAATTGGCCATTATGGATGATATCCATCAGTTTTGTGAACAGAACGGCATCCGCTATTCACTTGCTGGAGGTACACTTATCGGGGCTTTCCGCCATCAGGGATATATTCCTTGGGATGATGATATTGACATCTACCTCATGCGCAGTGACTATGAGCGTTTCCTGAAAGAATACAAAGACAAGAATGGCCGTTTCCAACTATTATGTCCTGAACAGACTGAACATTATTTCTATACTTTTGCGAAGGTGATAGATACACAGACTGTAATGATAGAAGATGAAACAGAGGGTTATGAAATCGGGGTTTATGTCGATGTGTTCCCTCTCGATTATGTCACGGATAATTTACGGCACCGTCAGAGAATATTCAGGTGGAAACATCTTTTATACAAGATCCGGCGTTGCAAGATTTCTCAGAAGAACTATCTGAAGTCTAAACAGGCCTATTACTGCTATCGTTATTTGCCCGTCTCTGTTGGGACAATCGAGTGGTTGATAGATCATTACATTCATCGTCGCAAACCATCAAAGACGATATGTGAGATGTGTGAAACAGATCGCCCACTTCATGGCTGTTTCTCTGTCCACGCCATGAAATCAACGATTGACGTTCCCTTTGAAGGAAGGACATACAAGTCTATGATAGGCTATGATCTCTATCTCACGAATACTTATGGCGACTATATGAAGATTCCGCCAAAGGATCAGCAAATACAACATAAATTTAAAGCGTATTACAAATGAAAGAAGCACTAATCGTTGGAGGCTCAAATGGCATCGGACTATCTATTGCTACCCAGTTAAAGGGTTACGATATTATATATATTGTTGACAAAGTTGAACCTGCCATAGCCTTGCCTTCCCACATTAAATATAAACAGTTCGACTTGACGATGCCAGACTATAGTTTCTTCGATCAATTCGGCAATATTTCCTTGCTGATGATTACTGCGGGTTTTGGCAAACTGGCATTATTTGAGGAACTTAGCGAGGACTATATCATCAACTCTTTTCATGTCAACACAGTCAGTGCAATCCGTCTGATTCATCACTTCTACGATAAGCTTAAAGGACAAGAAGACTTCTTTTGCGGAGTTATGGTGAGTATCGCAGGATTTATGAGTAGTCCTTTCTTCTCGGTTTATGGCGCCACCAAAGCGGCTTTGAAGATCTTTATAGAAAGTGTCAATGTTGAGTTGGAAATGGCAGGTTCTCCAAATCGCATCCTGAATGTCAGTCCTGGTTCTATTCCTGGTACTCGGTTTAATGGTAGCGATAATGATCTCTCGCTCACACAAGAATTGGCACAAGAGATTATCTCCCATATGGTGGCAAAAGACGACCTCTTCATACCGAAGTACGAAGAGGTCTATCGTGAAGTACTTGCTCGTTATCAGAAAGATTTCAGAGCCGAAGGGCGACACAGTTATGAGTATAAGCTCAAGAGTGGCCGCCTCAACCGTAAATAGTTTTATCCGACTTGGCTACCAGGCTTAACGTCTTTGGTAGTAGTGACCACGCTGAGGCTCTCATCAGCATCCACGGCTGAGAGAATCATACCCTGACTCTCGATACCCATCATCGTACGAGGTGCGAAGTTGGCCACAAAAAGGATGCGTTTGCCGATGAGTTCCTCTGGGTTCTCGTAGAAGGCAGCGATACCTGAGCAGATTGTGCGGTCATTTCCAGAACCGTCATCGATGGTGAATTGTAGCAGTTTCTTACTCTTCTTCACCTTCTGACAATCCTTTACCAAGCCTACACGGATGTCGAGCTTCTCGAACTCCTCGAAACTGACAGTATCCTTGATAGGAGCGGCCTTATAGGCTGCAGCCTCATTGGCCTTCTTAGTAGCCTCGAGCTTATCGAGCTGCTTTTGGATAACCTCATCCTCAATCTTCTCAAAGAGCAATGCAGGTTCGCCCAACTGATGACCTGCCTTCAGGAGGTCGGTAGAACCCAGCTGCTCCCACTCAAATGACTCAATGTTGAGCATTTCGCGTAGTTTACGCGACGAGAATGGCAGGAATGGCTCGAAGGCGATAGCGAGGTTGGCTGTCAACTGCAAGCAGATATTCAGGATGGTCTCACAACGCTTAGGATCCGTCTTCCACACCTTCCAAGGCTCGCACTCTGTGATATAGCGGTTACCAATACGAGCCAGATTCATAGCCTCGAACTGGGCATCGCGGAACTTGAACTGCTCCAGCAGAGCCTCAACCTTAGCCTTTACATCCTTGAACTCCTCAAGGGCCTGCTTATCTACATTCTGCAACTCGCCACAAGCAGGAACCACACCGTTCCAGTACTTCTTGGTCAACTGGAGGGCACGGTTCACGAAGTTGCCATAAACAGCTACGAGCTCGTTGTTATTGCGATCCTGGAAGTCTTTCCAAGTAAAGTTGTTATCCTTAGTCTCAGGAGCGTTGGCAGTCAGTACATAGCGCAATACATCCTGCTTGCCAGGCATATCTACCAGATACTCGTGGAGCCAAACGGCCCAATTGCGTGAGGTTGAAATCTTATCGTTCTCCAGATTCAGGAACTCGTTGGCTGGCACATTATCAGGCATGATATACTTACCGTGCGCCTTCATCATCACAGGGAAGATGATACAGTGGAATACAATGTTATCTTTTCCGATGAAATGGACCAATCTGGTATCTTCATCCTGCCACCATTTCTCCCATGAACCCCATTTTTCTGGCTCCTTTTCGCAAAGTTCCTTGGTGTTTGATACATAGCCGATAGGTGCATCAAACCAAACATAAAGCACCTTGCCTTCTGCATCCTTTACAGGTACGGGGATACCCCAATCCAAGTCGCGAGTCATCGCACGAGGCTGCAGGTCCATATCTAGCCAGCTCTTACACTGACCATATACGTTTGGACGCCACTCTTTGTGCTCCTCCAGAATCCATTGCTTCAACCAGTTCTGATACTCGTTCAGAGGCAGATACCAGTTCTTGGTCTTCTTCAGTACAGGAGTAGAACCTGAAATAGTAGACTTTGGATTAATCAGCTCTGTTGGTGAAAGGTCGCGTCCGCACTTCTCACACTGGTCGCCATAAGCGCCCTCGTTGTGACAGTGTGGACACTCACCAGTTACATAGCGGTCGGCCAGGAACTGCTTAGCTTCCTCGTCGTACAGCTGCTCAGTAGTCTCCTCAGTCAGCTTGCCCTCGTCGTAGAGTTTCTTAAACCACTCGGCAGCAAACTTGTGGTGCGTCTCAGAGGTTGTGCGGCTATAGATATCGAACGAGATACCAAACTCCTCGAACGAATCCTTAATCATCTTATGATAGCGGTCTACAACATCCTGAGGTGTGATTCCCTCCTTACGGGCACGAACTGTGATGGGCACACCATGCTCATCACTACCGCCGATAAACAATACCTCGCGCTTCTTCAGGCGAAGATAACGCACATAGATATCAGCAGGTACATACACACCAGCCAAGTGTCCGATATGTACGCCGCCATTAGCGTAGGGTAGCGCCGATGTCACCGTCGTACGCTTAAAAGTCTTGTTCTCCATTCCTTAAAATACGTATTTTTAATTTCGGCTGCAAAGGTACAACTTTTTATTTAAATATAATCGAGAATTTCTGAGAAATGCTCAATTTTTATGAGCCGCTCATGGTCGATGTCTTCAAAATGCTCCAATTGCCAAGTCACGTGAAAGGGAATATGAATTGCCCAGGCTCCAATGGCAAGAGCCGGAGCTATATCACTTTTCAACGAGTTGCCAATCATCAGCAATTGTGAAGGATGGATACCTTGATGTTCACAGAGAGCAAGGAACTCCCGTTGGGTTTTGTCAGATGTGATCTCCACATCATCGAAGTATTTCAATAGGCCGCTTCGCTTCAGTTTATTCTCCTGATCCTGCAATTCGCCCTTGGTGAAACAGACGAGTTTAGTTGAGAGCGTAGAGTTGAGAGTGTAGAGTTTGCTACCGCTTTCCTGTGATTCATCGACCCTTGTTCGAAGCACTTTGAGAGTTGATTCTACTCCTGGGAGAGGGGTAGCGGGGAGATGGAGAAGACGCTTGCAGTCTTTGAGAAGGTCGGAGAGTGCAGTGATGGAGAGGTCGTTGCCGGCAACACGCATGGCAGTCTCGAGGATACTGATGGTAAAGGCCTTACAGCCATAGCCGAGGTCTTCCATATTACCGGATTCGGTGATGAAGAGTTCCTGTTTTGGATCTTCGCAGTAGGGACGAATCAGACTGTAGAGGTGTTTCTCCACCTCCTCGAAGTAGCCCTGACAGTCCCACAAGGTGTCATCCGCATCGAACGCTATAACTTTGATTGGCAGTCTGGACATATTCCTTTAATCATCAGGTTGGCGGATTTTTTTTCGTAGCCCTTGGGCAATCGTACTTCAGGTATTTCAGCATAGTCAAGGCAGGTTGTACGTTGACATTTCTCACAGTAGAAATGCGGATGGAGATCCTCGTCATGGTCATGATTATGACTGTGACACAGTTCATAGCGCACACCCTCACTGCCCCCCTCGATGACATGCACGAGGCGATGCTCTTTGAATAAAGTCAGCGCACGGAAGATATTCGACTTGTCGATGCTCAAAATCTTATATTCCAGCTCCGACAGCGAAACAGGACGCAGGGCCTTCACCAGTTCCTTCAGCACGACAATACGGTTAGCGGTCGGTTTTATGCCGTGCTCCTCTAACAGTTGTGTACAATTAGCTTCGTTCATTGCGTGCAAAGGTACGTAAAAAAATGCAGAATACACCAAGAAACACAGAAAAAATCTATAAAATCGGTGTAATCTGCGGTGGATTTCCTTCTTTTTCTGCCAGTCATTTGTAATTTTAACACTCGGGCATAACATGCTGATTCTTAAGGAGATAAGCCATGTATGTTACAAAAGAAAAAGTATTTGATACACACGCGTGAAGATATTTATAAAAAAACTTGTTGTTTTTAAATAATTTGTATTAATTTTGCACCCGAATGCAGAAATAACAACTTATTATTAAATATTAACTGAATCCCAAATGACAAAAAAACTGAAAGAGATGATTCATCTTGCGAACTGCAAGATAGTTTCAAAGACATCGGTTCTAGCTGTGCTAATGATGGTTTTCACGATACCAGCATTTGCCCAGGGACTAGTCAAGGGTAACGTCATTGACAGCAGCGGCGAAGCGGTTATCGGTGCAAGTGTTGTTCAGAAGGACAACCGTAAGAATGCGACCATTACCGACATCGACGGAAACTTCTCGCTGAAATTGCCTTCAGGTAAGGCCACACTGGTTGTGTCTTACATCGGCATGAAAGAGAAGGAAATCAAAGTCACAGCAGAACAATTCGTGAAGGTGACTTTGGAAGATGATGATACTCAGCTTGAAGAAGTGGTGGTTGTTGGATATGGCCAGCAGAAGAAAGCCTCTGTTGTAGGCGCCATCACACAGACAACAGGTGAAGT
>JAEEGI010004463.1_pt1 | contig 32750 bp, 26 predicted proteins | sample 8958751 | NCBI WGS metagenome assembly JAEEGI01 (sample SAMN16246545, study PRJNA631951) | gut metagenome | biome: gut microbiome; feature: rumen; material: KS-attached | host: Bos | place: Iran: Karaj | collected 2018-10
AGAAACTAGAACTATTTGTGAGAGGTACAAGAATGGCGCTTCAAGCTATGAACTCGCCAAAGAATTCGGATGCCACCATAGAACTATCTGTGATGCACTCAAGCGAAATGGCGTAGAGGTATCCCATCAAGCATCAAAGAAGCCAGAACTCACCAAGAGGATTATTGAACTATATGCAGAATATAAGACGCCGAAGGAAATAGGTGCCATAGTCGGAATTGGATGCGATACCGTCCGCAAAGTACTCAAAGATAACGGAATATATATCCGGAAGAGTTGGGAATATCCAAAAGAATAACACGATAGTACTCACGCCATAACGATAAGCGGATGATCGCACTAGTATTCATCCAAGCAAAAAACATGCTACAATATCGCTAACGTTTATTAACGTTTGGGAAAACTAAATAGCTAAAGGAATACTCATGTCTTTATGGAGACCCTTCTTTAAACCAGAAGAAAGAACGCGACAAACGAAGGCTCAGAGAAAAAAGCATCATCTTATTATTTTAACAGCACTCATTTTGGGTGCTTTTTCTATTTTTACGGTAATTAAAACATTTGCAGGTATTATTACGGACAATGACGTCCGCGTAGATGTAGATTCAGAACTCACATATTATCTCAACGTTAAAGAAGATGGCGTAGATGCTTCTGGCATAGAATCTAGCGACAGTCAAGTAGCAGAAGTACGCGGTGGTCGCATTAATATCACAGATAAACTTCCCGAAGGTCTTATCTTCCAAGGTTTCGTCACCACATCCGATGGCACGTTTGGTGCAGTCTCGCGTTCAGATAGTTCGATTCAATGTCCGGGTAAAGTAATTGACGACACTAATGAAACTACACTAGATACTGGTACTTGGAATAATACCCATACCGAATACTATTACCACGGCCTCCACTACAATGACGCTACGCGCACGGTTTCTTTCGTGGCCGAGAAGATTAAAGCTGGCTGTCAGCTCACCATTGGCATTATTACAAAAACCCCTCCTACCGTGGATGATCCGAATACCACACCGGTAGAAACGCGTCGAGATTTCTACAACACCGCCTTTGCTGCCGAGAAAGGCATTACGGCTATCTCCAATACGGTCCATGCCTGGATTGGCAGTTCTAGCGCCAGAGTGTACAAAGTCATGTATAGATATACAGGCACTGTTCCGACCGGTGCGCCAACTACGCCAACCGAGCAATCTTATCCAGCCAACAATGAAGTGGCTGTGAGCATGAATCCAACCCTCGAAGGCTATACCTTCTCTGGCTGGACTACGACTGACGCCACGGTTACGGACGGCTCTTTCACAATGCCGAGTCAAGACGTAGAGCTAGTCGGTATTTGGACTAAGAACACTGAAGCGACTAAATATACCGTAACCTATGTCATTAATGGCGACAAACCAGCAGACTTTATGCCGCCAACTCAGAAAGAATACGAAGCTGGAGTGAGTGTACCCTTGGATTCTACGGAAGCCAATGCTGTCATTGATGGCTACCGTTTTAGTGGCTGGAGCACAACCGATGCGGACATATCCGAAACAGGCTTCATTATGCCAGAAAGAAACGTCACTATTGTGGGTAGCTTTACTCGTATCTCTTATACGGTTTGTTATGCCTTTGAGGGCGCCGTTATTCCACCAAACTCCGCGTCTATTCTTCCGCCATGCGAAACCCATTATCCAGGTGAAACAGTCACAAGAGCTGCTGATCCGCAAGCTAATGGCTACGACTTCCTTGGCTGGTATAAGAATGCTAGCTTCACGATGCCAGAAGAGAACATTACCATCTACGGCGAGTGGATGCGTACGATGGGCAAGTTTGCTCCGACCATCACTAAGACCATTGTGAGCCCTCAAGACGAATATATGTATGGTGAAACTGTAAAGTTTAAGATTACCGTTACTAACCCAGAATCCTTTGCTATTACCGACGTTTACCTCCAAGAAGAACTAGACGGCGCAGTCTTTACGGCGCCAACCGACAGCAGCTACACGGTCAAAACAAGCACTATAGCTGTCATTCCAGCTATCGCTGCAGGTGCAAGTATTGACGTCTATGCCGAATACAAAGTAACCGAGAACGCCGCCCAGACTCTCACGAACATCGTTGAACTTACTGGCGCTTTGGCGGAAGACCATATTCTAGATACCGACCAAGAATACAAAGCTACTGTAGATTTTGACACTATTCCTGAACCTGTGCCATTTACGGGTATCATCTTCAATGCTTTGCCATATATAGGGATGGTAGTACTAGGAATTGTTATTATCTTTATTGGAGTTATCTTATCTCGCAAAGCTACAAACCCAATCGTAAAACTAACGCGCGTCTATAACTTTGAGATAAATAGGGTGCTTAAATACTCCATTCCATGTTTTGCCATTATTGGCATAATATTTGGCGGCATTATTGCCAGGAGTGTCTCCGCGACAAACTATACGGAAGTAATTAAGTCTATAGAGCTCGCCTCCCAGCACGTCAGTTATGCCAACGGCGATCCGGGAGCTTGGAACGTAACTAAGAGCGCCGAATGGGTAGAGCAAAATAGGGCCAGAATAACCTTTAATGTAGACACTGTTGCTAAAGTTCCAGGCAATACCTATCTAGACCTCGTAATGGTCATAGATAACTCAGGCTCGATGAGTGGTGAGAAGATTACACAGGTCAAGCATGATGCTACAGAACTAATTGAAAGCGTTCTTTCCGACAGTAATAACCGCATTGGTCTTGTAAGCTTTAACTCGAATGCGACTAAACTTAGCGATTTCACTTCGGACTCGGCCGCTCTCGTAAGTTTAATAAATAATCTAGACACGCCTGGTTGCACCAATTATTACGATGGTTTCAAAAAAGCCGAGGAAGTCCTTGAAGGCTACCAGAAACAAAACAACCGCGAACTTATTATGTTGTTCTTGACTGACGGCTTTCCGAATGAGCAAACACCAAATGAGATTCCCGAATACCAAGCCCTCAAGGCAAAATACCCGTATATGACCATTAATGGTATTCAATACGAAATGGGCAATGAAATACTTGATCCAATTAAGGATGTTTCAGAAAACCAATTCATTGCCAATATGGACTCATTGAATAACGTGCTCTTTGAAGCCTCCATTGCGCCATATGTTTACAATAACTTCACATTAGTAGATTACATTAATGACGAATATTGGGATGTAGATAGCATAGATAATATTGAAGCAACAATAGGCGAAACTGCTCTAACCCATAATGGCAATACGCCAGTCGTAACTTGGACAATGAATGAAGTACTCATATCTGGTCAATCCGCAAAACTTACCATAGACATTACACTTAAGAATGCTGGCGCTATAGCAGAAAACACTTTCTTGCCGACCAATGATCATGAAACTATCCAAAGTAGTCTACCTGAAACACCAGACGAAAACATCACAAGCGAACTAACGCCGGTACTAAAGTCTAGCTACAAAGTAACCTATGAACCAAACCTGCCAAGCGATTGCTCTGCTTATGGGGGAACACTACCAGCAGAGCAGAACTATCTACCACTTTCCATAATCCAGAAGTCTAGCAACACTATTTCCTGTGACGGCTACAACTTTAATGGCTGGGAAATAGCCGAGGGTGGCCCGAAGATTCTAAATGATGACTATTTCAAGATCATTGACGATGATGTAGTTCTTCGCGCCACTTGGACCAAGCCTTCTATTTCTAAAAGCATGGATGGGGAAGTAAAGGAAGAAGTAGCGGCAGTGCTGGATACTGGACAGAATATTAATGTGGCCTTGAAGAAACTATCTGGTCAATCTGATCCAAGCTATTCTACAATCAACATGACCATTAAGGCCATAAAGACGGCAACTTCGATGTCTGCAGCTCAGCCGTCCAATGCAGCAATTATCTCGACGACCAATTCAGCAGTGCCAATTTATGCTTGGTTTGATGATACTGATGGATCAATTTATGTCTATTCTGAGGCTGATGTTATCCAGGGTAATAGTGATATGCGCTATATGTTCTATGGTACCTCCAGTCTCATCAATATCGATGCCTTAGCTAACTGGGATACTTCAAAGGTAACGAGTATGCAATCGATGTTCTCTGGCGCCTCTAGCCTCACAAATATAGACGCACTAGCTGGTTGGGATACTTCTAGCGTGACGAGTATGGACTTTATGTTCTATGGCGCTACTAGCCTCGCGAATATAGACGGCGCAAGTAATTGGGATACTTCTAAAGTGACAAATATGAGCTATATGTTCTATAGCTCCCGTAACCTCACGAATATAGACGGGGCTAGCAATTGGGACACCTCTAAAGTGACGTATATGAGCAATATGTTCTATAGCTCCCGTAACCTCACGAATATAGACGGGGCTAGCAATTGGGATACTTCAAAAGTGACAACTATGAACAATATGTTCCAAAACGCCTCTAGTCTAGCCAATATAGACGGGGCGAGCAATTGGGACACCTCTAAAGTGACGAATATGAACAATATGTTCTCTAACGCCTCTAGTCTTACCAATATAGACGGGGCGAGCGGTTGGGATACTTCAAGTGTGACGGGTATGAGCTACATGTTCTATAGCGCCCGTAACCTCACGAATATAGACGGCGCCAGCGACTGGGATACTTCAAGTGTGACGATTATGAGTTCTATGTTCCAAAACGCCTCCAGTCTTACCGACATTGATGCCTTAGCTAATTGGAACACCTCTAAAGTGACAAATATGAGCTCTATGTTCGCTAACGCCTCTAGTCTTGCCAATATAGACGGGGCGAGCGGTTGGGATACTTCAAAAGTGACGAATATGGGCTCTACGTTCTATGGCGCCTCGGCTCTCACGAATATAGACGGCGCCAGCGACTGGGATACCTCAAGTGTGACAAATATGAGCTATATGTTCCGTGGCGCCTCTAGTTTGGCGAATATAGACGGGGCGAGCGGTTGGGATACTTCAAGTGTGACGAGTATGAGCTACATGTTCTATAGCGACGCTCATATTACCTCTCTCAAACCTATCTTCGGCTGGACTGTCCAAAGTTCTACTACTAAGACCAGCATGTTCAATGGTATTCCGACATCCGTAGTGCTACCAGGTTGGTATATGGGAGGTTAGCATGGCAAAATGAGAAAGGAAAAAGCAGGAAAACTAATTAGATCGGTCAAAATAAAGTAATAAAAAACAGGGGAGAACCCAGAATGAAAAAATCTAACAAAATCATCGTCGCAGCTGCAACCGTAGCCGTCGCCGCCATGCCATTTGGCAATGTCTTTGCGGCCTACTCCAACTTGGGACGGTAGCTCATCTGCCACTATTCAGCGCCAGATTGCCAATGCCTATGGTACTATCAATAATACTTTTACCTATACCATTACAGCAGATTCTAATAACCCAGCCGGTGCTACTGGCGCCCCAACTACGGCTAGCATCGCTTTTGCCGATAGCTATACCACTCAGGGCACTGCCACTAAGACCACTACGCTAGACTTCAGCGCCATGCAGTTTACTGCTGTGGGCGACTATACCTATGCTATTGCGGAAACTGCTTCCACCAATGCTAGTGTCTACCCAGTCGATAGCGCTAACACCTACACGGCCATCGTATCCGTCCGTAATAACGCTGACCTTACTGGCTATGTAGCTAGCCTCTACATCAAGGACAAGAATGGCGACAAGCTCACGGTCTTTAGTGGCAACAGCTCGCAGTTCCTCTTCGCCAGAACGCCGGCTTATACGAATATTCAGGTGTCTCATACGGTTTCTGGCAACGCGGCGGATCCAAACAAGTGCTTTAGCTATACTTTTGCGGCCAGTACTAATGATAGCTATGTTTTAAGTACAGAGTCTACCTGCGGTAACGGAGGCACTATTAAGAATGGAGATGTATCAAGTTAAAACATCAGGATACCGCTACGATTGGTCTCGTAAGGGCTGGCTCGCAGATTCCGGTTGGTACCACCTATTCGTTTACGCGGGTTGGTAGCGATGCCTACACTACATCTATGGATGGGGTGGAACGGACTAGCACCGGTACTAAGACTATGGTCGCTACGGATGCGCCAACATTCAACGCGGCTAATAAGACCGCTATCGACCGACGAGAAGCTTGATTCAACTGTCGATACCGGTATTGCTATGAATATAGCGATTTATATCCTATTAGCACTTGCAGGTGCGGCTGGCATTTATTATGTAGGACATAGGAAAGCCGACAACGAAGCTTAATGATAGACGAAAAAAGACTGGGAGTAGATATCCCCCAGTCTTTTTTAGGCAAAAATCATAAAATGCGGTTTGGCTACTCATATTGAGCATTGATATCATCAACTCCATGTTTACTCTAGTGGTCTATACCTTAGTAGTTTTTATTTGTTCTCGTGAATGCTTTTAGTTATCTTCAATGTTATGATTATGTAGACAACTATATGTTGCTTCTGGGGGGTTGCTCACAATGATCGATAATAATGACATTGCATCTATAGACACTGAGTATTTTGACATAAAAGAAAAAAGGGCCTACTCTCTCGTCTTACAATCGAGAAACACCGGACATTACTGGTATCTATTGGAACGGATATATAACGGCAAGCAGTCCTTCTCGATTTACCATAAACACAACGTTGGAAACGCCTATCACCCTCAAAAGAGCAGACCGAGCATTTCTGCCTGTTGCGAATATATAAAGGAGCATGATGCTTTCCACTTAGAAAGAGTCAAAAAGAAGAACGAGCGCAGAGAAAGACGCATCCATATCAAGCAGCAAACGCATACTTGAGTATTAATAAGCAAATCTACTATCATGGTCCAAATGCTCCTAGATGATATACTTTATTCATAATCTATGAACGAATTTATCGCCCAGTTCACTCTCCCACTCTCAATCATCGCAGTCGTCCTGTTTATTATCGCCGGTCTCATATGGCTATTCTTTTGCCACGGCATAGATAAACTAAGGTATCCCGAAGAATGGAAAGATGAGGGAAAATCCGGAGAACAAATCATCTACCGCTTACTGGTAGATAAAATTCATGTTCCAGAAAGCCAAATTCTTAGAAACGTATACGTTCCGACGGAAGACGGAAAGACGTCCGAAATAGACATACTGGCGGTATCAAAGAAGGGCTTATTGGTTTTTGAATGCAAAAACTATGCTGGGAATATCTATGGTGATGCAAAAAGAAATAAATGGATTCAATATCTCGGAAAGAAGAAAAGCTACTTCTATAATCCATTCATGCAGAATAGAACCCACGTCAAACATCTTAAAAAATACCTAGAGGCTTATGGTGACGTTCCAGCTATTCCGATGGTATCCACTATTTCGCGAGGGAAGTGGAAAGTAAAGAATTGCTCACCAGAAGACTATCTACTCGGCTATAATTCACACTTAAAAGATATCCTCTCAAACACTCCAGATTCAGACTTAATTGGTCGACATTTCAAGGCTCTTATGGCAAAACTTCAGCCACTATCGCGCCCGGGAGATTCCATTAGAGAAGAGCATATTAAGCAAATTAAACTCAATAAGTAGTACGACCCACATCTGCATATATTTAGATATCTACTCCCGGAAGGTTGTTTCATGCAATATCGGAAGATCCGCCAGTACACACCTCGTTAAAATGCCACCCATTCGAGCTTGCGCTCTACGTAGACCAAAACAAGGCCTCATTGTCCATACAGACGGCGGCGCCCAATACGATTCCTGGAGTATGCGCCGAGAATACCTCAAAAGACATATTCAGCACTCAGTTTCTCGTCCCGGTACGCCTACAGACAATCCACTAATCGAATCGTTCTTCTCTAGGCTAAAAGAAGAATTCCTGAACGTGCATTTCTTTCGCAGTGAAGCAGAATTATTCGAGAGATTAGCCGAACATATAGATTTCTACAACGACCAACGCATCCATGAAGACTTGAACGACCTTTCTCCAACCGAATTCGAGCAAAAGGTTGTTTCGGTAAAAAGTCCAGTTTAACAGGGAAGGATAGAAAAAACGAGGGGTTCGAAACTCTTCGTTTTAGAAAATCTCACATTAGTTTTCAGCTTTTTCCGCATATATGTAATTCGTACTTTTACCTCTGTAAAAATGGACTAATTCTGACAGCAAGTGGTCAAAAGTCCGAACCATATCATTTGGTGGACCTATCGCAACTTTATTCAAACCCGTTTTTACAGATAAGAAGTTTCAAGCAACGAATTGACCCACAAATTAGCGCTCATAGTTCCGAACCCCTCACATCGGAGGATAAACTCGAAGCTATTGAAAACATATCACCAAAACGCCTAAATGTCTATGGCGAGACCGAAGTATGTCGCATACGACAAAAGCAAAAAGTATTGTCTGACATAGAAATCCAAACCGTATGCAAGAGATATCGGTCTGGAGACTCCGTATATAAGTTAGCCAAAGACTTCGAGTGCCACAGAAGCACTATAAGCGCAGTATTGAAACGTAATGGCGTAGAGGTAACTCATCTGGCATCTAAGAAACCAGAGCTCGTCAAGAAGGTCATAGAACTATACGCTGAAAGAAAAGATAGTATTTTTTAAGAAGAAATGGCTGCACGAACATATTTCAACTATCGTCCTGTGCGTTGTAGCGTGGATAGGTATTATAATATGGACTGCGCTGAAATTACGAGGCAGCGACTCTTATGCGCTTTTGGGTGCAATAGGCAGTATGCTTGCTATACTTTTCTATGTGGTACTGTATAACCGTATGATGGTATATGTGGAGAACCACGCATATCGGGCAACGCCAGACAAGGAAACCGAAACGAAAAACTAACCTTGATAAATCCAAAGTAGTTGAATGCTGTCTGAGTAGTGGCGGCAACGAGTTTGTGAACTTTTTGTTTTCCTCTTGACAAAACGGGTCTACAAGTGTTAGACTATAAGCGGTGGTCTAATAGTTATAGACCCGCAAGGAGGATTATAATGAAAAATTACAAACTTGGAGATATGGAGTTGGAGTTTGCCAACTTAATCTGGGAGAATGAGCCGATTTCCTCTGGAGGATTGGTACAGCTCTGTGAGCAGAAATTCTCTTGGAAAAAATCCACCACATATACGATGCTGAAGCGTCTTTGTGATAAGGGCATTTTTCAAAACAATTCGGGCAATGTCGTTTCTGTCCTTTCAAAACAGGAGTGGTTTACGAAGCAAAGTGAGGGCTTCGTGGAAGAAACATTCAACGGTTCTTTGCCGCAATTCTTAGTGGCGTTTACCCGCCGCAAAAAGCTCTCAAAGCAGGAAATCGCTGAAATACAGAAAATCATCGACCAAAATGCAGAGGAATGACTATGAGCGACAAAGTATTTCTCGATATTGTAAATATGAGTATTACGGGCAGCTTCGCCATCTTAATTATTATACTGGCACGGCTGCTGCTGAAAAAAGCTCCAAAGGTTTTCTCCTACGCAATATGGTTTGTTGCCTTTTTCCGTCTGCTTGTCCCCGTTTCCTTTGAAAGCGTTTTGAGTATATTACCGTTCAACACAACGCCGCTTTCTACGGATATGCTTTACATTGAAACCCCTTATGTGGAAACGGGCGTAAAAGCGATAGACAGCGTAATCAACCCTGTTGTAGCAACTGAGGTTTTCGGTTCTACCGCAAATGTATATCAGATATTTGCCTTTTGGGGGAAGATTATCTGGTTCATCGGCGTTTTGGCATTTTGCCTGTATAGCATACGCTCATATTCCAAACTCAAAAAGAAATTACAGAGTGCCGTCCTTCTTCGGGATAATATTTATATTTCGCAAGTAATCAGTACGCCCTTTGCGCTTGGATTGCGAAATCCAAAAATATACTTGCCGAGCAATTTGGCTGACGCACAGGAATATGTAATTGCCCACGAACAGACGCATCTCGCTCGGCGTGATAACCTTGCGAAAATATTAGGATATGTCGTTCTTATCCTGCATTGGTTTAACCCTCTTGTGTGGCTTGCGTTCAAGCTGTTCGTTACCGATATGGAAATGTCCTGCGATGAAAGCGTAATCAGAAATTCAAAGGAGGATATTCGCAAAGAATACAGCCAGTCGCTTTTAGAGCTTTCTATTGAAAAAAGCACACTTGGCGTACCGATGGCGTTTGCCGAGGGAAATCCCAAAGAAAGGATAAAAAATGTTATGAAATCAAACACGAAAAAAATCATTGGATTTGCAGGTTTAGGAGCGGTAATTTTAATTGCGGTCATTGCAATATGCCTTATTCCTAACCGCCCGCAGTATGCGACGGCAAAGGATGCTATTACAGGCATCCCCGCAATAGCTACGCAGTCTGCAACTCATGCTGCAATAAAGACTGCCGATGGAAATACGACCATTACAGATAGTGAAGGCTTCAATCAACTGCTGACCTTTATAGAAAATATTGAGGTCAACACGAAAGAAGTCAAGAGAGGCTCTTGGAATGACAGCGAGGGAAATAATAAAATTACATTTTACCGAGCAGACAATTCTATGGACTCCGTAATCAGCTTCACTTCTGATTATTCTAAGATTTGGATTGAAACAAACGCAACGCTTTCTTTCACATATAGCGTGAAAGACTCAGCAGAAGTGCAAAAGGGACTTGCGGCTTTCCTTGGCAGCAATAGCTAAGGTAATCTTGCGTTTGTGATTTTGCCATAAGTCGGAGGAAATATGCCTAATGCAAAAAGAAAAGTTCATACTATGCCCTATCAAAGAAAACCGTCTTTTGTTTCCTAAAGACGGAAAAGGCCAAGTGCGTATGAAGGAATTCTATAACGAATTTACCAACTCGAATACGCCAATCAAATCATCGCTTGGACTTTATGATGCGCAATGGAACACTGAAATGCTTTCAAATCTGATGGGAGGAAAGTACTTTCAGAATCCTAAACATCTGAAGTTAATTCAAGATCTAATTGCTTATACGACTACGACGTCAGATACTGTTCTAGATTTCTTTTCCGGTTCGGCAACTACTGCACATGCCGTCATGGCACTAAATGCCATTGATCAGGGGCATAGGAAATATATAATGGTACAAATACCAGAACAATGCGCTTCGTCGAGAGAAGGAAAAATTGAGCATAAGCAGGAAAAACTACTTGAAGCACATTTCAACGATGCAATCCCCCTCAGTTTAATGAAGCGAGAACAGCAATCATTATCAAAAACAGCTCTCAGCTATTGAACATGAAATCAGCGTCCGCAGCACTACGTTCGATGATATCCTCAAGAATCTGTCTCTTGCCTTCGATCTAATCGAGGATTGCGGCAGAACTTATCGAAAAGCGAACGATAATATTAAAAACTCATGTGCCAAGCTATATTCAAGAGAATCTGGATACATGAGGACGGGACAGTAACTACAGATTTTACTGACATATATAAGAATATCGTCGGCCCAATTGAGCATGATTTGATTAATCAGAACACGAAATCAGCGTCTGCCGAAGCAGACGCTGATTCTATCCACAAGTTACTCAAATCCTACTCAAATTTTTTTGGGCAGGGTTTGAATAACGAACTTTTGGTGGACCTATCGCAAACCTACTCGAACAATTACCAAATAATTCGCGATTACGTCAAGAATCACGCTTCTACCCCTGTTAATACTGATGTAGATCCAGCTATAGTAGACCAGTCCTACAATTCAGATTGTATAGTAAAATCCATCAAACGACAGCAAAAGACACTTACCGAGCTAGAAACTAGAACTATTTGTGAGAGGTACAAGAATGGCGCTTCAAGCTATGAACTCGCCAAAGAATTCGGATGCCACCATAGAACTATCTGTGATGCACTCAAGCGAAATGGTGTAGAGGTATCTCATCAAGCAGCAAAGAAGCCGGAGCTCACCAAGAGGATTATTGAACTATATGCAGAATATAAGACGCCGAAGGAAATAGGTGCCATAGTCGGAATTGGCTGCGATACGGTCCGCAAGGTCCTCAAGGAGAACGAAATCTATATCCGCAAGAGCTGGGAGTATCCGAAGCAATAAAAGAACGCCGAGCAATCAAGCCCGGCGCACATTGGTAGAAAAGCGATAGAAATATTAAGCTCTGAAGTTATTCCCGCAATCGTGGCAATAGTATATTTTCGAGTTATTCTGAATAATGCGCTTGCTTAACCATACATAGCCTTTATTCTGCGACTTCTTAATTAGCGCATACCACCAGTCGAAATATATCAAGACAATCAAGGCTATCATGGCTTTACACATCCACCAACATACATAGTAGACGCCAAACAAGATGAGCCATAATATGCCATGCTTACTTCGCTCACTAGAAAGCTGAACTTTTGTGCTGCCACATTTTGGGCATTTGCGATTTATGCTCATACGGACGCCTGACTAATTAGGAAGATTATCAATGGCATATTGAGCTTCTTCGGCCGTGAATCCCTCGCCGTATTCTGATGTTAATTGGTCATAAATTTTTGATTTCGACATATGCATATTTTCTTGGTAGGATTTTGCTTTCGCTAGGGCATTCGCCTTGTAGTCGGCAACTAAATTATCTATAGCGTACTGGGCTTCTTCTTTGGAAAATCCCTCGCCGTATTCTGATGTTAACTGATCGTAGATCTTCGATTTTGACATGTGCATACTTTCTGAGTAAGATTTTGCTTTCGCAAGGGCATTTTTCTGTCCCATAGTAGGCTCTTTACCTAGAGAATAGGAAACTGTTAGCGTAGCACCTTTACAGACTTTCTCTCCGGCTTTAATACTTTGAGAAATAACAGATTCTCGTTTTATAGTATCCGAATATTTAGCATCCCCAACCTTATAGCTGAGTCCCTTATCCTTGGCCCACTTAGCAATATCGTTAGCTCCCATTGAGCTTAGGTCAATCATTTCTATTTTTTCATCGTCTGAGCAAGCGGAGGACTCGGCGGTCGTATTGTCGTCGGTAGAATCGTTGCTATCTTTATTCGCAGAGCCGCTAGCTCCTATTATTAATACTAAGACGATAATTACCCAGAACCACCATTGTTTATAGAATGGCTTCTTATCGGAGCTCTTTACTTTAGTATTCTTTTCGCTCATGCTAATTCTCCGCGCGTTACTAATATTTACGGCATCGTATAGCGCAAATAAAAACGACACCGCAGGGTGTCTATATCCATATCACAATCCGGTGTTGCCGTCTTGCTTAGCGGTGCCGTTTTAATACGACAACCGCCAAATTATTAGCCCCGGATTGCTCAGATTGTTATATGAATATAGACATCTTCATTATATCACGCTCACTTCTTTACAATATAAGCATGAGCAAGCATATATCTAAAGCCAAGAAAAAGAAAATCGTAAACAAATATTACAAAGGTGCGAAAATACCAGACTTAAGCAAACAATACCGTATTCCTATCAGCACTATATATACATGGATAAAGAAATATTCTCCAGCACACCTCAAGCACAAGTTCCTCGCACAAGCTACAGACTACCGAAACCTCGAGAAACGCGCCACTAAATTCGGAAACGAGTTGAACCTATTACAGAGCTTCCTTGAATACAAAGGAATAGAGAATAAAGAGCGCTACGAATTCATGGACCTCCTCTACGGAAAATTCACCATCCATGAACTATGTGGAGCCTTTAATATCGATCGCGGCACCTACTACAATCATCTGCGCAGCAAAGATAAATACACTCACTTCAAAGACCGCAATGCTCGGATTGACCCCATCATATATAAAATACATAACGACTTTAGAGAATATGGCGCCGAAAGAATCGCCATTGCTATCAGGGAAGAGACCGGCGAAGCTGTAAGTCCAGACTATATCAGAAAACGTATGAGATACCTTGGAATCGAGAGCAGTCTCACAAAAAAGCCGAAACCAAGATTTCTCCGATGGAATACACGCAAACAAACATTACTCGTTAAAAAATACGAAGTAACAGACATAAATCAGGTCTGGGTAGCAGACATTACGGAATGCCAGATTAAAGGAATAAAAAGATACATTAGCATCTACGAGGATTTATGCTCAAGAAAAATCATTGCATATAATGTAGGATACAATCAAACAACGCAACTTGTTCGGCTTGGGCTCGATCACGCAATGAAGACCAGGCATCCAAAACCCGGTCTTTTTATTGTTCATACAGATGGCGGAGCTCAATATAACTCATGGACTATGCGTAGGCTCTACGCTAAATATAAAATCAATCACTCCGTCTCCCGCCCGGCTATGCCAACGGACAATGCAAATGTCGAATCATTTAACAGAACTTTAAAGTCCGATTTCATTAAAGGAGGCGATCAGTTCCATAGCGATTTCGAATTCAGGGAGAAATTAGATGAATTTATCGAGAAATATAACAGCACCCGTGTTCATACTGCTCTAGGCACCTCACCGGATAAGTTCGAAGAAAAGCTCAAAAATAGGTCAAAAGAGTCATAATCCTGGCAAAATTCTAAAAATAACAGATATAAATTTCAAAAAGGTGGGGTTCGAATCTTCTACTTTTTGAATTTTATGGAAAAAAAATTAGGAAATTCCGCATTTCCTAATTCTCAAATCTACCTCTGTTATTATTAGAATATTCTAGAATTTCTGTCACGGAAGTCGCTGGTGTTGCATTTGGTGGAGCACAGGAGATTCGAACTCCTCACCTCTTCCATGCCATGGAAGCGCTCTACCAAATGAGCTAGTGCCCCAGATTTTTACAACACAATTATACACCATCGGCGCCAAAAAACCAATGTGTTAATATATACCTATGAGGAGAGGTATATTCAAGAAGTCAAGAAATTGGCTCAAAGCATTTATTCGCAGTGATAGCTTTAAGCATTTCTTATGTTTTCTAGCGCTACTTACTGTTGCTTATATGGGCTTCCTTAATCAAACTATCATATCTGACAATATTACCGGCCGCATGGAGCGATACGACTCCGAAAACATCATAGAGTTTATGAACGAGGGCGCCACCGCAATCAATGGCCGTTGGGGCAATATTACTTATTACTTGGTTCACAAACCACTATCGCTACTCGGTTTTAATTACATACACAATCAATGGGTCTATTTCGCCATCGATATTACCGTATTCGCTATTGCACTCACGGTAACTTACGAAGTCTTCCAGAAGCTAATCAACCGCAAAAAAGCAAAACTACCGCTGTTCTTCGCAATTGCGCTAATGGCCGTCAATGCCTTTATGGTCGACGGCGCCTCGTTCCTGATTCCCAGCCACCCGCAAGCCATGCTATGCGCGGCATTAGTTCTATACTTCATTACTTCAAAACGGCGCTACCGTTACTTAACCGCTAGTATTTTCGCATTAGGCGCAATCGTGACTTATCAGAGTTATTACGCGCCTATTTTAATTCTAGGAACTCTAGCAATCTATATCCAAAATAAAGAAAAACTAAACAAACAATTTGCAGTCAATCTCGCAAAGCTCTTTGGCATAACTGGCGCCAGCGTCATTATTCAATTACTGTCCACAAAAATTTACTGCAAACTTGCAGGAATAGGTGAGGCAAAATCTACATCATTCACTTTATCAATTAGTAAAAACTTGCAAAAGCTCTACAAAGCATGGGAAAGCGCCAGCGGTTACCTCGCGCGCGGCTTCGGTATATATCATCTGCAAAACATTTTGATCATAGTGCTTGTATTACTACTTGTATTCATAGCAATCGCCATAATTCATCAGCACAGCTACTCCAAGATCCCATTCAATATAATCTTTATTTGCGCTGCAATTATTATTCCAATCCTATACACAATAGCCGCAGACAATGTTTACTTTGCGGCCCGCATACTTGTGGGGTACTTCACAGTCATCGCCGCAATAGCCATCCTCGCAATCTATCAGATTCCAAAAGATTGGAATTTTTCAATATTGGCATACGGCCTTGCCATCTTCGTTGCCATAAACGTATTTCATATTGCCGGCCTAATCACCGATATTCAAATATCAAACCGCGTCGAAATGGCAGAGTTACGCCTAATTCAAAATAGAATCGAAAACTACGAATTGCAATCCGAGCAAGAAATCACAAAAGTCTATGTCTATAATGCCGACTATGGCATACGCAACTTTTCCGAGCTAAACACTAACCACCCAAATAATACCTACTACAGCTCCCATCAGCTACTAGCCGCACCTTGGAGCGACGTTAATTCGCTGAATCGGGTCATGGGGCGCAATTTCGAGCGTATCCAAATGAGCGAAGCCACATTTAAAGAAAAATTTCCAAATCATGAGCAGACAGACATGAAATACTTCGACCCAGACGAAAGGCTCGCCTTCGACAAGGGCGTTCTCTACTGGATAGCATATTAAACTCATGTTATAATAAAGACATGTTTTACCTTTCAGCATTTATACCATATTGGCCTTGCGCCTGCCGTACTGCTTTAGCTTGATTTTTAATGCATTTTATGATATAATGAAAGGACAATATCGCTTTATGAACACAATTCTTACAGGGGTACGAGTAAACGAAGAGCCGACTTTGGGAAATTTTCTTGGCGCCTACGTACCAATGGTTAACCTTTCGCACGAACATGCAAAAGATAGTCAGATTAATTTCTTCGTGCCAGATCTACATTCTTTCACAACTCCAGTCGAGCATTCCAAACTATACGATCTAACCATTAAGGGCGTCAAATATTACATTGCTGCAGGCCTAGACGTCGATAACCCAAACGTACACTTCTACCGCCAATCTCGCGTTCCTGCCCATGCACAACTCTGCTGGATTTTAGATTGCTTTACTCCATTCGGAGAAGCGTCACGAATGACACAGTTCAAAGAAAAAAGCGCTGAACACCCAGACGCTATCACGGTGGGACTATTTAATTACCCAATCCTAATGGCCGCCGACATTCTACTCTACGATGCCAAATATGTACCAGTCGGCGAGGATCAACTTCAACATCTAGAACTTGCTCGCAATATCGCCATCCGCATGAATAATAAATTCAATCAGGAGTTATTCACGTTGCCAGCGCCAGAGCAAGAACAAATAAAATTCATGCATCTTAAGAAAGCACTCCGCATCCGCTCTCTCACCGACCCAACTAAAAAAATGTCCAAATCGGCCGAAAATGAAAAGTCAAAGATCTTATTGAGCGACGACCCTAAACAAGCCGCAAAAAAGATTATGTCCGCCACTACCGATTCCGAAGGCGTAATTCGTTTTGATATGATTAATCAACCAGGTATTAGCAATCTTCTTACTATCGAAAGCCTTCTCACCAATCGTGATATCCAGGACGTAATATCCGACTGGGCAGGGCAAACCAGCTACGGCGATCTCAAGCGAAAAGTTGCAGATAGCGTTATGCATTTTCTGTCCGGTTTCCAGGAACGCGTTAACGCAATAACAGACGACGACGTCAAGGCTATTCTCGAAAAAGGTGAGTTATACGCAAACGAAATTGCAAACAACAAACTACTACAAGTAGAGAAGGCAGTAGGACTCTATAAATAACATGCGCAATAATCGCAAACGAATCTCCAGGAAGACAACAAATCAGCGCGCCGTCGCACACTACGGTGCCGATATTTTGTGCTCCAAGGAGCATAAGGAATGCGATAAGTTTATCCAACATGGAGATACTACGGTACGCGAGCACACTACCTCGGTTGCCTGCATGGCGGTCGCAATAGCACGCAAAACGCACCTAAAATTCGACTACCAAGCTATGATTCGTGGCGCACTGCTACACGATTATTTCCTCTATGACTGGCACGAGCCGCATCATGGCCTACATGGATACACACACGCCAGCCTTGCATTAAGGAATGCTGCGCAAGATTTTGCAATTTCACCAATTGAGGCTGACGTTATTAAGAAACATATGTGGCCGCTAAACATCAGACCACCACGCTACCGCGAGGCCATGATAGTTACAATTGCCGACAAAATTTGCTCCGCAAAAGAAGTATTCGGTAAGCCCATCTACAACAAAAAAGTAGAGGAAATTCTAAATGAATATAAATAATATTCCAGAATATTTTATTTGGTTCATTATTTATTCATTCCTGGGCTGGGCCTGGGAGACGCTCATAACATCAATCCCGCAACGTCGCTTCGTGAACCGCGGTTTCCTAAACGGCCCATATTGTCCCATCTATGGGGCAGGAGCTTTGTTATTCATCTTTTTCACAAATAACATAGACAGTATAGCCGTCCGCTTTATCTCAGGCGCCGTCATCGCCTGCACACTCGAATATCTCACATCATGGGTACTAGAATTAATATTTCATGCACGTTGGTGGGATTACGCACCCCGCCGTTTCAATCTAAACGGTCGCATCTGTTTGGAAGGTTTTTTCGTCTTCGGTCTAGGAGCGGTAGTGGCACCATATTTCCATCAAAACATCGCAAATATCACAGCGCAGCTGTCGCCCGCAACGTTAAATTCTATATTCTCAATCATACTCATCGCCTTTATTGTTGACGTCGTTATCACTAATCGTGCACTATCGAAATTCAACCGCATCTTGCGTGAGTATCAAAAAGCCATCGATAAACGCAGGCTCGACTTTCTGGAGTTTATACGCCGTGGCCGCCGCGTATTTGAAATGAGAATCGGCAAGAACAATCGCATTCGCGATGTCTTGAGTTTCCAGCAGCGCCGTATTCTCGACGCATTCCCGCACTTTGATTCAACGTTATATGAAGAAGCGCTCAGTCGCCTGCGTAAGCTCAATTCCGATTCGCGTCGCAATATAATCATCGAAAGAAAAACCCAGGTACCCGAGAAACAAAAATCTCGCTCGGCCCGCAAAAAAGCACGCCAAAAAGCCACGGAGCGCGCCAGAGCCAAGCGTCGCAATTAGCCAACATCGCAAAAAGATGTTAAAATATAAGATATGGGTAAAAAATTCAGCAAGCCAGAATTGTCTCGCAAAATCAACGGCGATATTCCTTTTGACGATAAAAATTCTACCTCACAAGACGAAAAATCACTACAAAGACTAGACGTTGCCACGCTAGAACAGTATCCTCGCTATAGCCGATCTACTATTCAAAAATTCATCAAAGACGGACGCGTAACAGTAAATGGCGACGTACAAGACAAGCCAAACTATCTAATAGACGAAGACGCCCAAATTGAGCTAACCGCTCCAGAACCTATAGAATCTCAAAAACCACCCGTTATCTACGAAGACGAAAATGTCATCGTTTTTAACAAACCGAACGGCATGCTCTCTATTAAAAAGGGTGATTATTCGCCAGAATCAGCTATCGAGGATTGGGGCGAAATCGTTCATCGCCTTGATCGTGATACGTCTGGCGTAATTATAGTAGCCAAGAATTTCGCAACCAAAGCCAAGCTGCAAAAACAATTTCAAGAACGCAAGACTCACAAGACGTACTATGCAATCGTCGAGGGAATTCCAAAACAGCCACACGCCATCATTAATGTCCCGCTTGCACGTAATCTAAAAAAACCAACTACTTTCATACCAGACGCCAAAGGGCGCGAAGCAATTACGGAATACCGAGTTATCCAGCAAGGGCAAAAGCGCGCCCTAGTAGAACTAAAACCAAAAACCGGACGCACTCATCAACTCCGTATCCATATGGCCCATATTGGCACGCCTATACTTGGCGACCCAGTTTATAATCCAAACGGCACAAAAGCCGACCGGATGTATCTCCATGCACAATCTCTAGAGATAACTATCCCCGGCAAGGAGCACGGAGAGCGCAAAACCTTTACGGCAGAGCTACCAGAAGATTTCGAAAATGCAATTAAGTAGCGATTCCGAAGCGGAAAAAATCAGCCAAAAAACGAACTTCGCGATAATCGAGTTGCCAGAAAGCAGCTTCAACCTTATTCTGCCAAAAGCTAACCACTTCAAGCCGAACGAGAAGGGGATATACTCAAAAGATGATATCGATAATATATCCAGCCTAGTACATAACAAACAAACCAACGAATTAACCTTAGTTCTGGAAAACGCCGAGAAAATGAATGAATCGGCAGCAAATACATTTCTTAAGACTCTCGAAGAGCCAGGCGATCATGTGCATTTTATTTTTCTAGTCAAAAACGCCAGCGAAATCCTGCCAACCATTAAATCACGCGCCCAAAACTACTACTTGCCAAAAATAGATAAGATTAATAATCCACCCCAAGTTTCGCCAGAAATTCTCGACTTGGCAAAAAAGTACATATCGTGCAAACCTAAAGATCTGCCAAAATTCTGCGATACCATCGCGAAGGACAAGAAAGACGCACGCGCCAAAGCACTAGCAGTAGTCGACGCATCCATCCAACTAGTTTACAAATCATACTTCATTACAAGCAACCAACAATTTATCGATAAACTAAACAGCCTTCTCGAAACATACGATGCCATTCGCTCAAACGGTCATATTAAACTGCAGTTGATAGCCGGAATGGCTTAAAGCCTTTCTTAAATAGCGCTTGTGTTATAAACTATAAATATGGGAAAAATCAAAGCGATATTGTTCGCTATCTTGCTAGCAACGGCTTCAATGCTATTTGCCGTCACCAATACTTACGCTAATGAGGTCTGCGTCGCAGCCGGCGTCAGTGATCCAATCTTATGCGGGAATCACAACTCAAATGAAGAGAGAGAGCTAATAAACCGCACAAGCAACGTTCTCAGCGTCGTATATACATTCATCGGCATAGCGGCTGTGGTGGTAATTATTATCGGCTCCATAATCCTAATGACATCCAGTGGCTCGCCCGAAAAAGTCCAAACAGCAAAAAGAGCCATCTTGTACGCCGTTCTTGGCCTCGTAGTTACACTTTCAGCATTCGCCGCGACAACATTAACCATAAACGCACTAGAAGGCAACACGCAAACCTCAGCTGCCGACGATGAAAAAATAAGGCAGCGAAACACCGAGCACGCTAAGGTTAAAGCTATTTCGGCCGTTAACGAGACGACGATACTTATCGATCAAAGCATAACACTTAAGCCAGTAGTAATCCCAGATTATGCAGAAAATAAGAGCCTATCATACAAGACCAGCGACGCCAGCATTGCAACCGTAGACGAAAATGGAAAAGTTACCCCGAAAAAAGTTGGCGATGTGACTATAACAATCATATCCGCAGATGGCCCAACAAAAGACGTAAAAATACACGTCGTTAAACCAATTTCCGTCGAAAAAATCAATATCAACCCCACAGCCCTCACCTTGAGCATTGGCAAAACCGCCACAATAAGAGCCGAGGCATTGCCGCGAAACGCCCTAGACAGGACCATTACTTGGACTAGCAGTAACCCGCAATCCGTCACGGTTACTCAAACCGGAGAGGTAAAAGCAGTTGGATCCGGAAAAGCCACAATCATTGTCGCCTCAAAGGATAAATCTGTCACAGCTACCGCATTAGTAACCGTACAGGGCGGCGCGGACGGCTCTCTAGAAACCGAACCTGCACCAGTAGGCAAAAAAGCACCCAAAAGCCTTGATTTTAGAGCCGCCACACGTAAAATTATCAACCAACACAGGAAAGATTTTGACTGGTGTAACTACGAATCAAAAATTAAAGAGCTTGGCGGATACACGGCCTATGTCAAGAGTCTTGGCGGAATCTTTGCGGATAATGTAAATAAGAAGTTCAAAGTGAAAACCGCCGCAGAGCTACAATATGCAGCAGAGTACGTCTGGGGACTCTGGACAATTTGGGGGCCAGATTACGACAATGGCAAGACATACCACAAGTGGGGTCTTGGCGCGGCCGACGGCTTCCATAATTGCCATGGTGACCGTCATGCTGGCTCTGGCTACTCGCAGGCAGAAATTAATAACTTGTTATCCAAAAAGAAAAAAGTGCGCACAAACTGTAACGCATCCCAAACAACATTCAATAGTACAACTGACTTGTTCCAAATCGACTCTACGAAGTTTAAAACCCAAACAAAGATGAGCCCAGTCGGTAGAATTACTAAGACTAACCAACTTCAGGTTGGTGACTGGGTGCACTTCTTCAGGCAACCAGGCCATAAAAAATGGGGGCACGTTGCTATGGTAGGTGAAGTATACGATGATTACGTCATAATTTACGAAGGCGGGGGGCGCTTCGTAGAATCAACTTACTTTAAGCACAAACTCAAACGCACGGGCGACGGCAGACTTAGCGATAGCTACTCCCACTTTAAATCGTGGTTCGGCGTTAGGCCGTTCAAGATCGATCAAAGCGTATATCTAAAAGGCATGAACCCATGAAAACAAATACAAATAATAAGATTAATCTAATAGCACCAATCATTGTTAGCGCCGTCGCAATCGCCGTCATAATAGTTACCTGCATTATCCTAGTAAATGTTAATTCAAAGAATATAGAGGCCGAGATTCGCGAAGCTATCAACTCAGGGGTTCTCGAAAAAGACTATTCACCCTTAATGAAGCTCAGTGAAGAACTAATCGGACAAAAAGTATTTCTAGACGACGCCGAAGAAAAGTTTTCAAACGAAGAAGACTTGTACGACTTCTATGTCGCAGAGAACAATGGCTATATTGCAGATAAAAGTTCGAGCGAAAGAATTACGTTCGACATTATTATCGAAGAAGCGGACGCGCCACCTACCTTAATTGATTTCGTTTATCACGAGACTATCGGAGACAATGACTCTTTCGTCATGAAATCAAGCGAAAACACTTTCCAACATTTTAATGGTTACGTTACCAATGAGTTCAGTAATATAGACGAAGCCCTAAGGGATCATCTAATCGTAAGGGAGGATTAGCAAACATGCAAAATCAAAATCAAATACTAAGCCCAATGCCACCAATTAACCAGACGTCACAGACCCCTGCGCCAGCGCCACAACAATTCAGCAAAAAATCCACCATTATTATCATTGCTTCAGCCATCGTAGTAGCAGCAATTATAATCGCAGCCACAATCGTCATCCTGAATATTCAAAAAACTCCGCCCGATGGCCAAAAGCCAGGAGGCGCAGACGGGACCGTCAAAGAAATAAACGAATTTAACGAAAAAGAAGACGGCACTAAAAATACACAGACACTTATACAATATTCGTCTCTCCCCAGCACAATCAGCCTTACCGAACTAAAGAGTACAATCGGAAATTCTGGAAAAATAGAAATAGTCGACAATTCGGGTAGCATCGATCTTGGTGACGTTGACGAGTATATCTCGTTCGATATTGATGGCGACCAGGTAAGTAATTTTATATACACTAAGGATCAAGGCGACTACGCAATTTTCATCCAGGAAACCGATACGGGGACATTCGAATATTATAGCGGCATAGGTACATATGCCGTAGAAACGAAGCAAGAGGCAATCTCCCTATATCTCAAGACAAAGCAAGAATAAGGCGTGATATAATCATAACAGCATAACGCTTATGTAAAAACTAATACGGGGTCAATCAATGCAAGAGCAAAACTATATACAACTTCAACCAGCCTCAACAGTTAACGCCGCCAAACAGAGTAGGCTAAAATTGGTGTTTATTATAGTCTCAATCGTAATTATCATCTTAGCCATAATTGCCGCCTGCATTGTGATTTTTAAAGAAAACAACACCATTTTCGTCACTAACCACGGTTGGACCATCACGAGGGACGAAAGAAGTAATGAAAACATCATCACTTTAGCTCTAGAAGTCGAAAACACTTCAAAAAACAAATACGCAAGCGACATAACGGTAGCTGCAGAAGTATACGATAACGGCAAGGAAGTCGCAAGCATCATGGACGCATGCTATATCGAATATTTAGCCCCAAACGATAAGGCCTACTGCGCAAGCAACATAATTCAAGAGAGCGACTATAATATTACAGATATGGCGTTCACGATTAATGGTAAGACCTTAAAATATAGCAATTACAATGCTAACGAGCAAACAAATAGCAACTCATTTGAGGTTGCCGATATTGACGACGAGGATAAGGAGAACATATCCTGCACAATCAGAAATAATAGCAGCGTCGCCGTAAACAATCCAATTGCGACCATAGTGTTTTATAAAGACGGGAAGATTATTGGTGGCGCTAGTGGCGAAATAGAGGAAGAAACGCTTCCATCAAAAGGGGAAACATCAATCCAATTCTACGGAAACCGCATACAGGAATACGATGAATACAAAATAGGCGTAACTGGCATATGAAAAACAAGCTCCCAACCATACTGGCCGTACTTGCGCTCATACTTACGCTAACACTTGCTATTACGCCAAAAGCATATGTATTCGCAGGCGGCGATGCATGCTCGATAGCTGGAAATTCAGATCCGCTGCTTTGCGGCAATCAACATAGCGACGAAGAATTAGCATTGATGAAACGCATCAAAGATGTTTTGCACGTTGTATTTACAGCAATTGGCATTATCGCTGTCATAGTTATCATTATCGCAGGCATACGCCTGATGCTATCGAAAGGCGAGGCGCAGAAAATATCCCAAGCAAAAATGGCAATATTTTACTCCATTAGTGGTCTAGTGGTGACATTTTGTGCTTTCGCATTCACGGATCTAGTAATCGGCGCCATTTATGGACAACTACCAGGCGAAACCGTAGCAACAACTCCAGACAAAAGCCACACTGAAGTTAAGGCAATCAGTTTAATGCGCAAAATCGCCATGACTGTTGGTCAAACTTTACAGATTAACCCAAGAGTTATTCCAGATTACGCCACAGACCAAAGTCTCACTTACAAGTCAAATAATGCATCTATTGCTAACGTAAATAATGCGGGCGAAGTTACAGCGGTTAAAAAGGGCGAAACGGATATCGTCGTGTCGTCAAAAAACGGCGTCAAGAACCAAACCACAATCGTAGTCTACGATAAAACACTAGCTGAAAGGATAGTAGTCAGCCCCACCACCGTATCGTTACAAGTGGGCCGAACTACTCAGGCAACAGCAATAGTGTATCCAACGAACACGACCGATAAAACCCTAAAATGGACAAGCGCCAACGAAAATATAGCTAAAGTAAACATAGCTGGCCTCATTTCAGCAGTTAAGCCAGGCGATACCATAATCACAGCCAAGACAAAGAACCCTGACGCCTCACAGCCAGGAGTCCAGGGAATTATCAAAGTGCACGTAGAGAGCCCAGATAGAGGCTACGTCGTCAATCCTTACAATCCGGATGACGGTGGCAATGCCGGAAGCGGCAAAGAAACTACAGGAGCCACAACAAACGTAAAGTATTCCGGATGGCTAGATTTTCGCGAAGAGACCAGACAAATCGTCAAAAAGAACATGGACGGCATTAATTGGCAAAATCACGATTCTTTCCTAAAATCGCACGGTGGATACGCCAACTATGTCAATAGCCTAGGGGGAGTGTTCTCAAAATTTGGCGGCAAAGATGAAAAAATCCCGATCAAAACTGCAGCCGATCTACAAGAGGCAGCAGAGTATTTCTTCGGCATTTTCTCAATTTACGGGCCAGACTATAGCGCCGGCGGCCGTTGGCCAGTCTGGGGAGAAAATCAAAATAATCACGGCGTTGCCAAAAAGGGAACACCTGACGGATTCTATTATGGCTATGACGACCGACCATACAAGAAATCAAGTGCCGCAAGGCCATGCGGAAGACATGTTCAGATGGCTATAGATTACGAGTTTGGTAAAGGCTACAAGGGCGAGAGTTGTATCAAGAAACGCGTCCGCGGCAACTGCAATTATAGCCAAGACAGTTTTATCCGCCAAACGAACCTACAACTACCATCATCTAGCAATAGCTGGACATCTGAAAACACACACCACAATAAATCTAAAATTAAACACGCCAATGAGCTACAGGTTGGCGACTGGGTACATTATTATTCGGGCGGAGAATGGAAACATATCGCTATAGTCGGAGAAGTATATCAAGATATAGTAGTACTTTATGATGGCGGAGGACGTTTTAATAGAAGCATGCACTACAAAAAAATTATGTACCGCGACACAGATTCGCTCAAAGGCACCGAATATAGCGGCTATAGTAAATGGGACGCCGTACGCTTATGGGACATCGACCAAAACGTAACACTCAAAGGAATAAACGATAAACCAAAAAACTGGATTTGGTAAAATGAAGAAAAAGAGCATCATTATAACATCGTCAGTAGTGCTACTGTTTATAGCAATCACAATCACTACGGCAGCAATCGTCTTTGTCAATAAGACTCAAACCGGCCAACAAACAGAAGACGATCAGCCCTTCGATATTGATTACACCGATATGCAAAAAGTATACTACAACTTCGAAACAGAGATGCAGCTTGACGAAATTAAGCAATTCGCAAAAGAAATCAACGAAAAGATTGAAGTGCAAACCGGAGAAGATTGGGGTAAAATTTTGCTCGAAGATTCTCGCGAATTTATTGATTTCAGGCCAGTTACATACGATGGAAATACATATGCGGAAGACATAATATACTACGACAGGAGCGAAGGTGTTACGACCTATATCCTCAAGAGTAACTATTCCAAATATACCCATTTTAATGGCGTTTCAGCGACCGAATTCGACACCATAGAGGAAGCGATCAGCGACCACATCCAATACACAAAGTATCAAGAGTAAAAACCAATAAATAATAAATAAATACCCACCAGCTAACTGGCGGGTATTTTTTTGTATTAGACATTTTCCTATTCTATGAATATACCAAGCGAATAGGGTAGCTCCACCTCATTCTCAAACATCAATAGGCAATAACTTATTAAATCGCCGTATAAAGCCTTTGCCTGCGAAGTTACGCGTCGCAATGACGCCCTAAGCCCTATATAAGCTCCTTGAATGGTTTTCTACTTGAATAATAGTAGCCAAAACCGTTAAGGTTACAATAGCTCTTTATCGTTTTTTCTCTATCTTTATTATCTCCGTACTCTAGAAGATACACGAAGAGGTTTGCCGCCTTTACTTTCTTGAGATACTTCTTTAGATACTCGGTATCTTCTGAATTTTGCTTATGGCCATCGTTATCCGAGAAAACCTCCTCCTGATTTACGCCGTCAAACAATTCCTTATACGAACCGTCCTGAATCGATCTAGTCACAAAATCATCAGCACCATTTATCATAACTTCCACACCTCTGCTATGGATTTTCCTTAAAATATTTTGCAGACCCGCATATAGTCCAGTCTTTTTACTTTTGTAATAATAATATACATCCAAGTTATCGATATAGTAGCCATCGGCGCCCTTAGCTCTAAGTTTAGGCTCAAGCTCTTCCGTAATAAAATCTTGCCATACCTTACTAGACGCATCCACCCACTGTTCTGCATCCCAACCCTCGTATTTCCCCAAAAGAAGCTTCTTAAAACGTTTGTCGCCACTGTAATACCGAGAGCCATCCGACCATTCGATAGCGCCAACATTAAGGTAAGAATATACCTTTATACCTTTGGCATGAAGCTCATCGATAAACGCTTTCGGAAATCCTTCTTGGAAGTCTATTACTACGTGATCGTGCGCATATAGCCTGCTTAATTTATTTCTATCCTTGTTGTAATCAAGCCCAAGATATACTCCGTATTTTTTACCAATCTTTGCCGAAGACTTACCAGTCACGGTAACTTTTACTTTCGCAGATTTACCGTTCGCCGTTCGTGCTGTAATAGTCGTTTCGCCAACTTTCACGCCTTTCACTTTGCCGGCTGATACGGTCGCAATTTTTTCGTCATCGGACGTCCACGTCACACCTATATTAGTCGCATTTGCAGGGTATATCGTATAACCTATCGTTTTCGAATCACCGACGCCCACCTTTATGTCTGTCATATTTAACTTGATACAAGTCGGCTGCACACCGCTAGTTACAGTCGTACCGCCACCAGAAGAGCCACCATTGCCACCACCAGAAGCAGAATCAGAATTATTCCCAGTATCCACAACCGGCGAAAAATTTCCTATCGGCATAATCAGTAAGTCTAATACAATAGACATGCCGCACCAAAGCACGAGCCCAATTACGATCGCATAGAAACGATTCTTAGCTGACACAAGTTTACCAGAATCGCCCGCCGCCGTCATTACAATATAGCCAGTAAAAAGAACGCCCAATGTGCCAGCCATCCCCGCAGAAATAGTCAAGAAGTCAATTACTCCGTTAATAATGCTACCAATTGATGCTGTAGAGTTCGTTGGCGAGCATAAGCTACCTGGCAAAATCGAGGTACATTGGATTTGACGAGTAGGCGCAACCGTTACGGGCGGATTGTCTTTAGGGTCTAAATGCTTGCGCGTCGATGCAATCCCGCATTCGCAATTTACATCCGACGGGTCGCAGCCACCTTTCGGATCAGAAACAATTAACGGATTATTAATATCGACATTTGTAGATTCGCTAATGCCCAAAGTCTTACCGCTAACAGCATAAATAGCGGTGCCATGCCCCCAGCCAGTGCGATCATTATTCGTCGGAACCATCATGAATAGGCCGCCATCGCTACCAAAGGCCAACCCCTCAATTAGTCCCGTCTTTACGGCACTTTCAGCAATCTCAATATCCTTTACGTGCTTGTTTTCTTTATGGTTGTAAAAACGTAAAATTGCGCCACGCCCAGGGACCAAGTCGTTTACCACTAAGTAATTCCCCCAAGTAGCAGGACCTTCCTCATACTCTGTGCCAGTATAATTATCAGTTTTAGTGTCCTTAATGGTCTTAAGGTTTCCATCCTTAATCTTGTGACCCTCATTTCCAGTCCAATACCAGTCGTATGTTTGGTTATATGCAAGTTTAGCGCTACCAACACCGTCTATCCTTTTTTCATACTTCATCGTCACATCATCAAACACAAACGTCCCCGCCTGAGTTGCTAATAGCAATTTACCAGAAGTGTAATTATACGCAAAAGAACTGGCATGACCGTAGCAGCCGGGGTCGCCATATCTACTACATGAAAAATGTCTCTTTTCCGGTATTGTCTTAACAACCTTAAAAGTCTTACGATCTATAAAATAAATTCTGCTTCTCGTCGTTGGCTTATAGCCACCTTCATCGATTAAGTATGAAATTACAATATGCGTTGGCGTTAAAGTAAAGCCTTGCACCTCACCGCCGCCATTATTGACGAAACAATCGCTTCCAGCACCGCAATTTTCTCCGACTTTAAAGTGCTTCACGAGTTTTATACCGCTACTTATTTTAGTTAGGGCTGCGGCATTATTTGAAAAAGATAATACCCCAATCGTCATAAATGCAAAAGCCAACAGCCAATAGAGTTTATTCTTCATAATTCTCCCTCATGTAGCAATTCAATATAGCATACGTAGTTGAATCAGTCATTCTCAGTAAAGCGCCGTTTGTAGAAAGCATATATTCCAAATTAGGGCCAGTTCCACCAGACACATTTAAGTACCCGTCCACGCTATCGTAGAGATATTTTCGACTATTATTTTCGGTTAAGTCTATAAAGTTGCCCGCTCCATCAATCCGTATCATTTTACTATCATCATTACACCCCCATACGCCAATAATGCGGGCAAGAGAAGGCACTTCGAAATCGTCTTCATCAACATATTCAACTATACCGGTATTCTGATAGTCGTCATCGTCAGAGGCCTTATTGCCGACGTAATTATTAATTGAAACGGTCTTTATAATCATCATCACTATTGACAAGATTACAGCGCCAATCGCCACACATATAATAATCAAAAATTTACGCTTATCGACATCTGGATACATTAAAATACCTCAACCATCATTAAATTCAATTATAAACAATTTTTATGTTTTTTGTATATTCTTATGCTAAAATTATAAACAATTAGGGAGAACAAAAAGAGAGAGGTAACACGCTTTTTATATATCTAAAAGGGAAGAATATGGGCAAAGATAGCGAAGATGATAATAAGGTAGAAATAGAGCGAATAACCGACTCGCCAAATATTGACACTGACTCGAATGACATTGATGGTTTACGGGATGCAATATCTTCTAGCTCGCAACAATCAAAAATAGATAAAAAGCCGATTAGACAAGAAGACATCAAATTCGATTCCGCAAATATTAGCCGCCCAGACGGAAAAGAGCTAATGGTCAACGTCGAGGGTTCTCAAAAGCGCAAAATCGAAGAAGCAAAACAAAAAAAGAAAGATCAACAAGAAGCCGAAAAACGCAAAAAAACCGAAGAACGTAAGCGTAAACACGACGCGCAAGTAATCAAGCGCAACAAACGCATCAATAATTTAAGAACTATTGCCCAAAAGATTTGGAAACTGAAATTCGTATTCCTTGGCGTAATTATAATAACAGCTATCGTTATCCTGCTAGTAAAAGTAATAAACCCGACCGTTAGCAAGATTAAAACCGAAACTAAGAAAATAGCCGAAGAAAAAATCGTCGAGGAGAATAAGACCACTATAATAAAAATCTATCAGGAGTTGGCTGGGAAAAAATTCACAAAGGAAGAGCTTGAACAAATCGTCAATTCAAAAAATGCAAACATATCCATAACATACGAAGACAGTAGCGGCGATATTGGCACCGCCAATGGCGGAGCTGAGTCAATCATCTTTAGTATCAGCCAAGACGGCCAAAATACAATATCGAACTTCTACTACTATAATTGCATTGACGACAAAGACGTCGAGATTTTCGGAGCAGACGGCAATTATCAATACAATTACGACAATCAGCTCAAAAACTTCGACAATATAAATGAAGCTATAAGTGCGTATATTCTCGAGATGCACGAAGCAGGGAATGAAATCTAAATGAATAGGAAAATAATGTCCATATTTATAAAACGCCAAAAATATACAATTAGTAAACCTCTTAGCTTTTACTTAATAGCAATCTTTTTATTCAGCTTCATTATGGCACTCGCCCAAGCAAAGCTAGTTGCGGCTGTTTCATGTCCTGCCGACTACTGCAAATACAACAAGCCGGACAAAACTAGCATTGAAAAATGGAACCTAAAAGGCGTGACCAATACGAACGTCATCTTGATTGCTAATAATATGGGCCTAGCGGACGCGTCCATAAGTTACGACATAGATAACGGCACTGGCGTTCATCAAATGACGGGTAGCACCGTAACTTTTAGTACAAGAAGCATGGATGGCGTTTATAATATTAGTCCAACCACCCTTGACGAAAGTGGCGGCAATATGTCTATCTCGTGGAATGAAGAAATCACTTCAGGAAAAGGCGACATACCGGGCACAATCTACCTAAAATTCGCTAAAGCCGCCAAATCAATCCAAGGCGAAGAATACGATATACTCATGACCATCTCAAACATGAGCTATAAATCGACCGGAGAGAGAGAATATGGCATACCATTAGTTTGGGGCACTAAATCAATGCTCAAGTTCGGCTCTTTCCCATACGACGGAGATGCGGGTAAAAGCGGAAACCACGGAGTTAGGTATGATATTAATATTCAACTTTTTAAGTCGGGGACTAATTATCAAACACACATAGACGCCACCGGCAAATCAATGGTCTGGGGCTTTGACGATGTAGACGTGCCAGATAGGACTAACGGAAATGAAAAATATGATAGCAAGCACGAATGGGCCGAGCATGTAGAAATTTATAAAGACAACTATAAAACCCCATTCTATCTATCCAAAAATACCAAGTTGGATGTTAGCAAAAGCGGAAATACGGTTTATATATACAATTCAACAACAAACGACGAAGAGACCGGAAAAGAAGACGTTCTATATAGAGTTAACCCCTATAGCTTTAGCTATACTTGGCAAGGCTCAAACTGCGGAACAACTGCAGCTCCAATTACTGGCACCATATATACTGGCGAATCGTGGGTAGACATCGGCGGCCACTTTGGAGCCGACTATAAAGGAAACGGGGTCAATAATAATACACGAAGGGTTATACACAATAACTCCGAAACGGTCGCATTTTGGCACAGGATTACACACCAAAACGTTGGACCAAGTTCAGATAACGAAGAATACTGGGTAGAGGTCGAGATGAATGGCAATAACCCCAAATATAACGACACGCTCGCTAGACAAAATCTATCTTCAGGAAGTACGTGTCTCGAAAATCGGCACTGTGCATATACGTCAGAAAAAAATACGTATCTAGATGTGTATCAGCCAGACTCACCAAAAAACAAACCTGGCGGCAACCCAATGACAGTACCTGTTGCGCCAGGGCAAACAGTCGATGTATGGCAAAGGCTATGGTTCCAAATGTCAAATGCACATACAGCTTTAGGCGCATTATCGTATCCGCATGGAGGTGGTGAGTGCTCAACTGTTACAAAGCACAAAAGCAGCACAATCTGCGTCCACCTCTACCGCCCACCTGCAACATTCACTGGAAGCGTAGGCGCTAAGGTTGACGAAAAGAATAATGGCACCTATGTTAATAAAAAGACCAACGGTAACAAGATTACGTCAAGCGACGGAAGCTTTAAAGTGAAATTCAACGGAAAGATTACCCGTATCAAGCGCAATAATAAAGACGACGACGATGCCGGAGGTACGGTTGAAACATTCTACGTCACTAACATTTACGAAAATGGCAATAGGATTACATCGCTTAGGAATCCAAGCACGAAAAATATCGGAACTGGCGAAATGGAAGTAGGTGACGATAAAAGCATATTTACTAGCAAAAACGTCTACAGTGGCAAACTTAAGTACGAAGAATCGAGAACTATTTGCGGAATCCTAACATACCGTGACCTAATAGACTACGCAAAACCAGGCGGTTACACTGACGCCAATGCCGAACAGTGCGTCACCGTCTACCGCGACCCGAAACCATGCGACATCAATACGGGCGTCAAGTTTGGCATCCATAATGGTGAAAACCTTGGCCGCATCGGTGCCGTCAACTACAGCGTAAGCG
>JAEEGI010004473.1_pt1 | contig 32710 bp, 21 predicted proteins | sample 8958751 | NCBI WGS metagenome assembly JAEEGI01 (sample SAMN16246545, study PRJNA631951) | gut metagenome | biome: gut microbiome; feature: rumen; material: KS-attached | host: Bos | place: Iran: Karaj | collected 2018-10
GAAAGTCTGAACATCCGGATCGTCGCTGTTGATGGTCTGCTTTACATTGCATTTCTTCCTCACCGCCAGGTTCAAAGCATACTCATTACTGTAGATGTCGTGTAATATCTGCCAGGACCTCATCTGGGAAGCAATCACCAGTTCATTGATCACTACCTCCTGCTTACCGGTCTTATGATTTAGCACCACCGAACAGAAATCCTGGGAATACTTCTGCTGCTTGATGGTATTCTCATAATCGTTCAGCATTGTCTCAGGGAATGGGGCTGATTCGAAATTCTTTATCTTCTCTTGTGACCTTAATTCCTTCTGCCTCATCAACTCAGAAAACTCATCCTTAGACATATCACATTCCTTGGTGGTATAGAACAAGGTGGCGGAATTCATAAACGGGTTTTCTTCGAGTCTCTGCCTTCCAATAATCTGGATAAGGTCAGTGGAAACATCAAGAGCCATTGAACTTATCCTCGGGTCGGCAAAGATGAAAGTGTAAGCATCGGGACTATACATATCGGCTCCAAGATATACCGTGGAAGTACATAGAGTGAACATCTTCCTCGGTTCATCTCTCCCGGGTACAACAGCTATCTCATGACCGTGTTTCTGGAGAAGGGATTTGTTTGAACCGGCACAGATAATATCCACTTCTTCGGGCTTCAACTCGTTCCTTTTGATGATCTCGATGATTACTTTGATGGAATTAACATAGATGACAGCCTCCTTTGAAGTGAAAGTCTCTCCTCCCACAAACGTAGTCTTTCCATTACCATCCCTGTAATCTTGTATGATCTTAGCAACAGTATCCTGGAGTGAAGAGCATCTAGTCATCTCCACGTTCGGCCTCTCGGTGTATCCTTCCGGCCAAACGAGTTCAATAAAAGGTAAGTTCTTGAATTGGCTTAGAGTGTCGAGATATTCCTCAAGATATGGAGTGGCACTGAGATATACCACATCCTTAAACTTATTGGTAGCGCTGATAAACTCAATCTCTGTAGTTGGTTTATAAAAGGCATCATAGAATATAGCCTGCATCTCGTCTATAACTACAAGCCAATCCTCCAGTTTCTGTCCCATACTTGTTAGAACATCAGCTACTTTGTTCAGGCTGTCATACGTTACCAGTATTTTTGAGCCTCCTTCTCTGATAAACTCCTCTAGACGGTCATTATAGTTGAGGATAGCATTGGGACTGTCCTTATGATGGCTAAAATACTGCTCCTTGTCTTCGAATCGGTAAAGGTGGGTGTCATTGAGATGCTGGTTGTGTTTATTATATAACAGCTGCTTTCTCGGACTTGCCAGGATAGTTTTTGTTTTGCTGTCCCTTATAAATGCTTCAGTCGCTCCACAATTACATAAGTTCTTGTTGAGTATGTAGTGACCTGAAGGAAGTTGATTCTTAAGGTTTTCCCATATGTGAGAAAGATATTCAGTACCTTCAGGGATATTGATTTTAATTTTCTTCATCTCTATTAAAGTTTTAGTGTTATTCCAGGACGGCTTGTTGGAAACGGAAAGTCAACCACGTAAGTAGGTTGGGATGGTACACACTGAGTTATGAAAAAATTATTACTACAAAACATTACTATTATTAGTGTATTCCTGTTTTTTGACCAGGATTTTTTCACAGATAGATTAGTGAGTACCAATCCCTCCACTACGTTACGGACTCTTCATCTCCGATAAGCCGTTTTCATCTCTTAGGCAGCCTTCTCATTAAGATATTTAGATAGGCCATAAGTACTGTTGAATCCTTTATCATCCTTGTAGGTTTCATAATAGAGAATCCACTTAGCCTCTTCCTCTTTAAGTTTCTTCTTCAATTCTTCAGGAGTATCAGCTACTACTGGCGTTAGAATACCCCAAATCCAATCTGAAGGGACAGTGGTATGTCTGATATCTTCTATTTCTTTCCCGCCATATTCCACATTCAAACAGAGCCAGTGATATTGACGAACGACCATGTCCATTGTCTCTCCGATATACATCATTCCGTTCTTGATGAGGATTCTGACGTAAATATAGCCGATACACGCTCCAGTCGTTGAAGGTGTGTAATTACTTATCTTATCCAACACATCCTGCTTAATGGTGTGTTTCTTTAAATTCTTTTTTGCCATAACTTTCATCCTTTAAATTGTTTTCAGAAAGATCCTTATGACCCTTCTTTCTGCTAACCAGGTTCATTGTGATATTTTTTGATTTTAAGAACCTAGTAAATCTTCTGTACGCCTCCCGTTCCTTTTTATGACGAGGGCAAATTTCTATGATATCGCTAAGCTTGATCGTGAATTCATACTTTTCTCCAGTTTCATAGGCTTTTTTGAACTGATCATCATACTGCTTTAGCGATTCGACATCCATAGCAAAGTATCTCTCTTCAACTATGGGGTTGTGAGAATAATAACTAGAATCGTTTTTCATTGGTAAAAAATTAAAATTGTAGTTCCATCTCCATACCTCTTGTATTGGAATGGGTTAGTTTCATGTCCTTTATACTCGAGGCATGATTCTCTCGGGCTAGTTTCTTGTAATCCTCGATAATGTCCGGGATATAGAAATAATACAAGAAACCAGGGAAGTGAGCGACCGACAAGCCCAAAGGAGATCGACCCTTTCCCAAGATTAGCCACATCAAAGGTTCTGGGAGGCTTTCTTTTTTGTCTTTGAAGTCTTTAAGGATGATGGGCCACCAGAATTTTACGCTGTTATTTGCTTCATCGAGAGTAACCTTAAATCCACTGAGGTCTTGCCCGTTAGCAATCCTCTTCAGCTCATAGTTTACGCTCCATTCAAAATCACCGGGGACTTCATACTCCAAATATCTGAGTTTCCCCATGAGCCAGATCTTTTTGACTTTCTTTTTCATTATCCTTTCTGTGATTTAATAGTTAAGATTACCCCTTTTTCACGGAGCAATTCTTTCTGGAGCTTCTTGTATGAGTCCTTTCTTCGACGTGAACGAGGACACAGAACTAGTAAATCTTTTAGTTCCACTGTCAACTCCATACCCTCTTCGAAAGGCCCATATTCAGCTTCCAGTCTCTTAATATCTTCGGCGAGAGGGTTTTGTATTACCTTTCCCACCGGCGCACATTCACTTTTTTCCTGAGCCTCTGGATTAGGTGCGCTTACATCATCCTTCTTCGGCTCGGTCAATGTCCCCGGAAAAGCTGAGAACATGGAATTTAACAATAGTTGTAACATATCTTATTTCGTGTATAGGGGGACTAAGCTTTCTCATCCCCATTTTCGTTATTTCAGAGATAAGAGTAATGGGGCGTTTCAACCCCATTTTTTTCAATTTCATCTTTTCAATTTCATCATAGTTAAGGCGGCTATCTCCCTCATGGATAAGGCTCCCAGGTCACCCCAGCAGCGTTTTTCTCATTTCAATACATGGATAAGGGAACAACCCACTGGACCTCCCTTTTTCTTATTTCACACAGATAGGGGTTCTATGGACCAAGGAGTGAGTTTTTTCGATTTCGGGATTTTTTAAGGTTTTTGCTGCTCATAGTGCCTAAATATGGCACTGGGATGGGGTAATTTTGCAGCAGATTACAAAAATACGTTTATATGAGATTTTGAATTCTCTAGAATCATCTGAACTTAGTACGTTATGTTGTACTAACTGTGAATACGTGTTTTAGTGAAAGTATTGAAACCGTCATGAGTTCTCAAATCTTTTTCGTATTTTTGTGCCCAGAATAAAAATCATATCAAGAGCATGTCCGAAAAACCTAATATGACGACAACTACATTTAAGGATCTTTTCATTTCCGGGAGCAAGAGCCTTAAAAAATGGAAGGGAGGGACTTCTTCCCCTCATGCTTCTGTTTCCGTTGTGGATTTCTTCTGTTGTGCTGGCGGTATGTCATTAGGTTTTGCAGTCCTAAAAGATTTTTATAAGATCTGTGGTGGTATTGACATTAATCCAATTGCGTTATCAACATATCACAAAAACTACAATGTCCCTACTATAGAAGCTGATATTTCCGCACTTTACAATGACGTTGATAGAATAAGTGATACGTTTCAGATTACGTCAAATCACAATATGCCTTTGGTCATAATTGGGTGTGCTCCATGCCAAGGTTATTCTCCTCACCGAAAGGTGAAGCAAGATAGACCAGAAGATGCGAGAAATACATTAATTGGAGCCTTTGCTGATATTGCGGTACAATTTACTCCTGATTTCGTTGTTATGGAAAATGTACCAGAAATACTAAACGGTAAATATCGGCATCATTACGATGAGGCAAAAGCAGTATTCCAAGCTCGTGGTTACTCAATTGTTCAGAAAATCTACAATGCTGCAGGTTTTGGTGTTCCACAGGCTAGAAATCGAGCTATCATAGTTGCAACTAAATATAAGGACTTTGAATTACCTGAAGAAGTTCTTGACGAGAGCGAATATCGTACGGTTCGAGATGCAATTGGGAACTTGCCACCTGTGGCTCCAGGACAGATTTGTGATGCTGACGACCTTCATCGTTGTTCCACTCACAGACAAAGTACAATAGATGTGATTGCGGCAGTGCCTCGTGATGGAGGAAACCGTCCCGCTGGTATCGGCCCTAAGTGTCTGGACAAGATTAAAGGGTTCTACGATGTGTATGGAAGATTGTCATGGAATAAACCGTCTATAACTATTACTCAATATGCTCGCAATCCAGCTAGCGGACGATTTTCTCATCCTGAACAAAATAGGGGGTTGACTATTCGTGAAGCGGCTCGACTTCAAAGTTTCCCTGATGGTTTTGTTTGGGAGGGTTCACTTGATGAAAAATTCAAACAAATTGGCGAGGCGGTTCCTCCGTTGCTGGCATTAGCTATTGCCACAAAAATTGCAATAAAATTAAAAGAGGAGAATCGGGTATGAGCCAGTATAAATGTATTGATAGTTTTTCAGGTGCAGGAGGTTTGTGCCTTGGGCTGATTGAGGCTGGGTTTAGTGTGATTTATAGTTTTGACATTGATGCCAATGCCATTAACACGATTAATGCTAATCCAAAGTATTTTAAGCAACACAAAGCAGAGGTAAGGGACATCTATGATATCGACACCAACAAGCTTCTGTCTTCTTTAGGAATCGTGTCAGGGGAACTTGACTTGTTGGCCGGAGGTCCACCTTGCCAAGGGTTTTCTATTCAGCGTAGAGGGAATGATTTCGATGAACGTAATCATCTCGTGGAAGTATTTTTCAGTAAGGTTCTGCAAATACGCCCAAAGATGTTTGTCATGGAAAATGTGCCAGGCATTGAAGGTAAACGAGGAAGAAGTATTCTACATCAAGCTTTAGCAAAAGTTGAAGATGCTGGGTACTTTATACATGAAAAGGTGTTAGATGCTCAAGATTTCTCTGTTCCCCAAAGAAGAAAAAGAGTGGTAATTGTCGGAGAAAGAAAAGACCATCCTACGCCAGTATTTAAATATCCAACACCTAACAAAGTTAAAGTCACTGTGAGAGATACAATTTCATCATTACCAGAACCTCCCACAGACGGTTCAGATCATCCTGATATTAGTTTGCATCGGCGCGACAAGTTGTCAGCAATGAATATAATTAGATTACAGCATTTAAAACCTGGACAAGGCCGCGACTTTTTACCCACAGAATTATTAGCAGATTGTCATAAGCGAAGTTCGAACACAATCGGACACAGAAACGTCTATGGCCGTATGCCTTGGGATGATGTTGCACCAACTATAACTGCACGTTTCGACAGTTTTACACGTGGGATGTTTGGCCATCCTGAACAAGATAGGAGCATCTCATTGCGTGAAGGAGCCTTACTGCAGACATTTCCTTTAGACTTCGTTTTTTGTGGCAATAAAGTGGAAGTGGCTCGACAGATCGGTAACGCCGTTCCTGTGAGAATGGCAAAAGTTATAGGTGAACAAATAATAAAATGTCTTAACCAATGGAACAACTGAGGAATATCATTATTGAGTATTTGTATCGGCTCAAAAAGGATTTCGTTGCTGCCACTTTAACTGGGAATGCAACTCCTGAGCTATCATTTCGTCCAGCCTTGGATAGTTTACTTGTTGAACTAGCTAATTTTCATGGGAAAGACATCAATAGGATATTCGAGCCAAGAAGTCAAGGTAAATATGGTCGTCCTGACTGGTTGTTTAGTAATTCAAGATCAATGGGAATCTATGGTTACATAGAGGCCAAGGGATTAAATACTGTAAGGCCATTGATTCCAGCTAATTATGAAGCCCAAGTAAGGCGATATTTATATCTTGGTAATCCAGTGATACTGACTGATGGTATCGATTTCATCCTTTACAAACCTGACGGTAGCTCAGAATCAGTTTCATTATGTGATAAACCAGTTGACTGGAATAATATTCAACCCAATTTGGATATAATTAAACTCTTTAAGCAGTTCTTTAAAGAAGAAGGTTACAGAATGATAAGCGAAAAGCAATTAGTATCAGAATTGTCTGTACGTGCTCGCTATCTATGTGCCGATTTAGAGGAAATACTATCGCTTGACGAAGATGAAGCTGAAAACGAAACTGAGCGGGAAACCATTGTAGCACTCAAACATTTATGGGATGTCGCTTCTAAAAGTCATGACAAGTCACTTGAAGACAACCATACGTTTGCTGGGTTTGTTGCTCAAATTATGGCTTTTAGTTTGCTTTATGCACATCGTTTCATTAATGAGAAAGATCTTGCACCTAAAGAAAAATATAAGAATCTTCATTCATTTTGGCAACTGCCTGTATTTGAGAAGGAAGCAGAGAGGCTTTCTCCGTTTAAGACTCTTCTGGATGCTCTAAGTAATGAACTAGAGTCTCCCTTCAGCAAATTAGGCATTTGGTATGATAATACTCGTCGCCTTTTATCATGTATTCGCTTAAGTGACAGACAAGTGTCAATTCCTAATTACCATGAACTATATGAAGCCTTCCTCAAGGAATACGACGAAAAAACGAGAAACGACTTTGGCGCGTGGTACACTCCTATGCCTTTGGCTGATTATGCAGTTAAATTTGTTAGCCAAATCCTACCCACGGTCATACCTGGAGAAGCTTTAGAGGATAAAGCTTTGAAAATTATTGATCCTTGTTGTGGAACTGGCACTTTTATTGAAGCTGTCGTGAAGAATCTTCCTCTTCTAGAGGGGTCACACATCATCGGATTTGAAATATTGCCAGTACCTTATGCGCTTTCCAATTATCGCATCTCAATGCTTGCTAGTAGTAAAAACTATAACACAGATATTGTTCTTACCAACACATTAAGCGATAGCACTTTCAAGCCGATAGAGTATAAGGATGGCTATCCTGACGTTGTCTCTACCTTTTTCAGGAATGAACAGAAGAAAGCATTGACGCTGTCAAAACCACCTATTACAGTAATCATTGGCAACCCTCCATGTTCAGACTCAGCTAGTATATCTAATGAAGGAGCAAAAATCAAGAAACTCATGAAAGATTTTCGCCCCAAGATAAGGACTAGTCGCAGTAACAAGCAGAAGCAAATCACCAATGAGATGTCAAAATTTTTACGATGGAGCTTGTTCAAAGCAGAACAAAGTCGTCCATCTGTTTTTGCCTTAGTGCTCCCATCAACGTTTGTGAATAATATTTCATTCAAAGCTGCACGTAAATTCCTACTGGAGCATGTGAGTGAAATGTGGGTTCTAGAATTTGACGTTGATAACCGCGCTGGTCATCAAGCGGAAAATCTATTCAACACGTTGCAAGGCAGACTGCTTCTTATTGGTACACTTAAAGAGATTAACATCAGTTTACCCACGATACACTACAAAAGTATTTGTTCTTTGAGTTATAATGAAAAGATTAAGTTCTTGAATGCATCTGTAAACATTAAAGACTGGAAGATTTTAAAACCGAATTCTGACTTCATTTTAAGACCAATTGGGCATGTAGATGAGACTATGTATTCACAATTTTGGCATATTGCTTCTGAAAGTGAACCTGCTATTTTTTTAAGACACTGCTCTGGTCTAAAACTTGCTCCCACTCATATGCTTGTTCATTTTAATAAGGGGCAACTTAAAAGGCGAAACAAGTTCATTTCTGAGGAAACAAATAGCTACGAGGAAATAAGAGACAGATGGTATAAAGGACAGACTAAACCTCCTACTAAAAAGAAACTCTCACATGAGGTGCGAGCATGTTTAGCGAACAGCAACTTAAAAATAGTTGATTACTCATTTCGTCCTTTCCTTACAGCGAGTCTCATATTCGACAATGCTGTCATGGATGCCTTACGTAAAACAGAAGGTGGTGGCATGAGGGAACGTCCAGAAATACAAGCAGCCTATGCCGATGAACATGTTTTTGGCTTTGCCGCAGCTCCGGCTCCTGCTGATATTAGTCCAGAAATAAAAAAGTTTACATCGTTCTGTTGGAATATGCCTGACAACGATTTGGCAACACGAGGCAATGCTCATGTATTTTGCAATAAGTTCCCAGAATACAAGAAATCTCAGAGAAACTGGAGCACTGAGACAAAGAGCAATATTAATGAAACCCTCCTAAAAACGTTAAGTAAGGTATACCATTGTAAAGAAGAGGAGCTGGGAGATAATCTTGTGTTCTATACTTACGCTGCATTGAACTCAGAATTATATCTGACTACGTTTGAAGGAAAATTGTACTCTACTGCTGGTGAATGGGCGTCTATTCCCATCACGGAGAGTTACGGTTTATTCGTCAAAATGGTTGATGTTGGCAAGAATATGAGTAGCGTTGAGAAGAAAGACTATACTCCTTTACAATTGCCTGTCACAATTGAGAGCGAGCATTTTGATTGTGAAATAGAGATGAGCTATTCCATTGAAAAAGGCAACGTAATCATAAAAGACATCAATACAAGGAAAACGATATCAATACCTGTATCAGAAGAGATTTTGACCTTTCAAGCTTCTGGTTATGAGATTGTTCGCGAATGGTTGAAATACCACTCATATAATTATTATCGTAAATCTTGCGGCAGAGTTGAGTTTGAGGACTTTCAGAATTTGTGTGGCAGAATTTATGATTTCAAAGAGCTTATGAAATCAGCTGATGAGATTATGGATGAAATTCTTCAGGGAAGTTTTGTTAAACCCATAGGGCCCATTAATTAAACCACTCTAATGGGTTCTATCGAGTTATAGATCTTACCTTTCAGATAGCCACTTTATTTTGTGACTCATCCTTTCATCACCACCAAGTTGCGAATTAGGCTTACTCTGCATATGAACTATAGATTCTTTGTGAATATGATTATGTCATTATTACTCATAGTATGCCATTCTTATATTATCTTTGTACAAGTTGTTTAGATCCAGCAAACTCAATTGGTTGGATCCTATATTGAAGTCCACCATAATAAACACCAATACTAAGCATTAAATTATGAACGAGACATCTAAAGAGAAACTCAGCCAGCACGTTGAAGGTATCTTCAAAGGATATACCTTGCCGGGCCTCCACATCTGTGATATTGCTACAGGTGGTGGAAAATCTTACACCATCGGAAAGCTCACCTGTGAATACTATCCCAAGTTTTTTGACCGCATAGTGATTCTATGTGTTCAAAACAAATTGGTTAATGGGATGAATCGTGAGATTGAACGTTTCATTGATGAGGATAACAGTCAAATAAAGCCTTCAGATAAGATGGTGATAGAAAACAACCCAGAGGTAATCACAAAAGCCATAAAAAATGGGAGTTTTCAGAAGCTTGTTGATGAAATGCAATATCAGATTGGGGAGCAGAAGAAACAGGATTTAAGGGTCGCTGAAATACAATATAGCTATAACTATGTTAAAAAGGTTTTTGAAGGTTTATCTGGCTTAATTAAGACATTTGACGAGAATAGTAAGAATGACTACATACAAAACCAAATAAATGAGAGTGAGGCAAATCTTCGCAAAGCTGTTCGCATGTTTTTTGATTCATTCAAGAAGCACCTCGAAAAAAACAAGCAACTCAAGAAAGTAACACTCGAGACGATATTGAGTAGATTCCAGTCGCTCACAAAAGTCTATCCTCAAGTGGAATATAAGCGCAAGAAGGTGCTTCTAATGACGGTACATAAGGCAATGTATGGCATTGACCCGATACTCTCAGAGAAGATTAAGCTAGAGAATTTTGCAGAGAAGAATAAGAAAACACTAATTCTATTTGACGAATCGGATCAGGCAGCCGTAGCCATGCGTTCTGCCATTATCGAGCAATCAATTGAGAATGCTGGAGGCAGCAAAAGATTTGCTAAGGGTTATAATGGTTACCTCCAGTACTTAGATTTAATCAACAACCCTGAACAAATATCAAATGAGTATTATGGCTCCTTGCTTGAAGAATGCCTTAACAAGGCTAAAACGATAACTCAGAACAACTGGGAGCGTACTTTCGGGAAGATAATTCCATATAAGAATATATTTCTGGGCAACGATGAAGAATTAGAATCATACAGAAGGGGAGTGTTCTTTTCTGGGCCAGCATTAAGACTGAATATTGCTCAGAAAGGTGATAACACAAACTCATATATCTGCTACAGAAAACGTGATCGGCATTTTTGCCTTGTTCATGCCAATGATAAAGATCAACTACTGACAGAATACCCTGTAGTCATCCCGATGGATCAATTCCTATCATTAATCCTCGGCAATACTACGTCTATAAAAGGTCAGTTGCGAAGAGTCATTTCTGAATCACTTAAGCGTAGCCGAGAAAGATTTGAAGCTGAGACAAGAGAAGTCTCAGCCAATGCTTCTACAACAAATCACTATCTTGGTTATCCAACACTGGAACGAGAGATACACACATTATTCTCTCGCTTTGAGACGACTTCGGAATATCAGTTTGAGCAGCAGATTAACGAATTCATGACAAACAGAAAGAACCTTTCTGTTGCGGATGGTGATGAGAAAATGAAGTTGCCTGATTTCTCAGTGTATTCCCAGGGCGTTCAGCTATATCAAGAGGAGATTGATGAACGAGACAACCAGCATCGTGTAAGGTTGTCATGTAGAGAAATAACTACCACACCAGAAAAAATCCTGATTGATCTTGTAAATTCTGATGGGACATCTGTTGTTCTATGTTCTGCAACTGCTTCTTGTTGGTCGGTGGTTAGTAACTGTGATATCAAGTATCTGAAACAGACTCTTGGGGACAAAGTTCATGTCCTCTCAAAGGCAGATAGAGAGACATTTGACTATCTCGTTGACAAGACTTACCCTGAGGGTCATCAGATAGAGATTGTGCCCTTGCAGAAATATGAATTTCCAGACAAGCGAGAGAATGCGATTGTATTACCGGACAAATACAAACAACTGTTTTCATCTGATGCAATAGCTGAAGGACTGGTTGAGAAGTGGTTTAAGATAACACGTCGTGAACTGAAGAAAACATCCAAGGGCGTTGAAGATTTAACATTCCAGTTATATCGCCTGTTCCAGTTTATTGAATCATACCACTGGTTCATCAGTCATAATGACATCCATAGTATGATATACTTCCAAAACCGTACAGGAGATAAGGACAAAAATCAGATTCAGACTCTAAGTTGCCTTATCGACGGAACATATAAGAATATGCCTTCAACATTGGATAATGAATTACCGACTGACTGGGAGAACAATCACATTCGCATATCAAAAGACTGGGAAGATGTGGAATCCAACATCTTAACTGAACTCAGCGAGGATAAAGATGCGAAGCTAATGCTGGTTTCTGCTTTTGGTAGTTTCAAAGCAGGTGCCAACTTACAGTATGTTATACCAGATGGACTCGACTATGTTAGTGGAGATAATTGGAGCAACGAAGGGGAAAAGCATAAAAAAGACTGGGATGCCATTTATGTTCAATCGCCTACAGCTTATCTTATGATGAATGAAGGCGGCACGGAGAGTACTTATGAGAAAAGCCTCTACAATGCCATGTTGACTTTAATGATGCTGTATGAACGAGGCTGTCTTTCTAAAACGGATGTCGCTCAATGGCTTTATTATGCTCTTTCAAATTCAAATACCTTTATGTTTGGTGAGAAACAGAATCCTGGTATTGTTAAGGACAAGTCTGCATGGGCCCAAACTACAGTCGAACAGGCGATAGGACGATTGTGTCGAACAAGGAATAAACCTCATACCACATATATCCTGTTCGATGAGTCCATGAGGTCCTTCTTTGATGCTGCTAATATGGAGAAATCACTCACTAAGGAGTTTAGAGCCTTAGCCGAATACATCATGACTCATCAAAACGATGAGGTTCCAGAAAGTAACCCAGATGAAGTGGTAAGGTGTAATGATGCAAATTATGCTCAAAGACAACTGGATCGACTTCGCAGTTTAGCTCTTCGCTATACGCCCCACCAACAAGATGAAGAAGATATTGATGACGACTACGTTGGTGATGATGACTTGCCTTACAATGTGAAAAGCAGTCAAATAATGAACCAAAGCTATAAACAGACCATCATTAAAAAGCCTGTAATTGCAAGCATTGAGGAGCTAGACGACCTTGATAAACGTCTGACGTTCATTCCAAAATGTTATGGTTCATGGGATAGAGACGAAAACGGATGCTATTCTTTCTCTTGCGAAACAAGGTACAATAATAGAATTTGCGTTTCCGGTAAGGGGAAGGCATATTCCATCTCGCCATCTTCTGTGAGACTTGATGTTCTGATGAAGAACTCCGTGATTAAAGACCATTTTGAGAAAAACGGCTTTGCTACCACATGGGGAAAAAAAGGGCTGATCCTCCATCCACAGATACTTGCGACTGATTATGCCGGAGAGATTGGTGAAGAAGCGTTTAAGGCGATTCTGCTGTATTATACCGATTGTACTGAAGATAATATCAAACATTTGGAAGGTAAAGATTACGAGTTGGCTGATTATGTTATAGTCAATCCTGATGGAAGCTACAAAATCGCCTTTGATGTAAAGAACATGAACCCCAATGTTGACCATAACGACAAACGGGGGGATGTGCCCACATCTATGAAACGCGAGATAAAGAGAAAGCGTTTGGGATGTGAGTTGATTACAGTTAATATGCTTCAAATGGGTAACAATAGCATGGATGAGGTTCGAGAGATAGGCGGTATTATTGATAAGAATGGCAATATCATCCATAGCGCTATCGATCATCTCAAAAATCTTATTAATTCCAAGTGAACATGAAAATTGATGAACAATACATAAAGAGCTTGCCTCTTACCACAAACAAGATAAATGTAACTGTTGATAAGGATGCTTTCTTTTCAAAGTACTCTATTGTGTCATACTATGGTACAGATAAAGAGTCGAGAAACCTAGCCTATGAGCAACTTGCTGATGCACCTTGCGTATCAGTTACTGGAATTAGAGCGCGGTGGAAAGGATTACGCTTCCCTTCCACCCACTTCTTCATTCTTGCCGTTAAGGGCGAGGAAACGAACATTCTCAACAGCTTAAGAGACTATGATTACATCCGCTCACAAATAGATACACTGGAAGAATATGACGAAGTGCTCCAGAAAAGGATTATTGCATCACTTGCCATCAACTCACTTGGGAAAAAGAAAAACAACAAGATGATGTACAATGATGGCTCGTTACTCATATGTGATGATAAGAACTTCAATATACCGAAATCAAGACAGGAACTTGTATGCTTGAAAATCGAGGTAAACGAGTATATGAATCTTATCGCAAGAACCACCTCATTCTCAAATCCCTCATCATTTAAAGAGCTTGCAAGACATAAGAATTGTGTCTTTAGAGTCAGCAATGACATTGGTGGGTATCTGTGGGAAGGGCGTTCTGTTAAGCCGATTGTTGTAAAGGACTTCAAGGACGGCGATTACGACCTGAAAGAGCTCTACATTCTGAAGAAACGATTTAGTGACAATAAAAACAATGTTCCATATTGGCCCTATAATAAAGAGAACTATACTCACGGAAAGCTTTTTGTTCTTTGGCAGGTAGTCAATTCGGTTAATGAAGACTTCAAAGGTTTAGTAGAAATAGGCTTTTGCGATTTTCAGGTTTTACACTATGATGAATGCAAGACCGGAGATGACATGCTCTCACTTTTGCAACAATACTTTTCTGGCAAGACCATTTATATAGACAATCCTTTTGGTACAGTAGCATCGAAGGAATTGATACTAAAGCTCAAGTCCGAGGTTAAATCTCTCATGGGGGATTGCCTTATCTTCTCAAAGAAACATTCCAGTAATGACATGGTAATAAAGCTATGTGAACCCAAAGAGCTGGCAGCAGACTGTACCCATTACACACAATCGCTCTATAGATTAGCACATAGCTGTAATGCACTACAGCACATTACAGTTCAAGAGAACAAGAAGAATGATATTACCAAAGCGAGTGCAAGACGTATTCTTATTGAGTTGCTTGTTAAGGATTCGCTTATCAACAGAATAATGCCTAAACAGCTAGCAGAACTAATGACTGGTTGGACATTTTATCGCTATAAGATCAATCAAGGTTTTATACATGGCGCATCTTTTATTGTAGACACAGATGGTTCCATGAACATTAAAGAGTATGGTTTATCCCAGAATAATCTTGGAGACGATTTTGAGCAATTTGTTCAGGAACACTTAAAATTCAATGATTACGATAAGATTCGTGGAGGCCGGGATTACATGGCATTAGAAAAAAATGGCAATGTGTATCTGATCATTGATACTGACGAAATACCAATCCTCGATGTTGATCTCATTGACGAAGGATATGACCAAGTGATTAATAAGGGGGAGACCGTTGCGATGTTCAAGCGTAAGAAGAGTGTACATGAATATCTTCGTGGTTATATTGGATTTCATCTTTGGAAATCAGATGGCCTTAACGGAGAGCAAGACGCTGCGTATTCATATATCGCCGGCACCAATAGCGAGAACATGCAGATTATGCAGAACACCAAGATGGATAAAATGCCCAGAGCAAGGCGTATCTTTGTATTGAATGAAGATAACCCCGAAGCAGTTAGCTCAGACATCAATGAAATAACGGCGATGCTTAAGTTTGGATTTGGCCGTTGGAATGAGCTAATGACTTATCCGTTCCCATTCAAATTCCTTCAAGAGTATCTGGATGATGCATGTGAAACGGTCTTCTCTAAACACTGGAAAGACATAACCTACAGAGGAGATCTATGAGACATCACAAGCATTTTCAGTCACCACCTATTTATTTGGGCTTAAACTTTTTTTGTCAATCATCAACCTAAAATGCAAGAAACTATTTTGTTTTACTTTTATAGAAAAATTATTGAAGACTTGATAATGTGGTAACAAATCTTTTGAATTGCTCAACTGAAAAACTTATCTTTGTAGCCGCTTTATAACAAGTGTGTTCCGAAAGCACTGAAATTAATAGAATGGTGGCATTAGTTATTTAACTGTTTGATAATAATAGATAAATTAATAAGCATATGTATATATCTCATATTAAGATACAAGGATTCCGGAATTTTAAGAATACTGAGATTGATTTTAATGATGGCCTTAATGTCCTGATAGGTCATAATAATGCCGGAAAAACCAATCTGCTGAAGGCTTTACAGCTTGTTATAGAGCCTCACTATCGCTATAGGAGATTAAATACATATGATTTTTGTCGAGAAATTTCGCTCAATGATTTAAAAGCACATTCACCATCCATTACAATTTCATTAACTATCAAGAATAGTGACTTATCCTATAACGAGCAGGAAGAGGACTTAAGAGTAGTGGCAAATTGGCTTACCGAACTGGAGAATGGTTACGAGGCTATGTTGAGTTATCGTTTTTTTCTGCCAGCAGAAAAGGAAGAGGAGTATCTATCTGCTCTAGCTGATGTAAATGACTTGAATGCTTGTTGGGGAATCATTGAGAATGATTTCCTGAGATATTATGTCTATAAGCTGCTTGCTGGACCACTTGAAAGCCCTGTAACACCAGAAATAGATAAGTTAGAACGTTTTGATTTTCAGTTTCTTGGTGCAATGAGAAATGTGGAGGATGATATGTTCTATGGCAGAAATTCAATGCTAAAAGAAGTATTACATTTTTTTATTGATTATGGCATAAAGATAAATAGCGACAAAACGAAACAAGAAAAGGAGGCAGAACTTAAGGCTATAAAACGGAGTTTTGGAGAAGACGCATCCTCTTTAATGTCTTCATTATTAGAAAGACTAGAAGAAGGTAAAGGAGTGATGTTGGACTACGCTCAGGAAACAGGTGCTTCTTTCAATAATGCACAGCCTGACTTTAAGAGTATTCTTACAGAACAGGATTTATTCTCTGCACTAAAGTTAATTATAAAATATGAAAACGATATTGAGATTGCTGCAACTCATAATGGTTTAGGTTATAATAACCTAGTATATATGTCGCTTCTTTTATCTAAGATGCAAGCAGATGCTGATGGAGGATATATGGGCGATAATGCAAAAGTGTTTCCAATTCTTGCAATCGAAGAACCTGAAGCACATCTGCACCCAGCAATGCAGTATAAATTTCTACAATTCCTTGATAAGAACTTAAAAAAAGATCATAAAGTTAGACAGATTTTCTTAACAACTCACTCTTCACAGATTACTTCAGCGGTGAAACTGGATGATATCATCTGTCTGCACAAAAACAATAATTGCTCAACTCTCATAAGTTATCCAGGAAAAGTGTTCTCGGATTCAACTGATGATAAGAAATCAAAGAACTATGTACAAAGATTCTTGGATGTCACTAAATCTGATATGTTGTTTGCTCATAAAATTATCTTAGTAGAGGGCGCGGCAGAAGAATTGTTGATGAGCACATTGGCACGTTATGACGGGAAGTCGCTAGAGGACCAACATGTAGCTGTTGTCAATATCAATGGTCGTTATTTTGAGCATTTTATAAAATTATTTAATACAGTGGTTTCGTCAAAAGCTATTCCCAAAAAGGTAGCCTGTATTACAGATAGAGATCCAGTTAAAAGAAAAAAGGTCGGAAACAACAGATTTAAGGCTTGCTATCCCTTTGAATTGAATCAGGATACAGAACATTATGAGTATAGTGTAAATGCGGAGGATAATGAAAGGACCTTTGCTGACCATCCTTCCATTAGATTCTTTTCTCAGGATGTTCATAAGGGAAAAACCTTTGAATATGATCTTATATTGAGTAACCCCAATCTTGAATTGCTATTGACTAATTCTATGTCAAATAAAAATGAGATTAAGACTATGATGGAAATGAGCTATGATCAAGCCAAAGACAAAATAAAAGAGTCAGAGAAATGGGATATGGTTAAGGCGGCACTCGATGAGACTGATTGGGAGGACGATGAAAAGAAAAAGCATCTTATAGCTGCACGATATTTAGACTCTATTGGAAAAGGAGAAAACGCATTGGAGCTCTGTTTAACTCTAGAAGATAATTTTGAGCTTGAAGATGACAACGAGAATAAAAAAGCCTTTATTGTTCCTTCATATATTCACGAAGCATTAGAATGGTTGTTGAGATAAGATCGGACTCATTGATAGATATCAATCATCACTTCAGAGTTTCTGCGGGTCCAGGTGCTGGAAAAACACATTGGCTTGCTTTACATGTATCGCATGTGCTCAAAGACTCAGCCCGACTTGGAAAATTGGGCAAAGTCGCTTGTCTTTCATATACTAATATTGGCGCTGATACATTGATGGGAAGGTTTCGGGAGAACAGAAGTAGAATCATATCTTGTACCATTCATAGTTTTCTCTATGCATATATTGTTAAGCCCTATCTACATTTTATTGCAAAGGAAGAAGGTTTTAATATGGACCTACTGACAGGGGAGGATGACAGAATATTATCTGATTATAAAACCATAGAAACGATATTAAATACGGTAAACCAGCAATATGCAGAACAGGAAATGGTCGTATCTGCCATAAGGTCAGCAAAATGGAAATTGTTGGAAAATGATTCGTTAATTTGTATTGCGATTCCTAAAAAGAAATGCTGTAAAAGTAAAAGGTATTATCTCAAAGACGAAGCATATGGAATATATAAAAAACTGGCATGGGAAAAAGGTTATATGCACTATGATGATGTTCTTTATTTTAGCTACAAGCTTATACAGAAATATCCTTTCATCTGCAAATCATTAGCTACCCAATTCCCGTATGTTTTTGTTGATGAATTTCAGGACACTAATCCGATTCAGGCAAAAATCATCAACTTGTTGGGAGTGAATGGAGCTATTATTGGAGTTATTGGTGATTATGCGCAGTCAATCTATGGTTTCTTGGGTGCTGATCCAGAGCAATTTGAATCATTCTCTTTAGACGGATTGCAGGACTATACCATACGAGATAACAGAAGAAGTTGTAATGAAATTATTGATTTACTAAATGTTGTAAGAACTGAGTTTCAACAACGACCACTAAGAAACGAGCATGGGATGAAGCCCTTATTGCTTGTTGGAGAATTGATGGCTTGCTATGAAGAAGCTCAGAAGATTGCGAAAAATGAAGTACATGCTTTATCGTACAGAAACATTGAAGCAAACATTCTTAAACAACGTGTGAATGCTCATGTTCAGAGCAGTGGACTACTTGATCAAATAGTCGATAGCAATACAGATAGGAAAGAATTCGTTTCTACATGGATTAAGGCTATTGAACATGCAAGAAATAAGCAGTTTGGTGCGGCTTTTAAAATGCTTGAACATGTTGGCGTTGTAGATATTGATGCATATAGGACAGTCAGAGAAGCGTTGAATGATTATAGATCTTATTGTAATAGTACATTGATGGAATTTTATGAGTACCTTTTGAAGAAATGGAAAATAAGTAGGATAAGGGCAAATACAAAGATACATAGTTTTTATACAAATCACACATACATGCAATTAGCACAATGCGTAGGATTGCTTGAAGACTATAGTTCACAGAGAACAGTTCATAAGGCTAAAGGTGATGAATTTGAAAATGTTTTGGTCATATTTACTGATGAAAAAGGGTTGAAGGTGCTATATAACCCAGATATAAAGAATTGGGAGCCTGATAGGGTTTACTATGTAGCTATGAGCAGAGCGAGAGATCGATTATTTCTTACAATACCATCGCTTTCACCACAGATGGCCAATGTTTTAAGTCGGTTGCCCATAGAAATCAGAACTATTTAAATGTTTGTAAGATTCTGAGCAAATATAAAAAAATGAATGAAAGTTCCAAATAGCAATGAACTCTAATTTACTCAAAATATCAATTTCAATCTCTCTATTATGAACGCCTCATAACCATTCTTTAGTAAGCCCTCCTTATCCTGGTTCAGTTTCTCACAAAGTTGAGCGGCATCCTTTTTGTCGTGAAAGACCATAGCATCTGAAATATCAAACGCAGCTATAGTATTCATGGCGAAAGAGACCCCCTTCTCGTCAGCTGTCCCTTTGTAGTAGAAAGAAATCTTGGGGTTATCTTTCAGGTGAGTCGTTATTACATAGCCTTCCATCTCACTTTAACCATTCTTTCAGTTTAACATGAAAGACTCGACTAATGGCCTCTATATCCTGTTGAGTGGCTTCTTCTCTTCCATCCTCAACTGCGATAAGGTGCCGAAGATTTATCCCAGCTTTCTCTGCCAGTGCCTTTCTCGTATAGAGCCTGCTGGTCCTGAGTTTTGTTATTGAAGTTGCGATGTCCATAATCTTAAGCCTTTATAAGAAACCGTTGACAAGGCTGCATGAGAGATCGTACAGGGGCGCTCACCATAGACCAGGAAGGATTTACAATGGACATTATAGCCAGATTCGTGCAGCATACAGCCCTTGTCAATTAAATAGATGGAGGGATTAGCTATTTCGTAAGGACTGCCGGGAAAATGTGTACACGTTCGGCAGACGAATTTTCGAGCACCCCCCCCTTGATCCATCTAAGTTGGGTTTCCGCTGCAAAATTACTACCATCTCACCACCCCCACAACCGTCTAAAGGTGGCATTTTCATATTTCTCCAGGCTTTTGTTGCATTCGCTCAAGATTATCTTTATCTTTGCGATGTTATAATTGAATAATCAGATGAAAAAGATTTTGTTTGCAAATATTGGCTGGATGATTAACTACCAAGGCAATACAGACACAGACCACGTCAAAGGCGCTGGTAGTTATTCAGATGCAGATAAACATGAAGTCTACAACTTTAAAAAAGTAGACGGATATTATTATGGGTATGTACAGCCAGTAATTGACAGTATAAACCTAAAGAGAATTGACCCACGATGCAGCGGAGATGTTCTTGAAGATGTATTGGTTGTATGGATGGCTCCCTTCGAAGGAACCAAATCACGTCGTATTGTCGGTTGGTATGAGAACGCAACAGTTTATCGGTATATTCAGCCCGATCTGAAAGGAAACCGTGGTGGCTATGGTTATTACATTAAGGCCCGTTCAAAGGATTGTGTATTACTCCCAGTAATTGAGAGAATATTCAAGGTGCCTAAAGAAACTGACTTTTCTGGACAGAGTAATGTATGGTATCCCAAGCTAACCATTCCAGATGTTAAAGCATATATTAATGACGTTTTGAATTATATCACCAGCTATTCAAGCGGTTCAAAACTGAAATCCGGCAAGTCTGCTAAAGTCGACACAAAAGCCAGGAAGATTGTTGAGAAAAATGCGGTAGAGTATGTGACAACCCATTTTAAGGCTTTAGACTACAAAGTCACATCTGTTGAAAAAGAGAACAAGGGATGGGACCTGGAAGCAGTTCAGGATGGGCTCAAACTCCTGCTCGAAGTTAAAGGATTGGCTGGTGAGGAGATAAGTGTCCACATCACTCAAAATGAATTTGAGAAGATGAAATCGAATAAAAACAATTATTTCCTCTGCGTCGTAACGAATGCGATGGTATCGCCCATTCTCTATACCTTTGAATGGAATGAACGATCGGGATGCTGCGTCTCGAATGATGGCAACAACCTCCAGCTAAAGATAGACCTGATACCATCATACATTGCCCGTGTAGAGTGAATCTATTGAATATAATATTATGATAGAATCAGCGCCTATGTCGTGATACCCGTTCACACTGTAACACCATAGTCCGTTTTTATGACCTCTCCTCCTTCCAAAGAATATCTCATCTCCCTGGTCGAATCTATGTGTAATGTCCAGGAAAGGATGCTCGGCGCTAGAGGAATGCCTAAACATATCCAAAGACCTCACGTGGATAATATGGAGGCATTAAAAAGCGCCGGTGTTTTTCCTGTGGGAGCTGCTTGGATATGGAACGCCGAGAGAATTGTCCGAAAATGGCGTTAAGAGGGTCTGGATGGCGAGTTTTAGATCTTCGCCGGGGGAATACTTAGAAGAATGCCTTTCGTTGCTCAGAGACTATAAAATACCGATATCCGAGTATGATGCAGGGACAGGACTTAGACAAACCCTGATCAACTTCTATGCGGATATGATGGAGATGTATGAGAGAGGTTAGCCGCCTTCCATAATCCGGCGAATATCACTCATACGGTACCGATCAATAGCGCCCACGGTGATAGGGACCAAGTAACCCATCTTTTTCCAACGCCAAAGAGTAGTTGAACCCTTGCCCAGTATCTCCATAGCCTTTTCTCGGCTTACATAGGTCTCGGCTTTGGAATCAGCTATCTCCTGTTCCAGTTCACGTTTAGTCTCGGCTATCAGTAATCTGTTCGCCTCTATTAACTCGCCAAGTGTGATAGTAACTTGCAGACCTGGGCATTCCTTAGCAAGCTCAACTAGGTTTTTGAACATTCTTTACTCGGATATGGTTGAATTGTATGAGATAGGGTGAGGGTTAATCATTAGAATCTATTCCATTCAAACATTTAAGCCACATCTCAGCAATTAAGGTCATCTCGTTAATGCGTTGTTCCTTTAGTTGCTTCTCCAGCTCAATCTCCTCAGGGGTTTTTGTTTCATCTTGTTTCTTCTTTTTCTTGTTTTTTTCATCTGCGAAAACGGCTCCCTTAAGACTATCCCCAGATCGCTCAAAGGCTTCTCCAACTTTATCCCAAACTCCTTTGAAACTAGTTTTAATGTTTGTTCGTGAGATATAATCCGTTTCGTTAGAATCAATTGCTTGTTCTGGGGTTTCCAATTTGTTTGTATTATATAGAAGTTGTATTAATAACTTTAAATAAGTTCCATCGCCATTCCATTCTAGTTTGTATGGGCCATCAAAATAGTATTTGGAATTGCCAGTTAACAAGTATACTAGTTTGGTCTTTTCATTACCATCCCCTGATGATACCAGATTTATAAGATGACCACTAGCACCATCATATCCGTTAACTAGATAGTCTGCAAGTTTCTCGATTATTCTTATATCATGTTTAACCGATATGTGAGATTTAGTTGGTGTTTTATCGTTTTTCTCATCACAGTTCTCACTATTCGTTTCATCTTCATTCCCTTTGGATTCTTTTAGATCTTTAAAAAGATCAATAAATGGATTGGGTTGCTCTTCTAGATGATCTAACAGCTCTTGTGCCTGTTCAATACACCATTTGGAATATGGATTTATAAAATCTTTTAAACCAACAATTTCCCATATAGAATCAATTGCGTCTGATAAGTCTGAATCCAACTTGTCAACATAATAATATTCATAAAAATATACAGTTCCAAGAAATCTACAGATAGTTTCAGGGCCACTATCATCGGAGAATGTTGCAATATTAGATAGGAATTTTTTTATAACCTGAATGTCCAAAGAATCCATGTCTTCGGTAACTATAGCCTCAATAACAACGTAGAGGTTGTAATAGTTATTAATAACACGAGATATGGCTATCAGAAGCCTTTCGTCACATTCAGATGCAATCTTTTTAAATTGTTCGAAATCATTATTCTGTATTGCCTCATTTAAACTGTTAAATGTGTTCAAATCGATATCGAATTCTTTATTCTTTTTCTTAGGCCCTACCTTCAACGTCGATAGAGCAATCTTCACAGTGTTCTTTATGCGTACAATTTTACTAAAGAATTCTTCTAAAGATATGGGTGAGCGGTCATCTGCCGGTTTTATAGTCATAAACAGTAATTTATACCAGGGTTCTTCCGTTTGAGCAAGAATCTTAATTATCTTATTTGTTTGCTTTTTAGAAAAATGCCCCATGACATCAAATAGATATACAGCATAAAAAATTGTGATTACTAACAAACAAGCCCTCTTTTCTAGTTCTTCATTAGTCATACCCAAAGATGCAGCAACAGAATCTGCTGTTTCTTCTTTTCGAACAAGCTTTACTATACCATCAAGAAACTTCATAAAATCTTCAGCCGAAAGGACTTCAGGGGCATCGGAAATTCCTTTAGCCATTTCAATAAGATCATCGAAACCGTCGCGCTCTTCTCGGTACATAGCAACGAAACGTTCGGCATTAGATTTTAATTCATGAATTAATTTATCTTTTTTGCCAACTATCTTTTTAATGTAATCAAAGACTCCCATAATGATAAAAAAATGCTTTTCGACATAATCTAATTGCAAATATAGCATTTTTAAACTACACAAAAAGAATAATTGCTTTAAATTACAGTCTTGAGTATAGGTATAGTTATCCGAGCAAGTATCATAATATCAAGTTAGCGTTATTTCATATGAGATTATAATTGAATTTAGACCGTCATAAGCAAAATGTTTTAGTGATGTTATAGTATAAAAATATTAAAGCACCGAAACTTTTTGTGCTTCAGTGCTTTAATTCAATATTCTTGTACTCCCGCTGGGAATCGAACCCAAATCTAAGGTTTAGGAAACCTCCATTCTATCCATTGAACTACAGGAGCATCGTGACATCGGCCGGAGAAGTCATGGCCCCGCCGGCCGATGGCTAAGTGTCGTTACTTCTTGGCTGTTGCCAGTGCAGCTTCCTTCTTGTCGCTGCGGCGGGCAATCCAGTAGGCCACGGGCGAAGCGATGAACAGTGAGGAGGCAGTACCGATGATAACACCAAGGATCATCGCGAAGATGAAGCTGCGGATGGATGCACCGCCGAGGAACAGCATGATGAACAGCACGAGCAGCGTCGTGATTGAGGTCATCATGGTTCGTGACAGGGTGCTGCACAACGCCTTGTTAAAGGTGGTGTAGAGATCCTGCTTGGGATAGAGCTTGCGGTACTCACGCACGCGGTCAAATACAACCACAGTATCGTTCACCTGATAACCGATGACGGTCAAGATAGCGGCGATAAAGGTCTGGTCGATCTCCATCGAGAAGGGCAGCAGACCGTGCAGGTTGTAGAAGCCGATCACGACAAACGAGGTGAAGGCTACGGCAGCCAGTGCACCAATCGAGAACGCGATGTTGCGGAAGCGGAACAGGATGTACAGTGCCATGGCAAGCAGTGAGAAGAGTACAGCCCAAACGGCCTCGCGGGTCATGTCGCTCGCGATGCTCGGGCCGACGGTCTCGCTGGACACCACGCCGATGTCCTCATTGGACATGCTGAAGTCGGCCTTGCTCATCGAGCCAAGCTCGCTCTTGAGACCCTCATAGAGCTTGCCCATGATCTCGTCGTCAACGCCCTCGCTGGCGTCATCGATCTTATAGTTGGTCGAGATGCGCACCTTGGTGTCGTTGTCGATGGTGATGACCGAGGTGTTGGCACCAGGGAACTGGGCCTCCAACTGGTCCTCCAGAGCCTGGGTCTTGACGGGATGGTCAAATTGTACCACAAAGTTGCGGCCACCCGAGAAGTCGATGCCACGGTTCAGACCGCGAGCGAAGAACAGGATAGCAAAGATGGCGATCAGTGCGAGCACGATAACCGAAGTCTTCTTGGCAGCACCCATGAAGTTGAACTGTACGTTCTCCATCAGGTGACGGGTGAGGCTGGTGTTGAAGGTCATCTTGTCGAAGGTGCCCTTGTTGACGAAGTGCTCCATCACGAGGCGTGTTGCAAACACGGCGGTGAAGAATGAGCAGCAGATACCGATCACGAGGGTAACGGCAAAACCGCGGATGGGGCCGGAACCCAACAGGATCAGGATGATACCGGTGATGATGGTAGTCAAGTTAGAGTCAAAGATGGCCGAGAACGCATTCTTGTAACCATCGCTGACGGCAGCCTTGAGGCCCTTGCCGGCGCGCAACTCTTCCTTACAACGCTCAAAGATAAGCACGTTGGCATCCACTGCCATACCGAGGGTCAGTACGATACCCGCGATACCAGGCAGGGTGAGCACGCTCTGGAACGATGCGAGGATACCCATGGTGAAGAACAGGTTGAGCAACAGACCGAGGTTGGCAATTGAACCAGCCTGCCAGCCATAAGCTAACCACATGAAGAACATCAGGGCAATGAGGGCGATGATGAATGACCAGAAGCCCTTCTCGATAGATTCCTTACCGAGTGACGGACCGATCACACTTTCACTAGCTACATTGACGCGTGCTACCATCTTACCAGACTCGAGCACGTTAGCAAGGTCACCAGCCTCCTCAATCGTGAAGCGACCGCTGATCTGTGAGCGACCACCGTCGATCTGGCTGTTGACGTTGGGGAACGAGTAAACCTGGTCATCAAGGACAATGGCGATAGCCTTGCCGATGTTGTCACCAGTGATGCGGCTCCACTGACGGGCGCCCTCATCGTTCATGGTCATGGAAACGACCTGACCCTGCAGGTTGTCATACTCGCTGGTAGCGCGGGTTACCACGTCACCGTTCAGAACGGGCTGGCCGTTGAGGGTCTTCAGTGCCACGAGCTGGAAGGTCTCGTGTCCACCTTGCATCTTCTCGGGCTTTACGGTCCATGCCAGCTTCAGGTCAGCGGGCAGGATGGTCTTGGCGATGGGCGAGTTGATGATGGCGTTGACTGCAGCGGTGTCAGCAGTGGGAACATAGCCCACAACGGGAGAACCGCCCTGTCCACCGCCGACAAGTGCTTCAAAGCTGGTGAGCTGAGCAAGGGTCATCTCGCCTTCCTTAGCGGCGGGAGCGGCCTTGGCTTCAGCAGCCTTGGTGCTGTCGTTGGCGGCAGCCATATCCTCAGTCTTCGTGCTGTCTGCAGCAGCAACAGTGGTGTTGGCCTTAGCCTGGTCACTGAGCTGACGCAAGGGGGCAGCGATGTCGTTGAGGGTATAAGTCAAGTAGAACTCCAGGTTAGCGGCACCCTGCAACAGTTTGCGAACACGCTCAGGCTCTTTCACGCCCGGGAGCTCGAGCAGGATGCGGCCGGTGCTCTGCAGCTTCTGGATATTAGGTTGTACCACACCGAAACGGTCAATACGGTTACGGAGCACCTTATAGGAGTTGTCCACCATGCTGTTGACCTCATCCTTCAGGATGTTCTCAACCTCATTGTCGTTGGCATTGGGTTTCTCCTTGATGCGCTCGACGTTGCGGAAGATCTGTGCCAAACTGCCCTCAGGAGCCAACTTCTTGTACTCCTTGCAGAAGGAGCCCACGAAGTCCTCTTGAGCGGTCTGGTTCTTGGACACGTTGTCGATGGCCTGGTTAAACTTCTTGTCAGGATTGTTGTTCGCGAGAGCGCGCAAGATGTCAGGCACCGAGATTTGCAGTGTCACGTTCATACCACCCTTCAAGTCAAGGCCGAGGCCCAACTCTTTCTCACGAACTTGCTGGAAAGTGTAATAACCAAGGTACACTTTCTGATTTGCGAGTGAGTCCAGATACTCATTCAATGCAGTCTTATACTTCTCGTTGCTGGTATCGGGCGTCTTGATGCCGGCAGCAGTGAGAGCCTTTTGCTCTGCCTTGTTCTGATAATGGTTGCTCACAAAAGTGAACGACAGATAGAACAAGCAAATCAAAATCAATGCATAAGTAAGGACTCTAATAAAACCTTTAGTTTGCATTTGTTGTTTGAATTGTGAATTATTTAATTAATTTTTGTTAAATTTCGCTTCCTTCTTCATTTTCAGCCTGCAAATATACTGCTTTTTCCTGAAGTGGGGCATAAAAAATTCAAGTTTTTGTATTCCACCTTATTTATTTTAATGTGTAAGGGGGTATTTTGCAGGCATTATTCACCGAAAATGGTGGGTACTGTGTCTGCAATAATAGCTATTGCACCCATTTTTGGGGTTACGAAATGTGATGTCGGGTCATACTCGTTTTTTACGGCAGCAGTTCCCCACGAGCGATGATGCAATATTGTCCGCCCACGTTGATGTTGCCATCGGCCTGTAGCGAGGTGGCGATGACCGATGGGCGTTGCATGGCTTCGCCTTGCAGGAAACGGCACTCGGCAGGAGCGTTAATGATGCTCTGACGGTGGAGGTAGTGGGTCAGTGCCCCGTTGGCGGTACCTGTGGCTGACTCCTCAGGGATACCATATAAGGGTCCGAAATTACGCACGTGGGCCGTATAGCCGTCCTCGGTGATGGCAAAGGCGTGTACGCCAGTCACGCCGAGCTGTCGGCTCAGGTCAGCAAGTGCGTCCATGTCGGGCTGGAGAGCGTTGAGCGCTTCCAGGCTCATGACGGGCATCATGATGTCGGGCAGACCTGTGGAAATAATTTCTACAGGCAGCTGTGGCCATTCGTCACAATCGGTTCCTGCCATGATGTGATGCAGTCGGTCGATGTCGATGGGTTTGTCAATGGCGCGTGGCGTTGCCATCTGCATCATGATTTGTTCACCGACGCTGATTTCAAGGTCGCCGGCTAGGGTATGATTGATGCACAACGAGTGATCGGGGATGATACCCTCTTGTCGCAGCAAGCCGAAGGTGGCGATTGTTGCGTGACCACACAGATCCACCTCTCCTGCGGGTGTGAAATAGCGCACGGTGAACTCTTGGGGACCGTTCTGTTGCACGAATGCCGTCTCGCTGTAGCGCAACTCGGCTGCCACTTGTTGCATCAGTTTTTCGCCGGGGAAGTCCCCGTCCAGCAGCACGACGCCAGCAGGATTGCCTCCGAAGGGCTCATTGGTGAAGGCATCAACAATAAAGTATCTCATGGCTTACTCTACGATAATGGTTCTGGTTGTGAAATTGGAAAAGACAATGATCTGGATGCCCTTCTCGTCCTTGCCGATGGGCTGACCTTGCAGATTGAACCGCGCTACTTCCCGGACGTCCTGGTCGTCGATGGCGATGTGCTCTATCCTGTCGGACTCGGGTTCCAACGGCTTTGACAGGATAATCACTTCACCCTCGGCGCTGCAGCTCATCTGTTCAATGGCAAAGCCCTCTTTGGCGAGCAGGTTGAGTATCCCGCCCACCGTCATCGCGTTGCTGCCATAGCCGTCATAGTGGGTCTTGATGCCTGCCGGGACATCGCCTGTCAAGTAGATTTCCTGATAGACAGACGAGTAGATGTGGTCGGCCACCACATTGACATAACTCTTCTGGCCCAATGCCGTGCCGATGGTCGCCAGCATCATCACCAAACTGATCAAAAACTTTTTCATATTATATTCATTATTAATATCTCACTGCAAAGATAATGAATTCAACGACTCTACTGCAGTATCACCAGATAAAACTTCAACTGCCGCATTCATGTCAATGCCATCAATTCCATATTACGCAGGGGGCATATTGAAGGCTAGAAATGAAAAGTGTAAAATAATTAGACGTAATGTTGTAAAAAAAATTGACAAAAGGCTTTTTTATGAAAAATAGTTTGGCACAATTTCTACTACACAGTACTTTTGTATCACCACAATGCAAATTCATTTATACTTAATAACAATAAAAATCAAACGCTTATGAAAATCAAGAATTTCTTTGCTGTCCTGCTGCTCATGTTAGTGGCATTCAGCACCAACGTGATGATGGCCCAAGGAATGGGGATGGCTATCCCCATCGACCCGGCCGTGCGTATCGGCAAGCTGGACAACGGCTTGACCTATTACATCCGTCACAACAATTATCCCGAACACCGCGCTAACTTCTACATCGCCCAACGCGTAGGTGCCATGCAGGAGGAGGACAACCAGAATGGTCTAGCCCACTTTCTGGAGCACATGGCCTTTAACGGCAGTGAGCACTTCAACGGAGAGGGCAATGGCATCATGGACTTTATCCAGAGAATCGGATTGAACTTCGGTGCCGACGTGAATGCCTACACCTACTTCACCGAGACCGTATATAACATCGACAACGTGCCCACCGCTCGCCAGAGCACCCTCGATTCGTGCCTGCTAGTACTCAAGGACTGGAGCCACGGCCTGCTGCTCACCGACGAGGAGATTGACAAGGAGCGCGGCGTGATCCACGAGGAGTGGCGACTGGGCCGTGATGCCAACGAGCGCATGCGCAACCGTCAGCTTGAGAACCTGTTCCCCGGCTCGAAGTACGCCAAGCGCGACGTAATCGGCTCGATGGACGTCGTGGACTACTTTCCCTATCAGGTGCTTCGCGACTACTACCACAAGTGGTATCGTCCCGACAACCAGGCCCTGATTGTCGTGGGTGACGTTGACGTGGACTACACCGAGGCCAAGATCAAGGAGATGTTCAAGGACATCCCCGCTCCCGGTCCCGATGCCGCCAAGGTAGAGACCTATCCCATTCCCGACAACGATGAGCCCATCGTCATTGTCGAGAAGGATGTGGAGCAGCAGCTCAGCCTTGTCCAGCTCATGTTCAAGCATGACATTGTCGAGAAGGAAGAGAAGAGCGACGTCAGCTATCTCATTTACCTCTATGCACAATACTTGGTAAATTCCATGCTCAATCAGCGCTTGCAGGAGCAGGCTCAAGACCCTGATTGCCCTTTCATTCAGGCCTATGCCTATGACGGCAGCTATATGGGAGCCAATACCAAGAACGCATTCGACCTGATTCTCGTTCCCAAGGAGGGCATGATCGAGGCCGCTACCCAGGCTGGCTTGACCGAGGTGCTGCGTGCCGCCAAGTACGGTTTCACAGCTACCGAGTATGCCCGTGCCCAGGAAGACTACCTGAGCGCCGTTGAGCGCACCTATAACGAGCGTGACAAAATCCACAATAAGAACCATACCCAGAAGTGCTACCGTCACTTTCTGGACAACGAGCCCATCATGGATCCCGAGTATTATTACCAGACCATGAACATGCTCGTTCCCAATATCCCCGTTGAAGCCATCAACACCATGCTGCCTGAAATCATCAGTACCGACGGCAAGAACTTGGTGGTGCTGAACTATAACCAGGAGAAAGACGGCGCCGTCTATCCCAGCAAGGACGGTCTGATGGCTGCTGTCAATGCCGCCGAGAAGGCCGATATCGCCCCCTATGTGGACAACGTTAAGGATGAGCCGCTCATCGCCAACCTGCCCAAGAAGGGTAAAATTGTCAAGGAGAGTTACAACGAGATCTTGGGCTACAAAGACTTGGAGCTGAGCAACGGTGCACACGTGCTGCTCAAACCCACCGACTTCAAGCAGGACGAGATCATCATGATGGCTCAGCAGCGCGGCGGTAGTTCGCTGTACGGCGAGAAAGACTGGGCTAACACCGAGTTGTTTGATGCAGCTATTCAGTACAGCGGCCTGGGCGGCTTCAGCAATATGGAGTTGCAGAAGGCGCTTGCCGGCAAGAATGTGGGTGTGAGCCAGTCGATAACCACCGACATGGACTATGTGACCGGCAATTCCACGGTCAAGGATCTGGAGACCTTGTTCCAGCTGGCTTATCTCCAGTTTACCGACGTCACAAAGGACGAGAAGAACTATAACAACCTGATTAGTGCTCTCGAGATCTCGCTCAAGAACAAGGATTTGGATCCTGACAACGTGTATAGCGACTCGCTTAACTACATCCTGAACAACTACAGCTGGCGCAACAAGCCCTACAAGGTTGAAGATATCCAGAAACTCAACTATGACCGCATTCTGGAAATCGGCAAGGAGCGCACTGCTAACGCCGCCAACTACATTTTCCTGTTCGTCGGTGCATTTGATGAGGCTGTGATCCGTCCGCTCATCGAGCAGTACATCGCCTCGCTGCCTGCCAAGAAGGGCGTGAAGTCCAATTGGGTCAACGTCTCGGAATCTCCCATGGGCCAGACCATCAAGCACTTCAGCCACAAGATGGAGACTCCCAAGACTACCGTCTTCGTTAGTTGGTTTGATACCGAGATGCCCTATAGCCTGGAGAACAGTATCAAGGCTCAGCTGCTGGGCAAGGTGCTGAACCGCATCAATCGCGACAAGATCCGTGAGGATGCTGGTGCCGCCTACTCAATCAGCACCTACGGATACTCTAGCCTTGAAGGCGACAGGTCCAATACTTCGATCAGCGCCTATGCTCCGCTCAAGCCCGAGTTTACCGATATGGCCCTCCAGATCCTGAACGAGGAAATGGCCAAGGCCTGTGAGAACATCGATGCCGCTAGCCTTGAGGACTTCAAGAAGGCTATGCTCAAGGACCACGAGACCCAGCTCAAGGAGAACAGCTACTGGTACGGCGTTATTGGTGCCTATGCTAACCGCGGTCTAGATAACCACACTGGCTATGAAGACATTGTCAATGCCCAGACGCCCGAGTCAATTGCCGTATTTGCCCGCAAACTGATGTCGGCAGGCAACAAGGTTGAGGTGGTGATGACCCCTGCCGAATAATAAGAATCATCTTTTTCATAACTGGGAGCCGATGGAGTTCAAGGGAATTCCATCGGTTTCTGCTTTGTCAGGTAGACTGGACTGTTGGAAAAAAACGATGGGGAATCTTTGTTCGGCAACTGAATAGTTGTAATTTTGCCGAAAACAAATTGAATGTCCATAACTTATTAAAACAAGATTGACGATGAATCACAGTAGAATGATTATCTTTTCAACAATCCTCTTGGTTGCGCTGTGTTGTACCATCAGCTTGCCGTCATGTGCCAACTCCAGCAAGCAGGAATCATCTGACTCGGTAGAACAACAAGATGCTGGAACAGCGATTTCTAGAGACTCTCTTGTAACATTGATGTTGAACGACCTGAGAGGGATTGATGACATCGGAAAATACACCGAGACGTTTGAACGCCAGTCGGCTGCCATCAAGTCCTACTGGATTGGTAGCCACCAGGGTGAGGACCAGGCGCAAATGGCCGAAACCGTTTTCAATGAATTCAAGTCCCTGGCCGACAGCCTAGGCGGTGGCTCCACTGTGGACATGATGCAGAGCGGAGAAATCATGTGTGCGATGTATCGATACCTGACAGCCAGCGAATATTGCGGAAAATACCAGGACAATCCGCTTTATCAAGAAGAGATGCGCGACTGGTTGCTGCTGGAAAACGGACTGAACGAATTCTACAGCAATCTGGCACAGGTGGCTTATTGGCGTGGTTCCATCGTGAACGTCATCATCAGCGGGACAATGGGCACTCTTGCCGATGCTCGTCATGCCGACTACCTGCAGCTGTACAAGGGGGGCAAGTTTGCCGAGTCATCCATGCCGATTACCGAGGCCCGCACCAATCTGATTCAAGAGATTGCCGACGCGCGTAGTGTGGAAGTTGAGGACAATGGTGACGAGGACTTTAAGCAAGTGCTCACTGCCTTGAACGAGAGCGGAGACCGTGTTGTCGAACTGCTTGACAAATGGTTGGTATCGAGGAACAAGTTGTGTGAGTCGCTGGGCGTTCCCGAGTCGTATACCGCATCGCTGATAGACCTGTTCTCCCGCAGAATTCAAGAAATCATAGAGAACTAATAATGCTGTGCTGGATGGTCATTAATTCACTGAACTTGCACTTGTTTTCCATGATTTAATGTAATTTTGCGGTCACGAAAACCAAAACTACCGAAAAATAGATGATTA
>JAEEGI010004475.1_pt1 | contig 32702 bp, 24 predicted proteins | sample 8958751 | NCBI WGS metagenome assembly JAEEGI01 (sample SAMN16246545, study PRJNA631951) | gut metagenome | biome: gut microbiome; feature: rumen; material: KS-attached | host: Bos | place: Iran: Karaj | collected 2018-10
GCGCAGGCAATGTTCATGCGCTCGGGCAGCCAGACGATGCTCACCTTGTAGCCGCCCTGACTCGACTTGAGGCTCAGCTTGCGCACCAGTTCGTCGCTCTCGCCGGCGGTGATGATGGCCTGCTGGTTCTCGCCGCCCATAGCCGTCATCCACTCGTCCATCGTGAAGTAAGGCCCCTGCATCAGCAGCTCGTGCCACTCCTTGGCAAAGTCGTCGCTCACGGGCATGTGGTCACCGCTCATCGATGGCAGCTTGATGGTGGGGTAGGTGAAGTGCAGGTCGGGATGCTCCAGCTTCTTGACCATCGGGTTGTCCTCGCCCAGCAGATAGCTGGCGAAGCCGACGGCCAGCGCCTTCTTGCCCACGCCCTGCGGTCCGCAGAGCATGATGGCGTGGGGCAGGCGGCCTTCGCGGGTCATCTGCAGCAGGCGCTCCTTGCACTCTTCCTGGCCTATCACTTCGGTGAGTTTCATTTTTTTCGATGTTTCGATATTTCGATGTTTCGATGCTTCGATATTTCGATGCTTCGAGGTTTCGACGCTTCGTTTTATAGCAGCCGCCGCGTTACCTCAACCACCGAATCAACGGCTGAGACGGTGTAGAAGTGTATGTTGTTAACGCCGTGGGCATACAGCTCGCGGCATTGTTCGGTAGTCCACTCGATGCCCAGTCGGCGGGCGTCCTCGTCGGTCTTGCACTTCACGATTTCGCGGGCCAGCGCCTCGGGGATATCGCAGTGGAACGTCTTAGGGACGACGGTCAGCTGCGAGAGCTTCGCCATCGGCTTGATGCCGGGAATGATGGGCATGGTGATGCCCATCTCACGGGCACGCTCGACGAACTCGAAGTATTTCCGGTTGTCGAAGAACAGCTGCGTCACGGCATACTGAGCGCCGAGGTCCTGCTTCTCCTTCAGGTACTGCATGTCGCGCTCCAGGTTGGGCGCCTCTTCGTGCTTCTCGGGGTAGCAGGCCACGCCGATGTCGAACTTCTGGCCGGGCTGCTTGATGGGCGTGCCGTCGGCAAAGAAACCCTCGTTGAACCGCACCACCTGGCGTATCAGGTCGGTGGTGTGGGCGTGGCCGCCTGGTGTCGGCGTGAATCGGCTGTCCTCCTTGGCCTTGTCGCCGCGCAGCAGCAGCAGGTCGCGGATACCGAGAAACTGCAAGTCGATCAGCTCGTACTCGATGTCCTCGATGGTGGCGCCGCTGCAGATGACGTGCGGCTGCACGGGTATGTGGTAGCGCTGCTGGATGGCGGCGGCGATGGCTATGGTTCCGGGACGCCGGCGCACGCGGCTGCGCTCAAAGCGTCCGTCGGGCAGCTCGCGGTAGACGTACTCCGAGTGGTGCGTCGTGATGTTGATGAAGGCAGGCTTCAGCTCGGCCAGTTTGTCGATGTCGGCAAACAGCCGTCCGGTGCCTGTCCCCTTCAGCGGCGGCAGCACTTCGAACGAGAACTGCCTTTCACGCTCGTGCTTGTTGATGATTTCTGTTACGCTCATTCGGCTTGACTCGCTGTTTTTGTGTGCAAAGGTACTGTTTTTATCAGAATTATCAAAAAATAATCCGTAAATTATAACGCGTAATTCATAATTATTGCGTACCTTTGCACCGCAATTGCTTAAGACTAACCATGGGAGAAAGAATCAAGAAGCTTAAAAAGATAAGAATTCATCGCGAGGGCACGAGCGAACTGCTCTATGGTGCCATCGCTATTTTTGCCGTTTGCACTGGTCTGTGGTATGGGCTCTCTGCTGTCAGTCCGCTCGCCTGTCATATTGTCATGCCATTCGTCTGTGGCGTACTGGCGTTTGCCTGGCTGATAGCCCTGAACTTCTACCGCTGCCCCATTCGCTACTTCAACGGCGACTCGGAGCGCACGGTTGTGGCCCCGGCCGACGGTAAGATAGTGGTCATCGAGGAGGTTGAGGAGAACGACTACTTCCACGACAAGCGGCTGATGGTCTCGATATTCATGAGTCCGTTCAACGTCCATGCTAACTGGATTCCGGTCGACGGCCGCGTAAAGTTCGTCAACCACAGGGACGGCAACTACCACAAGGCATGGCTGCCCAAGGCCAGCGAGGAGAACGAGCGTGCCGACATCATGATTGAGACACCCGAGGGCGAGGACATCCTGGTGCGGCAGATTGCCGGTGCACTGGCCCGCCGCATCGTGACCTACGCCAAGGCCGACGAGGACTGCTACATCGACCAGCACCTGGGCTTCATCAAGCTCGGCTCGCGCGTCGATGTGTTCCTGCCACTTAACTCGAAAATCTGTGTCACCATGGACCAGCCGACCACGGGTGACCAAACAGTGATTGCAAAGCTGAAATGAAGAAGCACATACCCAACACGATTACCTGCCTGAACCTGATTTCGGGCTGCATTGCCACCTATTATGCTTTCCAGGGCAGCTATATGGAGGCGCTGCTGTTCATCGTCATCGGTGCGGTGTTCGACTTCTTCGACGGCATGACGGCGCGGCTGCTCCACGTCTCGTCGCCCATTGGCAAGGAGCTCGACTCACTGGCCGACGACATCACCTTCGGCTTTGCGCCGTCGGCCATGGTGTTCAGCTTCCTGAGCTCGTTCCACATCCACCTGCCGTTTGTGCCTTTCCTGGCCTTCGTCATAGCCGCCTTCTCGGCCCTGCGCCTGGCGAAGTTCAATCTCGACGAGCGTCAGGCCTTAGGCTTCATCGGACTGCCCACGCCGGCCAACGCCCTGTTCTGGGGTTCGCTGATAGTAAGCCTTAACTTCCGGACGTGGTTCGAGCCTTACCAGCTTCCGGAGTTTTGGCTGTATGTAGTCCTGGCGCTTATTCCCGTCAGCTGCTACCTGCTGGTGAGCGAGATTCCCATGTTCGCCCTGAAGTTTAAGACGTGGGGATGGAAGGGGAACGAGGTGAAGTACATTTTCCTGCTCACCTGCATTCCCCTGCTCCTGTTGCTCCAAGTCAGCGGCATCGCCGTCATCATTGCCTGGTACGTCGTGCTATCCGTCGTGACAGGCTGGCGGCGCAAGGCTTAGTTGTGAACCAGCGTGCCTATCTGCTCGCCTTCCATCACCCGCTTCAGGTTGCCTACCACGTCCATGTTGAAGACGTAGATGGGCAGGTTGTTGTCCTGACACATGCAGATGGCCGACATATCCATCACCTTCAGCCGGCGCTCAATGACCTCCTGGTAAGTGATGTCGTCGAACTTCGTGGCCGTCGGGTCCTTCTCGGGGTCGGCGGTGTAGATGCCGTCTACGCGCGTACCTTTTAACATCACGTCGGCCTCAATCTCCACACCGCGCAGCGAGCTGCCCGTGTCGGTGGTGAAGTAGGGTGAGCCGGTGCCGGCCGAGAAGATGCAGACCTCGCCGCGCTCCAGTGCCTCGATGGCGCGCCACTTTGTGTAGTACTCGCCGATAGGCTCCATGCGGATGGCCGTCAGCACGCGGTTCTTGACGCCGATGGCATCGAGGGCCGACGACAGCGCCAGCGAGTTGATGACCGTGGCGCACATGCCCATCTGGTCGCCCTTCACGCGGTCGAAGCCCTTCTTCGAGCCCGACAGGCCGCGGAAGATGTTGCCGCCGCCGATGACGATGCCTATCTGCACGCCCATCTCGGCTACCTCCTTGATTTGTCTTGCATAGTCACTCAGCCGCTCCGGGTCAATGCCGTGGCCTTGCTGTCCCATCAGGCTCTCGCCCGACAACTTCAGTAGAATTCTTTTAAATCTTGCCATTTTTTTCTTTTTTTTTCGTTATTTCGAGGTTTCGATATTTCGATGTTTCGAAGTTTCGATAATTCGAGGCTTCGAGGCTTTCGCCTCTCAGACGAAACTGACCTCCTTGAAGGCGTAGCGCCGCTGCAGGCCGTCGTCGTCGCGCAGTAGCAGGTGCCCGTCGTCTTCCACGTCCATGATCTCTGCCATGAAGGCGCCATCCTTGTCGGCATAGGGATAGATGCCCTTCCGACGATACAGCATCGAGAGATATGGCTGGCGCACGTCCTGGCCTGTCAGGCGGTCGAAGGCCTGCAGAATATCGTTCAGCAACTGCTCGCGGGCGGTCTCGTGTTCACAAATCTGCCACATCGACACAGGATTTGGCGCATCACTGTGAAACTGGCGCTGGTTGACGTTTAGTCCCACGCCGATGATGCAGTCCTTAATCACGCTTCCCTGAATACGGTTCTCTATCAGGATGCCGCAGATCTTGCCGTTCCGCCAATAGATGTCGTTGGGCCATTTAATGCTCAGGTCGCCGATGTGCTGCCCCAAGGCCTCACAGATAGCCAGCGAGATAGCCATCGAGATGCGGAACTGCTTCGTGACAGGCACCTGATACGGATGGGTCAGTATCGAGAACAGCAGGTTCTTGCCGCGCTCCGACTCCCACGTGTTAGTGCCGCAGCCGCGCCCCGCCGTCTGGTAGTCGGTCACGACCACCATATCGCCCTCGCCATGAGCCTTCAGCCACCGATTGGTGGAATCCGTCTCGTCGATATGCACAATTTTCCATTCCACGTTGCAAAGTTACGAAATAATTGTGAATTGTGTATTGTGAATTGTGAATAATTTCCTATCTTTGCAGCACAATAATGAACAATCATGGAAATCGCCATCTTCAAATACTACTGGCTTGACACATGGGTCTTCGCCAATGTGATACAATTGGCTACGCAAGACTTCTGCATCCGCTATCTGAACCTCACCAACGATCCGTGTGGGCGACTCTTCGACCAGATGGTCATGGCAGCGCGATCAGTACCGGCTAATATTGCCGAGGGTAGTTCACGCCATTCCACGTCGCGAGAAACAGAGATGAAGCTGATAGATGTGGCGCGAGCCAGTCTTTCCGAACTGTCGAATGATTACCTCAACTGGTTGTTGCGATATGAAAACACGCCCTGGTCGACGAAATCGGCAGAATATCATGCCGTTAACACCGTTCAGCTGGATGCTCCTGACTATAAAGACGATGTACTGCACCTCAGCAGCATCCATATTCTAAAACAAAAGCATAAGTTTGACAACTGGCTCAACACTGGCGACTCACTGGTAGCCGCCAACTGTCTATTGATTCTCTGCAACCGGCTCATCATGATGCTTCGCCGTCAGATGCAGCATCTGTTGGAGAGTTTCAAATCTGAAGGAGGCTTCACCGAAGGCCTGACTGCTGAACGGCTGTCCTATCGTCAGCAGCAAAGCGTCCAGGCCAACGCCCCCGTGTGTCCGCTGTGCGGAAAACCCATGATTAAGCGCGTGGCCCAAAAAGGTATCAATTCCGGCAGGGAGTTCTGGAGCTGTAGCGGCTTCCCCAATTGCAAAGGGACGCTGAGTATTAAATAGCCTCGAAGCCTCGAAGCCTCGAAACATCGAAACATCGAAACATCGAAAAAAAACAAAATAATGAACGAAAACGACGAAAAATACATGCGCCTTGCCTTGGACGAGGCCCGCCGGGCCTTTGACGAGGGCGAAATACCCATCGGCTGCGTCGTCGTCTGCCGTGACCGTGTCGTGGCCCGTGCCCACAACCTGACGGAGACACTCAACGACGTCACCGCCCACGCCGAGATGCAGGCCATTACCGCCGCTGCCAACACCCTCGGCGGCAAGTACCTGACTGACTGCACCCTCTACGTCACCGTCGAGCCTTGCCCCATGTGCGCCGGAGCCTTGGGCTGGGCACAAGTGTCCCGCATCGTCTACGGCTGCGACGACCCCAAGCGCGGCTACCGAGAGTATGCCCCCCGCGCCCTGCACCCCAAGGCCATCGTCGTCAGCGGCATCCTCGCCGCCGACTGCAGCCAGCTGATGCAGGACTTCTTCCGCCAGAAACGGTAAGTCCGTTATAAATGCCAGCTATTAAAAAAGATAAAAATATTTGGCCATATCCCTTTTTTGTCGTATCTTTGCATTGCGGAATTTCCGTAACGGGAATTCCGTAACGGAAATTCCGTAATAAGAATCATACTAAAAGTCGAACTTATGGCAAAGAAAAGCGGCACTACACTTCAGAATCCCTTTGTTTATCAGGGCTACGTAAGTCCAGACTACTTTTGTGACCGTATCGAGGAAACAGAAGAGCTGATAGCGAACCTGCAAAACGGACGTAATACCGTGCTCATTTCCCCGCGTCGAATTGGCAAGACCGGACTAATAATGAACGCCTTTTGGCAGCTAAAAAGCAAGGAAAAGGATGCTGCCTGCATCTATATCGATATTTTTGCCACCAAAAACCAGCACGACTTTGTACAATTGCTGGGCAACGCCATTGCACAAGATGTTCTCTCGCGTGAGCAGAAGGCCATGAAGCGTCTGTTAGAGTTCTTCGGATCTTGGCGCCCCGTGTTCAGTGCTGACCCAATGACCGGTCTCCCTACGGTGTCGGTAAGCATCGAGCCGTCACAGTCGGCGATGACCCTCAAGACCATTTTCGACTATCTGAGGATGAGCAACCGTCAGATTTACATCGCCATCGACGAGTTCCAGCAGATTACCAAGTATCCCGAGGATGGCATCGAGGCACTGCTGCGCTCATATATCCAGTTCGTGCCCAACGCCCACTTCGTGTTCTCTGGCAGCAAGCGTCATCTGATGGTTCAGATATTCAGTTCTTCCGACCGTCCTTTCTATCAGAGTACGGTCTCCATGGGACTGGAACCTTTGCACGAGGAGATTTACTACGACTTTGCCCGACGCTTTTTCGAAGCAAAGAAAGGTAGCTTCAGCGAAGAAGTGTTCCACACCATGTATCAACGGCTAAATGGTATTACCCGGAGTATGCAGCTGGTCCTGAACCGACTTTATGAGACGGAGAAAAACGTTAGGAGCGAAGCCCAGCTGAGAGAGGCCATTGCACATATTGTCAGTCGCTATACCGTGCAGTATGAAGAGTTGGTAACATTTCTTACCGACAATCAGCTTTCGCTACTCAAGGCCATTGCCAAGGAGAACAGTGTGGCAAGCCCGATGGGCAGCGAGTTTATCAAGAAGTACGACCTGCCAAGTTCCAGCAGCATCAAAACGGCACTCGACGTACTGACTGACAAGGATCTTGTCAGCCGTACCCCCAATGGCTATGCCATCTACGACCACTTTCTGGAGCTATGGCTCAAGCGGCTATGCTGACAATCCCCGCCTGACCACCTGAAAAATCCTGCACTTCCTGCACTGACCATTGACTGCCAGCCAGTTACGTCGTATGTCGGTCTCTTGCTCCTGCACTGAAACCTGCACCTAACGGAATAGCGCTTCAAATCCCATGGATTGGCGGCGCCAAAAGAGCGTTTCCACGGCGTGGAACAAAAGTTCCAAGCTGTGGAAACGTCTGGAAACCGCCGCCTTTTGCGCATAAACCGCCGCCTTTTGACCGAAACCCGGCGGGTTTTGAACAAGAAGTGCCTAATATCGTCAAGTGCAGGTTCCAGTGCAGGTTCGACGCAGGTAATTCGGCTGTAACTTGCTGATAATGAAGCTCAGTGCAGGTAGTGCAGGTTTTTTCATGCTTGTGCTATATATAAGCAAGGAAAACAACGAAAAATCGGGAGGCGATGCCGCTGGGCACGCCTCCCGATTAGTTATAGATTCCTTAATTGGGAATTAGTCGTTCTCCTCAAGGCCGGAGTAGCGGATGCCACTCACCTTGTAGCGGGTGTAGCCGTCAACAGGATACCAGGGGTCGCCCTTATAGGTGACGAAGAAGACGATGCTGTCAGCTGGGGAGCCGTTGTTCTGCTTACCGGCACCCTTCAGGATCTTACCCTCGATGGTGACAGGCATGGCCTTCTCCTCGTTGAGCAACACGTCAATCATCTCAACCTCTTTCTTTTCCGCGTCAGCCCAGACGGTGTCGCCCTTCTCGTCGCGCTTCACCTCTTTAATCCACCACTGGTAGCCCTCGCCGAAGTTCTCTGACTCTGAACTCTTGAAAGTTAGGGCGTTCTGGTCGATAGTGACCTTTGTCTTAATGGTGTAAGTAGGGAAGCCAGGCATTCCGACTTCTTCAAAGCCGTTATGGTATTTGTCCTTGGCAGCCTTAACATCGCCATCGAGGATATCGATGTACTGCAGGAAATAGTCTTTGTAAGCTGCCGAAAAATTACCGATGCCAAGATTGTCCACCCACATCTCAGAGGCAGAGTTGCCTGCCGTATTGTAGGTAAGCAAGATGGTCCTGCCTTCACCGAAGTAGTCCTCGCCACTTGCGATGGGGTTGCCGTTGTTGTCGACGGCATCAACAACGCAGTACCATTTTCCTGCCATTGACTCGGTGGCAGTTCCACCAATCTCATCCTTTTCGCACGAGGTCATCCCGGCGCAGATGATGAGTGCTGCTAAATATAATACTTTCTTCATAATTGTTTACTCTTTTACCCAAGTTTGTACAAAATTCATGCCTGCATACAGAACATTGAGATGGAACGTGCTGGTAGTAGCATCGAACGATCCTTCAAAATCGTCAGGACCATCGTTCCAGCCAGGGACATGAGCGTCTTCACATACCACACTTCCGTCTTCAATAGAAATAACTCCTGCCATAGCATAATTGGTGCCATAGCCGGCGCGCTGGCAGTACCAGCCACCGAGGAGGTCGTCAACAGCGTATGTCCCGTCGCCATTGTCGATAATCAGAGTTTCAAAAGGTGTGCCGTATGCCACCTGGGCACCCTCGCGCAGACGATAGCTATCGGCCTGGTTTAGATAGAAGCCCTCAACGGCACTGTTCGGGTCAAGAACCACGACAGTACGTTTTGCATTAGCAGTGATACCATCAGAGTTCTTAATTGAGTAGACTACGGTGTAGACACCGCTCTTGCCCATATTCACATTGCTGTTCACGTTTACTTGATTGCTCACATCCTCACCATTAAGGGTGGCGGTGTAGCCAGGATCCTGGAACGTGGTGCCTTTGTCAACTACAATGTAGCCGTCACCCTTCAGCTCCAGTATGGGATAGTAGGTAAATCGGCTCTGACCCTCTGAATCCTTGTCGCCGTCGCAGCTCGTCAGTGCAAAACTAACCAGAGCGAGCATCATTGCGAAAAATATGTTCTTTTTCATATAATACAATTCTTCAATTATTAATTATCAATTACTTACCCCAGAACGGTGGAACCTTGTATTCCGAGTCATCAAACTTAGGAGCATTCGCGTTGCTTGATGTAGATTCAGAAGGATAAGGCCAGCGCTGAATGATCTGGTTGGCACCCACCTTGTCGAAGACGGAGATTGGCGTATAGAGTGTGCCAGGCACATACTTCTCTGTTGCGAGATGGTCTTCTGAAGCGTTATAGAGAGTTGTTCCCGTTGCAGAGCCAAATGCAGGATACTTCAGTCGGCGAAGTTCGCACCACGACTCGAAGTTGTTGGTGCCTGACAGGGCAATCCACTTCGAGATACCGATGCTCTGCTTGTAGTTAGCCTGATTATAGGGGAACTTAGCAATGACCTGGTCGGCACCGCTTACGCCAGCTGATGCGCAGGAAGCCTCGATGGCGGCGTTGTAGTGCGCCTGAGCCTGGGCTGCATTGTTCTGGCGAGCATAGTACTCAGCGATGAAGAACTCCACCTCAGCTACCTGAATCAGATAGACAGGAGAATTGTACTTCATGGCCGGACGGCACCAGTAGGCAGCCTTGTAATTGCCAGAAGTGCTGAAGTTGGTGCCCGAGACGCCACCGACGTATTCGCCGCTGCTATTGACATCGAAGAATGCGGCCAAGCGGGGATCCTGATAGACCACGTCGCCCTCATCGTTCTTCTGCAGCATGGTGCTGACGATGGCCATGTTGGCCGTCACATTAATCTGGGTGGAACCGAAGGCGGTTGAGAATTCCTCAGAGTAATAGGGGTTCATCTGGCCTGTCTTTTCCTCCCAGCAGTCGGTGTAAGCCACATCGGAAGTGGGGAAGTTGTTCTCTGCGATGAGAGCGGCAATCTTGCTCTCCACGTCGGCCACTGCACCCACCTCACGGCTCATAATCTTCAGCTTCAGAGCGTTGGCAAACTGAATCCATGCGGCGGCACTCTTACCCTTATACAGGAAGTTTGTAGCCACGGGATCCGTTGAATTGGCCTTACTCAGAGCATTGTCAAGCTCTGTGAGAAGTCCTGCATACACGGTAGCACCGTCGTCATATTTGGGCGAGGGGTTGCTGATGTTGAGTGCTTCAGAATAGGGGATGCTGCCGTAGCAGTCGACCAGTGCCTGGAGGGCAAAGCAACGCAGAGTGGTGGCGGCCAAATAGGTGCCCCAGTCCTCACTCTTTTCTGCAAGGCTGATAATGGTCTGCAGGTTCTTCAGACCTACGCGGTTAAGCTGCGAATAGGCTGAACCAGAACGCACCGGCGACATATTGAACTGTGAGTAGTCCACATAGTTCGATGTACCGAACATGTGGGAATAGTGCTGTGCGAAGTAGCCTGCAGGAATACGGAGCAGGTTGCCGTAGGTAGCGGCGATACCCATCTCAGCGGCAGGCAGCATGATGCTGGGCGTCATGTTTCCCTCGGTGGGAGAGTTGGGATCCTGGTTGATGTCCAAGTAGCTGTCGCAAGATGTGGCTCCGAGACCCAGGATGATTGCTGATATAATTGCTAATTTCTTCATACGTTTGTCCTCCTTCATTTAGAATTTAACACCTACGTTGAAACCGAACGTGCGGCAGCCGGGGTTCACGTAGAGCTCACCGAACTGGCCTTCGAGGTCGTTACCACGGGTACTTCCCTCGGGGTCGATGAAGGTGTTGCTCTTGTGTGTCCAGGTGAACACGTTGTTGCAGAACAGCGACAGGGTGATGTCGCTCAGGTAGAGCTGGCTTACCCATGCCTTCGGCAGCTGGTAGGCCAGTGTGATGTTACGCAGCTTGACGAACGACTTGTCGAGCAGGTAGGCCTCGCCTCCCTGACCCCAACCGAAGTTGTTGTAGTAGTCCTGATAGTCGCCGACTTCGTAGTCTGCACCGCCCAGCATAATCGGAGTTGTGTTCTCCACATAGCCCTTGTCGGTCTTAACCACAGAGTTGGGAATGACGAACGGACGACGCTGGTTGTAGGTCGTAATGTCGCCGTTACCAGTGAACTGCATCAGGTTCTTCGAACGCGAGAACATGTAGCCGCCCTTACGGATATCGAGGGCTGCGCTCAGCGTCACACCCTTATAAGACAGGGCTGTGGTCACACCGCCAATCCAGTCGGGGTTCATGTTCTTGCCAGTGTCGACAAGGTCGGTGGTCAGCATAGGCTGTCCATCCTCACCGACGATGAGTTTGCCGTCATCAGTATACTGAGGCATATAGGTGTAGTACTCACCCATGGGGTTGCCTTCTTCTGCATAGAAGTAGACGGCATCGTTACCAGCCGAGAAGCTGTAAATGTCGGTCTTACCGCCCTCAACGCTGGCAGGCATAGAGAGCACCTTGTTCTCGTTCTTGGAGAAGTTGAAGCCCAAATCCCAACGGAAGTCCTTGGTACGGACAGGCGTGGTGTTGACTAACAACTCGAAACCACGGTTACGAACACTACCGAAGTTGGTCACCATGTAGGCGTAGCCTGATGCGGGGTCAACGGGCAGCGTAAAGATCTGGTCCTTGGTCTCACGGTTATAGTAAGCGGCATCGATGTTGATGCGGTTGTCGAAGAATGCGAGGTTCAGACCGACCTCGAACTCAGAGGTCATCTCGGGCTTCAGGTCAGAGCTACCAATGGTGGACGATGCCTGGAAGGCGTTGACACCAGCCATCGGGAACTTGGCTACGTCGGCACCGTAATAGGCGCGTGATGTACCTTGGACGAAACGAGCAGCAGTACGATAAGGATCAGCATCGTTACCAGTCTTACCGTAAGCCAGACGAACCTTACCGAAGTCGAGAATGTTGTTCTTCGGGATGAGCTTCGTGAAGATCCAGCTCAGGGTTACACCGGGATAGAAATAGCTGTTCTTCTCGAGCGGCAGTGTCGAAGACCAGTCGTTACGAGCGGTCAGACCGAGATAGAGCATCTCGTCCCAGCCAACGGTGACATCGCCGAACAAGCCTACGAGACGACGCTTCGACTGGCTCTCAGAAAGTTCGGACTTTGTAGCACCGTTGGAGAGGTCCCAGAAACCTGTGTTGAAAGTCAAACCGTCTGTCTGTCCTAACATGACCGTGCTGAAACGCTCATTCATGTTGACACCAGCGGTAACATTGACGTCGAGCTTACTGTCGAGATACTTGTCTGCCCAGTTGGCCATGAAGTCATGGTTCTTCTCATACTTACGGAAGTAGCGGCTGTAAACCCAACCGTCCTGATTCATCTTAGAGGGAGCATAGCCATAGTCCTCGTTGATGAGGGCATCGTCGAGCGTAATCTGCGGGAAACCCATCTTCAGGTCGTAGTCAGTATAGTCGAAACCATAACGGTAGGTCAGCGTCAGCTGCTGAATCGGCTTGATGTCAGCCTGAATCTTACCGTAGACCTGCTTAGAGTCGTTGTGGTTGTAGTTGTTCTCAATAGCCCAGTAGGGGTTGGTGATACCATAAGGTGTGTACCAAGCCTCGGGGGTGTTGAAGGGACTGCTCAGATCTTTGCGGTCAACCAGTGAGAGGTCGCGCGGGAACTCAAGGATACCATCGATGAACGACGTTCCCTGGAAAGAACCTACGATGTCGGCCTTGGTGGTGGCAACATTTACGTTCGACGTGAGTTTAAACCATTTTGTCGGCTCATAGCTGCCGCGCATGGCAATAGTGTTACGCTTAAAAGCATCCTTATCGCCAGGTATAATACCGTCGTCGCTGGTGTAACCATAACTCAGGTAGTAGGTCATCTTCGAGTCATCGCTAATACCGCTCAATGCCACGCTGTGGCTGGTGGTAATACCCTTTTCGAAGAAGTCCTCGACGTTGCTCTCAACAGCCTCATACTTGTGGATGAGCTGCTGGTGGTTCCAGATGGGACCATAGATCTGCTGTGAACCATCGAACTCAGGACCCCAAGAACCGTTCTCGATATAGGTCTGCTTACCGTTCCAACCCTGTCCGAACTGGTTCTGGAATTTGGGCAACGTGGAAACCTGACGCCACTGAACACTACCATCGTAAGTGATGGAGAAATTACGGGTATCGCCTCTCTTACCGCTCTTGGTCGTGATGACAATCACACCGTTGGCAGCACGGCTACCATAGAGGGCGGTAGCAGCAGCACCCTTCAGCACGGTCATCGACTCGATATCGTTCGGGTTGATGCTTGAAATACCACCCATAGCCTCTTGATGGCCCTGAGACAATAAAGATGTCTGCTGGAGGGGCACACCGTCGACGACGTACAGCGGCTGGTTGTTACCGTTGATTGAGCTGAAACCACGGATAATCACCGAGTTGGCGGTACCAGGGTCAGCCGAGCTGGCGCTGATCTGCACACCAGCCACCTTACCAGCCAGAGCCGAGGTGACGTCGGTCATCTTACCCAGCGTCAGCTCTTCGTTGTCGAGTTGTGTTGCCGAGTAACCCAGCGTCTTCTGTTGACGCGAGATACCCATGGCGGTAACCACGATCTCGTCGAGGTTAGTGCCGCCATTGCGCAATACAATACGCATGTTGGGACGGGCACTCACCTCCAGCGTCTCCATACCTACGTATGAGAAGCGGAGTTGAGACCTACCTTCAGGAACGGTCAGCGAGAACCGACCGTCAGCACCTGTCACGGTTCCTACGTTAGTACCAACAACAAGGACCGACACGCCGACTACCGGCTGGTTGTCCTCTTGAGATACTACGATACCGTTGACTTTTGTCTGGGCCAGCATCGTTCCTAAGCTCAGGAAGAGGCAGGCCAAAAACACAGTTAGTCTTTTTTTCATAATCTCTCTCGTTTTGTTTGTTTATAAATAGATGTTAGTCTTTCAAGGTGCAAAAATAAAACAAAATTTTTAAAAAGAAGAAGAAAAAGTAAAAAAAGTTATGTTTTTGCCCTTTTTGCTAACAAAAGTACATCAAAATTGTGGTTTTTCCTTCCAATACCTTAATTATTCACGCGCGCGTGAAACAATCGGCTAATTAAAAAAAACAGAGCCGCAATGCCCAAGGGGTTGCGGCTCTGTTTTTAGTATAATTTGCATCAACGATGCTATGAGATTACTTATTGAAGAGGTCGCCGTAGATCTCTTCTTTGACAAGACGGATGGTGTTATCCGGATTGTCCTTGTCAGTAAGCACTACCCAAGTCGGGTTCTTCTGGTTGTCAGTGGTAATCTTAAACGTACGGCTGACGGGCTTGCCTTGCTGGTCGCAACCGAACGGTGCAACAATGTAGGCTGCGGCATAGAGGAATCCAGAACCTGTGAAGGTGTCGGCGTTGTAGTCGTTCTTCTTGCTGTTGTAGGTCAGCGTGATTTCGTCTTCGCCTATCAGTTTGTAGTCGAAACCGTTGAGTCCCCAGTAGTTGATGATAATATACCAGAGTCCAAACTTGCCATCCTCAATTCCGAAGTAGCAGTAGTCGAGCGTACCAGGATATGACCCGTTGATGATTGGCATCAGATTGGTGTTCAGGTAATTCCAGTTTGACTGTCCGAAGGCACCAAGGTTGCTGAACGAGGTGAACCAGACGGTAGAGACGAACTGCTCGTTGATGGGCGGGTAAACCTTCGACAGTTTGAAACTCTCATCGTTCAAACCAAGGAACTCATCCTTTCCGGCTGCGTACTTGAAGCCTTTCAGCTGGTGGCCGCCAAGCGTTACCGGCTCATAGAATTCGTAACCCTGCGTGGTGACGACGAACGGGCACTTCACATCCAGACGGTCACCGGTTTCGGTAGTGGTGACAATCTTCATGTTGCGGCCAGAGACCTGAGCGGGAAACTCCAGAGTGTCGACAGTGATCTTGAAGTTGGCATTGAACATTTCGGCCTCTACATTGAGAGCATCCTTCATGTACTTGCTGATGCTTGTACCATCGGCTACGGGCAGCATGACGAGCTTGTTGCCGTGCTTCTTGCCGGAGAGTACCACGCTGTCAGCCGAGGCCGACAAGATGCGATACTCCAGGTCTGCCTCGAAGCCTTTGCCGCGAGCGCCAAAGCCGTCGGGGTTAACCGGGTCGGAGAAATAGTGGAACAGACGGTTGTACTCGTCGAACGAGAGTATGATGCCGCCGCTCTGCTCAAGCTTGTAGTGCGACGTCTGGCGCACATTGGCCGAGCTGTCAATCTCAGCCTGCGTCTCGGCTTCGGTGTCAACGGTCATCTCACTGGCCACCTCTACGGTGTTGTCAGCGGCAAACTTGAGGAACACGTTGTAGCCGCCAAAATCCTTATTGCCGTACATGGCCATGCGCCATCCGTTAGGAGCCGACACGAGTATCTGCTGATTCTTGGTCAGCGCCTCCTTCACGCGCTCGGCTGACGACTTGTCGAAGACGTCGTCCACCTCGGGTGTACAGGCTGTGTATGTACCCACTACGGCCAGCGAAGCCAGTAGTGTATGGAAAATCTTTCTCATATCAATCATTCAGTTTATAGTTCTTGATATCAATACCTTTAGAAATGTTAGCAGAACGCTTGAGCACCTCGGCACGGACAGCGTCGATGTCGATGTTCCAGCTCTCCTTGAGATAGGTCCTGATGATGTCCAGCTTCTGTTCGATAATCTTGCTGGCCGAATCATCATAGTTCTTCTTCGACTTCTTCACATATTCTATCATGGGCACCTTCTCGTACTCATAGACATAGTAAAGCTGGCCTGTCTCGGGGTCGTAGCCATAGACGGGGTCGCCGAAGTCGTCGACTTTCTTGATGGGCTTGCCTTCCTCGTCGCGCATGACGATGGGGTAGCCCTCCTCGTCGGTGGCCAGGATGAAGTTGCCATCCTCGTCCTTCTCGTAGACGATGTCGCCGTTCTCGTCGGTCACGTAGATGTAGTTGCCATCCTTGTCAAGCAGGGGGATGGGGTTGCCTTCCTCGTCCTTCTCGTAGACGTAGTTGCCGTTGGCATCAACCTCGTAGTCCTCGCCGATGAGCTTCTTGGCTTGGTCGAGAACCTTCTGCCAGCCTTCGGGAGTCATGGTGACGTAGGTGGCATAGATTTCAGCGAAGTCCTCGTTGTACTCGCTGCTGGCGTAGCCAGTGACGAATCCCTCGAGCGGGGCTTCAGCGTCGTCAACGTTGATCCAGTCGCTTGTATGGTACTTACCGGCAGAGATTTCCTGGAAATCCGTGGGGTAGTTCTTCGTCTGGGTCAGGATGTGGCAGAACTCATGGTGCATGGTGTGGAAGAACCAGTAGTTCAGGTCCAGCGGCTCAAAGGTACGCTCCTTGAAGGGGTCGTCCTGATTGATGTAGAGGTTGTTCAGGTCCAGATGGTTCACCATGAAGAGGGTAATCTTCAGACCGCCTTCGGCCGTACCGAGCACAATCTCTTCGTTGGTGCGGTACTCACCCGAGCCAACCAACTGGTAGACGCGCGGACTGTAGGTCTTGATGAAGTCCTTGCTCACGGCCGATGCATAGGCATCGAGCCAAACGTTCTTGACCAGAATGGCCAGAGCCTTGGCCTTGTCAATCTGAGGCGGCACGACGTTATAGGTATTGTCGGTCTCCCTATCCTGATAGCGGTATATGAAATCAATGTTATACTCGTCGGTAAAGTTGGCCTTCAGCCACTGGTCGAACTCGCTACGTTGCGGAGCAGTGGTATCGAAGATGCTTTCCGAGCTGGGGTCGTCGCTGGCACAGCCTGTCAGCAGCGTGCCGGCAAACAGCAATGCAAAAATCTTCTGATATTTCATAGTTTCTTACTCTTTTGTCTCGTTGTCAGACTCGCTTTTGGTTTCTTCACGTGGATTGGCGGGCAGTCCGGCGTCGATGACGTCGGTCGGGAGCTGTATGGCACCGCGCAGGTCGCCAGCCTTAAATATGAGGGCATCTTCGCCGTCCAGGTTGTGGCTGAAGGAAATGCCGTAACGCTTGATGTCGAGCCAGCGCAGACCTTGATGGATGGTCTCGAGGCGTCGCATCTGCAGTATCATCTGGATGATGCTCTCCTGACTACCGGCATCAACGGTAAAGCCTTGGGGCGAGATGGTCTTCTTCCAGCTACGTTCAACGTCGCTGGCCGGAACGAGGGCAGCGTACTTGGCGCCTTCGACAAACTGTTTGATGTTCTCCTCGGTCAGGGCTGGGCGCACGGCTGAGCCTGCAGAGGGTGCACAGTGATTGCCAATCCAGAGATTCATGTCGGCAATGGCCTTGGCAAAGTCCTTCTTCAGGGCGTAGGCCTCGGCACGCACCAGGAGGGTCTCGTCGGTGGTGAAGATGCACTCCACGATGTGGGCGTAACCCGTCTGGTTCACCTGGTCAGTGATTTCGAACTGCTCAACCTGCTTGGGGTAGTAGATACCGTAGTTCGAGCCGTAGAGCATGCGGGCCATGCGCAAGGCGTTGTTGCTTGAGCCGGAACCCCAGGGCATGGGTGCCCAGACAGTTTCATTGACTACGATGGCACGGGCCTGAGCGTAGCGACGGTATGTTGAAGAATAGGCTGCTCGACCGGCAATGCTATAACCATTGAGGATCATCAGGTTGGCAGGCTCCGACGAGCGCATGTAGCTGTTGCAGATGTCGTCGGCACCAGCCAGCGTCTCGTAGGCTGAGATGTTGCGCAGCACGCCGGCAACGTTGTTGCCAAGGGCGCGGTTTGCATACTCGATGGCCTTGTCGTACTTGTGGTAGAACAGGTTGAAGCGGGCTGCAAATGCATAAGCGGCCTTCGTGTTGAAGTGGTACTTGGGAACAGCCAGATGATTGTCGTCGAGCAAGGGCAGGGCGGCTTCAATATCGGCATTGATGTTCTCGTAAGTCTGGCGCAGCGTGCCGCGCTCATCGACGCTCACACCGGGCTCCTTGGGGTAGGGGATACCCATGTACTGATCGGCCTTCTGCGGGTCATAGGCCATACAGAAGATGTTGGCTGTCTGGAACATGGCATAGGCGCGGCAGAGCAGTGCCTCGGCATGCTGACCACGCATAGCGGGATCATCGCCGATAGCGGCCAATGCCTCGTTGGCGGCAGCGGCAGCCTCATAGCCACCGTTCCAGAGCGAACGCGGGTCGTCGTTACCCTCGGTCTCAACGTCCTGCCAGTGGTATATCTTGTCCTGGTTGGGCTGAGCCTTATAGGCAGTACCATTGTCGAGCACGTTGTCGGAACTGATTTCAAAGATGAAGTCAGGCAGATTATTGACGTAGGCCGACACCAGGAACTTTGTAATCTTGTCTTGGGTGTCCAGCTCAGCGCGGTCGTCAGGCAACTTGTCAAGGAAGTCGTTACACGACGTCAGTCCTAAGGCGAGTGCCATGATTGTGAATGCTATATATTTTTTCATTGTCTGAATGCTGATTTCGTTATTACTATCATTCTGCTATTAGAGGCCTAACCTGAGCGTGAAGGTGAACTGACGGGCCATAGGCACGGCAACACCACCATTGTTGAAGAACTCAGGATCCTGGCCGTTAAGCTTCTTGTCGGCATAGATAAGGAAGAGGTTCGTGGCCTGCAGCTTGGCACTCAGTGAGTTGAGCGACAGGTGAGAGATCCACGACTTGGGGAAGTCATAGCCGAGCGAAATTTCCTTCATGCGGATGAAGTCGCCCTTAGCCACGCGGGCCGACGAACGGTTGTAGGCGTTGTAGGCATAGCGCAAATAGGTGTCCTGCTGCTGTATGCGCAGGTCGGCAATGACGGGAATGTCGGTCTTCAACTCGTCGCCTGCCATGGTCCAGCGGTTCTTGAACTCCTTAGGCATGGCATCGAGGTCAGAGTAGGAAGAGTGGAAAGCCGGGTCGAGACGTACAACGTTGCCGAACGAGTAGGTGGCAAAGATGTTCAGGTGCCATCCCTTGTAGCTGAACGAGTTGCCCAGTGAACCGGTAATGGTGGGATCGGTAGGACCTTCGTAGATCAGGTAGTCGACATCGCGTGACTGGAAGTAGATGTCGCTGGTCACCACGTCGCCATCCTCATTGATAACCTGAGGCAGACCTTCCTGGTTCAGCCCCTGGAAGTCGAGCGAGAAGAGCGAACGGTAGGGATAGCCCTCGATGGCGAAGCCCGTTCCGGTAATCATGTCGATAATACGCTGACGATTGTAGAGGTCGGTGACCTTGGTCTTCACGTGCGAGAAGATGAAGTCGGTGTTCCACTGGAAGTCCTTAGTCAGAATGTTCTTGGTCGAGATACTCAGCTCCTCACCGTGTGAGCGCATCGAAGCGACGTTGGCATACTCGGTGATGGTACCCTTGGTACCGTTAGTCTGGCGCGGGCCAATCAGGTCGTAGTTGTCGCGGCGGAACCAGTCGAACTGAACGTTGATGCGGTTGTTCAGGAAACCTAAGTCGACGCCGAGGTTCAGCTCGTGCTTCTTCTCATAGGTCAGGTCGGGGTTAGCGAAGTCATAGATCTGCAGTCCCGATTCCTTGTCGCCGGCGAAGACACGCCAGGGGTTGAAGCTCTGGATGATGATGGCGGCGTTGTTGGTAGAGGGGTCGTCGGCCGTCAGTGAGTAAGATGCTTTCAGCGTTGCGTGTGTCAGGGCCGAGCCGAAGATGTTCTCGAACCAAGACTCCTCATGGGCGTTCCAGGCAGCCGAAATGTTCCATGTGGGCAGCCAGCGGGCGCTTCTCGCCTTACCCAGGCGGTTGGAGCCCTCGTAGCGCAGAGTGCCGTTCAGCGTATAGCGTCCTAAATAAGAATAGGTGGCGGTGCCGAAGAAGGCAGCCTTGCGGTTGTAGGAGTTCTTCAGTTCGTAGTACATCTCGTTGTCTTCGCTGGCCTTCTTGAAGTAGCGGTAGTCGTAAGAGCCGAGGTAGCCCATGTCGTACTGCATGCCAACGCCGTTGAAGTAGGTGCGGTTACGGTCGGTGTTGCTCACCTCCAGACCGCCGAAGAGGTTCACGATGTGTGTCTCGTCGTTGAAGGCATCGTTATAGTTGGCCGTAGCGCGGAAGTCCCAGCTGTTCATCTTGTACTTGCGCTCGCGGTAGAAACCACCGGTGGGCAGTATCGAGATAGGCAGCGAGTTGGCGTGGTCGGGATCAGTGTAGAGCCAGGGGTTGGCATCGCGCATCGTGGCGTCATCCATAGCGCGGAAGGCCATGGCCATGTTCGACTGCTCGGTGATGTTGTGAGCCTGCGTCGTCGTTGAGAACTTATAGGCGCCGATGGCCGACAGTTCCACCTGACGGATGGGCTTGTACTTCAGTTCGGCCTGGAATTTCAGGTCGACCACGTCAAGGTCCATGTAGTTGTTAGCCAATTCGTTATGGATGTTGAATGGCGAGAAGTTACGCGTGTAGTACTCGTTGGCATCAAGTGCTCGCGAAGTGTTGATGGCGTAGCTGTAGGGGTTGATGTCGAAGTCGCGGCTCACCTCGCCGGTCACTGCGTCTACATTCTGAGACAGGGCACCGGGGGCGCGCTGCTTACGGTAGGCAGTATTGCCGAGGAAGTTAATCGACACCTTCGGCGACAGGTTGTACAGAGCATTGATGTTAGCCGTGTAGCGCTGAACCTTTGACTGCTCGGTCCAACCCGGGTCGTTCATGATAGAGAACGAGGTGTAGTACTGAGCCTTGTCGGTACCTGTCGACAGCGAGATGGAGTGGTTCTGCTGGATGGCGTTCGAGAAGAGTTCGTCGAACCAGTTGGTGTTGCGCATCTCGGCATCACGCAGATAGGCAGCCTGAGCCTCAGGGGTGTTAGCCATTGCGTATTTGCCTGTGGCTGGGTCGTAGGTGTTCATCAGCTGGTACATCTTGCCGTAGACACCGCTGCTCTGGGCACGATAGGTGTTGCCGAAGGAGATGAGACCGCTGTTGGCCATTTCCTTGTAGACGCCCATCTGCTCCTGCGAGTTCATGATGTTGAACTGCGAGTAGCTGGGCTTCAGGCGCATGGTGAACTCACCAGTATAGTTGATGCGAGTGCTGCCGGCACGACCTTTCTTGGTGGTTACGACAATCACACCAGCCATTGCGCGCGCACCATATATAGAGGTGGCGGAACCGTCCTTCAGAATCTGGAACGACTCGATGTCGTCAGAGTTCAAACCGGCAATGGCCGAAGAAATCAGCGTTTCAGCATCACCTGACGACAGAGCGTCGGCATCAACCTCGGTCACATCCTCCATGATAACGCCGTCGACCACCCAGAGGGGACGCGACGAACCGTAGATAGAGGTAGCACCGCGGACGCGAATCTTAGGAGCCGTACCGAACGTACCGCTGACGTTCTGCACACTGACACCAGCGGCGCGACCTTCCAGCGAGCGCGAGATGTCGGCCACACCGTCCAATTTAGCCTTAGTGGCATCGACCTTGGCCGTTGAACCGGTGAACAGGCGCTTGTCCATCTTCTGCATACCCGTGACGACAACCTCGTCGAGGGCCTGGCCGTCGGGGACGAGCACAATGCGCATCGTGCTTTGGGGATTCAATACTTGTGTGGTCATGCCGATGTAGCTCACGCTGAGCTTTTTCCCCTGGGGAACTGTCAACGAGAATCGGCCGTTCACATCTGTAACGACACCTGTCTTGGCTCCCTGGACTACTACCGAAGCACCGATGACGGGCTCGCCGTCGTCCTGGGAGACGACTGTGCCGCTAACCTTAGTCTGGGCAAATGCTCCCCCTAAACACAGGAAGAGGACTGCCAGCAACAGAGTTAGTCTTTTCTTCATAATTCTCTCTCTTTGTTTAATAATTGTAAAGTTAAAGTGCGCAAAGTTACCACTTTTTCTCAAAATAAACGAATAAAAATAAAAAAAAGAACCATTTTTGGCCCTTTTTGTTAATAGAACACAACAAAGTGTAGCTATTTTGCCCACACAATGACGGGTGGAGCCAAGAATTTGTGCTGCCAGACAGCGCGGGTCGTGGCGTAGTTCCAGCGGGTGGGCTTGTGCTGTTCGTCGAAGGCGGCGAACTCGTCGAGTGTCGAGGCTTCCTTGTCCTCGCCCAGCAGCATGATGCGGTCGTAGATGGCCTTGCGGCTCGGGGCATTGAAGGGGCTCTGGTTCTGGCGCATCATGCTCTCCACGGTTGGGCGGAAGATGCCTTTAGCGTAGGTAAAACCTCCTTCGTAAACGCTGATGTTCTCAGAACCGAAACGGCTGTCGCCAATAAAGTCTTTCCACATGACATTACTTTTATCGTCGGTTCCATCGACATTCAGCATCCAGTTATGACTGTGGTAGAACTGTAATTCCTTGACGGTGTTGTCGGTGGCAGGGCCTTTGTCGTCGTATCCATACTCATCGGCCAGCTTGGCCAGACCGTGGCCGATGGCCTCATGAACCAGTACCTGCCGGAACTCCTCGGCGTTGGCACCGTCAATGAGGGTGCAGAGTGCGATGGCACGCTGGCGGGGCTTTCTGGTCTTCTGGTCAAAGAGCAGGGAGGTGACGCCGTTATGCTTGTTGCTGTTGACGATGACTACCGACAAGGTGTTCTCGAAGTCGATGCCGGCAACCTTTTTGGTGTATTCATCGACCTTGTCGGCATCGAACTCTATCTTCGGGTCAATGTCGCTCGGCACGGTGCTGAATACCGTGTGGTAGTCTGCGCCCACACCGTCGCTCTTTGAGACGGCTGTCACAGCATATACGCTGAAATAGTCGCGCAACGACTTGGCGGGTTCTTCGCTGAAGATGTTCTCCATGGCTTTTTCCATGACTTGCGAATAGGTGTTGTCGTTGATGTCCTTGTCGGCAAAGCCGTCGCCCATCAGCACAATGGGAATGCCCTTTCCCGCTGTTGCCTGTTGCAGTACTGATACTGTACCGTCGGCCGTGAAGTCCTTTGATTCGTATTCGCTGATTATGCCGCTCTGCGTTACATAGGCAGTGTCGAGTCCCATCCATTGACCGTCGGATGTGGGCATCGTCAGCAAGTAGACGGCCGTCCTATTGTTGTTCGTCAGGTTGGGAGAAACAGTCATCTCCTCGGTCTTGCCCGACCATTCTGCCCGTGTGAGCCGACTCCCGTTGGGCCAGTTGATCCAGCTCTGCTGGGAATATCTGATTTGCAGATTGTCGCTCTGCTCCAGATTGCTCTTGAAGCTAAGCCTCACTTTTCCGCCTTCGGCAGATACGGTATAGGTCTTCTGGTCGAAGATGGCGTACTTGCCGCTCTGTACCACGGTCACATTCCGCTGCTGCGCTCCAGTTCTGATGGTGATTGATGTCGACCGCGTGCTTTTGGTCTTGTTGGTAACGGCTGTGGTTACCTTGATGGTGTTCTTCCCGCTACTGCCTTTCTTGGGCGAAAAACTCACCCAGTCGGCAAGACAGGTCGCCGTCCACTCGCCTGACGACTCGAAAACAAGGTCTTGGCTCTGGTTGGCAACAGGATACAACTCCACTACGCTCCCCGATGTGAGCGTGATGGAGTTGCTGTTGCTTTCCTCTTCGCATCCCGTTGCCAGAGAGACAGCGGCTAAGAGGAAGAGGATATTCCGGGAAAGCCTAAAAACCTTCAAACTGGGCTTATTGCGTTACTTCACCAATACGACCAGATACTTGCTCGTCGACCAGAACAGCTGCGGGTCGGTGATGCGGAGCACGTACTGCTTGTTGGCATCACGCTGCAGCGTGTAGGCGCTTGAGGGGTGCGACGTCAGAATCTTGGCTGAGCTGGAGTAGAGCTTTACCTCCTTGTCGACGCGGATGTCGATCTTTGTGAAGTACTCCTTGTTGAAGCTCGACTGCAGCACCTTGCCGTCGACCAGAATCTGCTGTTCCTTCAGTTCGTCCTTGGTACCAAACACAAACCAGGCCGTATTCAGCTGCTTGTCCTGGATGGAGATGGTCTCAGCACGCTGATTCGTCTCCGTCGTCAGCTCCTTGACGTCGGTGTTCAGGTTGGCCACCTGTTCGTCGAGCTCCATGATGTGGACGTCCTTCTCGTCCAGCTGCTCGCGCATAACCAGCATCTGCTTCTCGTTCTCCTCGAGCTGCTTGCTCATATTCTCCACGAGTTTGCGCAGGGCGTCGCTCTTGACGCTGCTCTCGCGCAGCTGCTGCTTCAGCTTGTTGATGAGCTCCTTGTTCTGTTTCATCGTGGTCTGGATGAACTGGATGTTCTCACGGATGCGCTGCTTCGAGTTGGCACCTTCGCCCTGCTGGGCTACGGCTACACGGTTCTCAGCCTCGGAAATCTGGCGGAAGCCCTCTTCAATCTCACCGAAAGTGCTCAACATGTCGTTGATTTCGTTGTCCTTTTGCTCAATAATCTGGTTCAGGGAGTCCACCTTAGTGTTTGAAACTAAGTCAACCTTAGTTGCTTTCTCATTGCAACTGGCGATGGCCAGCACGCAAGCGGCAAATAATACTAATTTCTTCATAATCTTGTTTTTTATTTAGTTTTCTGATTTTTCTTCCTTGTTTCCTCCCAACACGATGACAAACTCGCCACGGGGCTCGTGCTCCTTGAAATGGGCGATGACCTCAGTCAGCGTGCCGCGAACACTTTCCTCATGGACCTTGGAAATTTCGCGGCAGACGCTTACAGGGCGGTCGCCGCCGAAAGCCTCGGCAAACTGTTCCAACGTCTTCACTACGCGGTAGGGCGACTCATAGAAAATCATCGTCCGCTCTTCATCGGCCAGACTCTGAATCTTCGTCTGGCGCCCTTTCTTCTGCGGCAAGAAACCTTCAAAGACAAAACGGTCGCAGGGCAGTCCGCTGCTGACCAGCGCCGGAACAAAAGCCGTTGCGCCGGGCAGGCATTGCACCTCGACGCCGGCCTTGACAGCCTCGCGCACAAGGAAAAAGCCCGGGTCGCTGATGCCCGGTGTGCCTGCATCGCTGATAAGTGCTATAATTTCGCCTGCCAACAGACGGCTGACAACCCCAGCCGCCGTGCCGTGTTCGTTGAACTTATGATGTGACAGCAGCTGGTTCTTGATGTCGAAATGTTTCAGAAGAATGCCCGACGTCCGGGTATCCTCAGCCAGCACAACGTCCACCTCTTTTAATATACGGATGGCACGAAGCGTCATGTCTTCCAAATTGCCGACAGGCGTTGGAACAATGTATAATATGCCCATTGCGGGTGCAAAGTTAGCAAAAAAAGGTAAATAACAGCCTATGGTAGCATTTTTTTCACGATTCGCTCTTCACTTTTCACTTTTTTTTCGTAATTTTGCACTATGAACAACAACATCAACGGTGAAATACGCCGCCCCGGCCGCATCGAGGTCGTTTGCGGTTCAATGTTCTCAGGCAAGACCGAGGAACTCATTCGGCGCCTACGGCGTGCCCAGTTTGCAAAGCAGCGTGTGGAGATTTTCAAGCCGGCCATCGATGTGCGCTATTCGGAGGAGGATGTCGTCAGCCACGACCAGAACCATATCCCCTCAACGCCCATCGAGTCTTCGGCGAGCATCCTGCTGCTCTCCAGCAATATCGATGTTGTCGGCATCGATGAGGCTCAGTTCCTTGATGCCGGACTACCCGATGTCTGCAACGAACTGGCTAACCGCGGTGTACGCGTCATCATTGCCGGGCTCGACATGGACTTTCGCGGTGTGCCTTTCGGTCCCATGCCTGCCCTTTGTGCCATTGCCGACGACGTCACCAAGGTTCACGCCATCTGCGTCAGGTGTGGTGCTCTGGCCTACGTCAGCCATCGCATTGTGGCCGGCGACCGCCGCATACTGCTCGGCGAAACCCAGGAATACGAGCCATTATGCCGCGAATGCTACCAAAAAGCGCTCGAAGAGAAAAAATCATCCGAATAAATTTGGCTAATTCAAAAAATCGTCGTACCTTTGCACCCGCTTTACGGCAAAACACGGTAGATCCGCTAGCTCAGTAGGTAGAGCACCGCCCTTTTAAGGCGGGTGTCTTGGGTTCGAACCCCAAGCGGATCACGAGGACTTTGAAATATCACTCAAGCGGGAACCTTACGGCTCCCGTTTTTTATCATGTTAAAGGAAAAACAGACATGCTGATCCTCCTTGCCGCAGCCCTCTTACCGGCAGCCTTGCTGTGGCTTTACATCCTGAAACAGGACCCACAGCCGGAACCCACTAACTGGCTGATAAAGGCCATTCTCTACGGCATGGCCATTTGTTTCCCTGTCGCTCTGTTAGAGGGGGCAATCATGGGCGCGTTTTTCGGAGGACAGCCGACGACGCTTATTGGCACGACCTTTCAGGCCTTTTTCGTCGCCGCCATTCCTGAAGAGGGTTTCAAGTTGCTTGCTCTCTGGCTGATTCTTCGCCACAACCCTTATTTCGACGAGCACTTCGACGGCATTGTCTATGCGGTCTGCGTCGGCCTGGGCTTTGCGGCCGTTGAGAATATAGTGTATGTCTTCAGCAATGGGGCATGGCTGTCGGTAGCCGTCATGCGTGCCCTGTTGGCTGTTCCCGGTCATTATGCCTTTGCTATCCTCATGGGCTACTACTATTCCGTCTACCACTTTACCGACCGTTCGCCCCGTACGGGGGCGTGCATTCTTCTGGTTCCTGTACTGGCTCATGGCATCTACGACGCCATCGCCCTCAGCGGGAGTGTCAACCGCTATATCGGTGGTGTGAGCTTCATCATTCTCATCTACTTCTGCATTAAAATGCACAAGTACGCAAGGACCAAGATGTTGGCGCAGATAAAGCGTGACAAGAATGACGGCACTGGCGACTATGACCGTCCCGTCGACGACGTTCACACAATATAGGCGACGCATCAGGAAATAGTTTTTTTGTTGCTTTCTACAACCTTTTGCCCGGTTCGAACGTTTATTTACCAGATAGTAATTCCAAAACCGTAGCATGAACCGAGAAACATTCACCCGACTCGTCCGCAAAGAACTGTCCGGCCTGCGCCGCATCCTGATGGCGGCCTGCAGCGGCAACGGCGACGAGGCCGACGATATAGCCCCCCTTGCTGGAAACACATCATCCGCATCAAGGACCACAAGGAAGAACTCATTCCCGGCAGTCACGAGAAGCCCAACAAGGACGGGTGGATAGACTGACTTCTCAAAGGTGTCAGGGTTGCGTTTAGTCCAGCTTCTGCCGCGCTAATATTATTTAACGCGGTTTCTTTGGCGGTTTGGCGGAAAAGGCGTAACTTTGCACACATGGAAGACTTCATTCACCTGCACGTACATACCTATTACTCAATACTCGACGGACAGTCGAAGATTTCGAAGCTTGTAGACAAGGCCATCGGCAACGGCATGCGAGGCATGGCGGTGACCGACCATGGCGACATGTTTGGCATCAAAGAGTTTCACGACTACTGCAACGACGTCAATAAGAAACGCAAGAAGGAGGGGCTTGAGCCGTTCAAGCCTATCTTCGGCTGCGAGATGTACGTGGCTCGTCACGGTGCCAAGGAGGTACACGAGGGGAAAGAGAACATGAGCGGCTACCACCTCATTGTGCTGGCCAAGAACTACCAGGGCTACAAGAACCTGATCAAGTTGGTCAGTAACTCTTGGACTGACGGTTACTATATGCGACCGCGTACCGACCGTGCCGATCTGGAGCGCTACCATGAGGGGCTGATTGTCTGCTCGGCCTGCATTGCCGGCGAGGTGCCTGCCAAAATACTGAAGGGCGACATTGCCGGAGCCCGTGAGGCTGTGGAGTGGTATCACAACCTGTTTGGCGACGACTACTATCTAGAACTGCAGCGCCACGAGGTGAAGGATCCCGCCCAGCGGGCTAACCGCGAGACGTTCCCCCTGCAGCAGCAGGCTAACAAGGTGCTCATTGAACTGGCCCGTGAGTACGGCATCAAGCTCGTCTGCACGAACGACGTCCACTTCGTCGACGAGGAGAACGCCGAGGCCCACGACCACCTGCTCTGTCTGTCAACGGGCAAAGATCTGGACGACCCCTCCCGCATGCTCTACTCGAAGCAGGAGTGGTTCAAGACGCGCGAGGAGATGAACGAAGTGTTCAGTGACGTGCCCGAAGCGCTTTCGAATACGCTGGAGATATTAGATAAGGTGGAAATCTACTCGCTCGACCACGACCCCATCATGCCGTTCTTTCCCATTCCCGAGGAGTTCGGAACCGAGGACCAATGGCGGCAGAAGTTTACCGAGGACGACCTGTTCCGCGAGTTTACCAGCGATGAGAACGGCGAGAACCCGCTGCCGCGTCAGGAAGGCGAGAAGAAGATTAAGAAGCTCGGCGGCTACGACAAGCTCTACCGCATCAAGTTCGAGGCCGACTACCTGGCGAAGCTGGCGTATGAAGGAGCCCACCGCCGCTACGGCGAGCAGCTGTCGAAGGAGGTGGATGACCGCGTGCGCTTCGAACTGCATATTATGAAGACGATGGGCTTCCCGGGCTACTTCCTCATCGTGCAGGACTTTATCAACTCCGCCCGCGACGAGCTTGGCGTGATGGTGGGACCCGGGCGTGGCTCAGCAGCCGGCTCGGTGGTGGCCTACTGTCTGGGCATCACGAAGATCGACCCGCTGAAGTATGACCTGCTGTTCGAGCGTTTCTTGAACCCCGACCGCATATCGCTGCCCGATATTGATACCGACTTCGACGATGACGGCCGCGGCCGTGTGCTGAAGTGGGTGGAGGACAAGTACGGCCATGAGAACTGTGCACATATCATCACCTACGCCTCGATGGCCACGAAGAACAGCATCAAGGACGTGGCCCGCGTGGAAAAACTGCCGTTGGCAGAGTCGAACCGCCTGTGCAAAGCCATCCCCGACCGACTGCCCGATGGCATGAAGATGAATCTGCCTAACGCCATTAGGGCCGTGCCCGAGCTGCGCGATGCCGAGGCTTCGGCCGACCCCGTTCTTGCCAACACCATCAAGTATGCCAAGATGCTCGAGGGTACCGTCCGCGGCACGGGTATCCATGCCTGCGGCTTCATCATTTGCCGCGACCCCATCTCGGACTGGGTACCCGTCTCGACGGCCGACGACCCCGACTTCAAGGACACGAAGACCAACTGTACGCAGTACGACGGTCACGTCATTGAGTCGACGGGCCTCATCAAGATGGACTTCCTCGGCCTGAAGACGCTGTCGGAGCTGAAGGAGGCGTGTGCCAACATCAAACAGCACCGTGGCATCGACATCGACCTCGACCACATACCCATTGACGACCAGAAGACCTACGAGCTCTACCAGCAGGGCCGCACCGTCGGCACGTTCCAGTTTGAGTCGGCGGGCATGCAGAAATACCTGCGCGAACTGCACCCCACGGTGTTTGAGGACCTCATCGCCATGAATGCCCTCTACCGTCCCGGTCCTATGGACTATATACCCTCGTTCATCGCCCGAAAGAACGGTCGCGAGGAGATTAAGTACGACATCCCCTGCATGGAGAAGTACCTGAAGGACACCTACGGCATCACCGTCTATCAGGAGCAGGTGATGCTGCTCTCGCGCCAGCTGGCCGATTTCACCCGTGGCGAGAGCGACGCCCTGCGTAAGGCAATGGGTAAGAAGAAGAAGGACATCGTCGACCAGATGAAGCCCAAGTTCATTGAGGGTGGCAAGAAGAACGGCCACGACCCGCAGAAGCTGGAGAAAATATGGGCCGACTGGGAGAAGTTCGCCTCCTACGCCTTCAACAAGTCGCATGCCGCCTGCTATTCGTGGGTGGCCTACCAGACGGCTTACTTGAAGGCCAACTATCCGGCTGAGTTCATGGCCGCCATCATGAGCCGTCGCCGCGACCAGATAACGGAAATCACGAAACTGATGGACGAGTGCAAGCAGATGGGCATCGCCACGCTGGGGCCCGACGTCAACGAGTCGTACCAGAAGTTCGGTGTGAACCACAAGGGCGAGATACGCTTCGGACTGGCCGCCATCAAGGGTATGGGCGACTCGGCCGCTCAGGCCATCATCGACGAGCGCGAGGAGAACGGCCCGTATGCCAGCATCTTCGACTTTGCCCAGCGTGTCTCGTTTGCCAACGTCAACCGCAAGGCCTACGAATCGCTGGCCCTCAGCGGTGGCTTCGACTCGTTCGGCATCCGCCGCGAGCAGTTCTTTGCCGAGAACAGCAAGGGCGAGGCTTTCCTCGACACGTTGGTGCGCTACGGTCAGACCTACCAGCTGGAGAAGCAGCAGGCGCAGAACTCGCTGTTCGGCGGCTTCGACGATGTGGAGATAGCCACGCCACCCATCCCGAAGACCGACGTTCGCTGGAGCGACATCGAGCGTCTCAACAAGGAGCGCGACCTCGTGGGCATCTATCTCTCCGCCCATCCGCTGGACGAATATAAGATTGTGCTCGACAACCTCTGCAACACAAAGTGCCAGGAACTGGCTGATGTTGATAAGCTGACCGACCGCCAGGACGTCATCCTCGGCGGCATCGTGACTGGCGTCAGGACCGGCTTCACCAAGACGGGCAAGCCCTTCGGCATCGTCACCCTTGAGGACTTCGAAGGGGCAGGCGAGCTGGCCATGTTCGGCGAAGACTGGGGAGTCCGCTCTGGTTTCTTCAGCGTGGGGGCCTCTGTCTACGTGACGGGCAAGATACAGTCGCGTTACAAGTTCAAGGACGATGGCCCGAAAGACCTGAAGGTGACGGGCGTAGAGTACCTGCAGACCATCAAGGACAAGGCCGTCGACCGCATCACCATCCAACTGACTACCGACCTGCTTGACGACCAGATTGTAGCTGAACTGGGCGAGATGGTCAGCGAGCACCCGGGCAAGACGAAGGTCTTCTTCCAACTGCGCGACTCGCTTGGCAAGCACCACGTGCTGCTGAAGTCGAAGACTTGCACGGTCGATGTTCACCACCAGTTGATAGACTATATCGAGCGCAACGAAGCGCTGGACTATAAGATTAATTAAAGGTAAGAAAGTAAAAAGGTAAAAAAGTAAAAAAGTAAAAAGGAGAAAGAATTATGGAAGTACAAATCACAAACGAGAATTTCGAGACATTGAAGAACGGCCAGCTGCCGTTAGTAGTTGATTTCTGGGCAACATGGTGCGGACCGTGCCGCATGGTGGGACCCATCATTGCCGAACTGGCACAGGAGTACGACGGCCAGATCGTCGTCGGCAAGTGCGACGTCGAGGAGAACGAGGACCTGGCAGTGGAGTTTGGTATCCGCAACATCCCCACCATCCTGTTCTTCAAGGGCGGCGAGGTGGTCGACAAGGTGGTAGGCGCCCAGAGTAAGGCCAAGCTCGACGAGAAGTTCAAGGCTCTGCTTTGAACTTAATTGACAATTGAAAATCGAAAATCCGTAAATCGAAAATCCAAAGATGCCAAGCTTTGAAGACGAACTTCGCATGGACGAAGAAGAGAATCGCCGCGAGATAGCCTTTATCCGCGAGCGGTTGCCGCAGGAGCTGAAGTCATACTTCAGCGACGACGACTTGTACTACCTGATGGATGCCATCGTCGACTACTATTACGACAGCGGCATCCTGGAGTCGACGGCCGACGAGATAGAAATTGATATGCAACAGGTGGCCGACGCGGTCACCGCTCAGGCTAAGAAAGACAAGGTGGGAACCTTCGACCCCGATGTCGTGTACTACGTCGTCGAGGCCGACATGGATTTCCAGGAACAGAACGTCTGATTTCTTACACTACGAATTGCACGAATTTTACGAATTGATGCTCCCCGATGAGTGAAGGGGGCGATTCGTAAAATTCGTGTAATTCGTAGTATCCTTTGGGCCCGTTCTTCTCAATAGCACAAACCTGCGCCGCATAGGCGGCGGTAAACGGTGCTGAACCCGGCGGTAAACGCGGCGTTTGCTGGCGGGTAAAGGCGAGGGCGGTCAGTGGGGTCGCGCTATATTGCAATATTGCATTGCAAATGATTTTGAGTGGAGGTGCGGAGAGAATGAGAGAAGGTAAGAATTGGTATAAGTATCTATATATTAATAAGTTATATTATTATTTACTATTATCTTGTACATTTTTACCTTCTCTCACTTCCATGAAAAAGAAATGAAATGCAATATTGCAATATAAGGTTAGTTATTTCCCCGACTCGTACTTCTCGCGCATCTTCTTGACGCGCAGCAGCAGGTTCTTGTAGTGCTGGGCGTTGATGCCGCTGGCCTGCTGAGCTTTCAGGTAGCCCTCCACCTTGTCTAAGTGCTGCTCAAAGTAGAGGATGGCATCCGAGCGCTGGGCAGTGGCGTTGTTTGAGTTGAGTGCCGTGTCGATAAAGTCGACGTATGCTCGCTGCTGGAAGCGGCGGAAGTTGTTCTGCAGTTCGTCCTTCGCAGTCAGGGGCTTCCAGACCATTGCGAAGATATCGTTCAGATACTCCTCAACGGGATAGGCCTCCGGCCACTGCATCTGGGCGCTGTGCAGGTTCATGATGGCACCGGGAGAAAGCAGCATGGCGATGACCGTCTGCTGACGGCTGCGAATCTCGTCGATATAGTCGACACCGAGCTTGGTGACGACGCTCTCGGGATAGAGCCACATCGGAGCCTCCATCACGTTGCGGTCAATCCACTGCAGGGCTTCCTTCTGCAGCTCGCAGGGCACGACGTCGTTGGGCTTCTGACCAGGGACGTTGTTGACGTACTTGCTGAAGAGATACCGCTGCACGTGGTTCACGTAGCGCTGGTACTGGGCGCGGGCAGCACGGTGAATCTCGTTCAGGTGCTCATATTCGCCGTCGGGCTGGGCCGTCCACTTCTCGATGTTCTGCATCACGCGGCGCAGGTTCTTCAGGC